>OGXL01000044.1_pt1 | contig 73389 bp, 53 predicted proteins | sample 1576311 | NCBI WGS metagenome assembly OGXL01 (sample SAMEA3541564, study PRJEB24748) | human gut metagenome | biome: human gut; feature: human-associated habitat; material: faeces | place: China | collected 2012 | reverse complement strand
CAAAGGAGAGGAATGATAAACCAAACGCAAATTCATGGCTTCTGTTGAAATATGAGTTTATGATAAGATTTTATGAAACACCAGACTTTCCGATTGATAAAAACAATTTGAACGAAGAAATAGAAAAAACTACGCAAGAAATCCGCAAATTGCTATCTTAATAAAATTGTAATTGACGGAGGTAAATATGGCAAAAGAGATTGACCCACGAAAGTCGAAACGAGCTGTGGCATTTGAGCTTTGGATGAAAGCATCTAATCCAATGGTAACTTTTTTTAAGACAATGGATGTCACAAATCTTGTCAAGGTAAGTAATAAGAAGCATTTGAAGTTTAATATGTTGATGGACTATTGTATTGGTAAAGCGGCAAAGGCTGTAGATGAATTTTACTTACTTCCAGTTGGAGATAAATTGATTCAGTATGATACTATCGCTGTGAATACCATTGTAAAAAATAAAGAGGGAGAAGTAAGTTCCTGCGACGTTCTGTTTACGAGCGAACTAGAAAAATTCAACAGTGATTATCTGAAATATACGAAGCAAGTTGCAGAAAATTGTAAGGATAGAGACCTTTCAGAAAACTGTATGGTAATTGGTACATCTGCAATTATAGATACTGAAATTGATGGTGCAGTGGGCATGAATAGCGGTATTTTTAACAACCCATTTATAATTTGGGGTAGATACAAAAAGAAATTCTTTCGCTATTATCTGTCAATTTCATTTCAATTCCATCATACACAGATGGATGGCGCACATGCTGGAAGATTTTTGGCGCTCATGCAGTCAGAAATAAACAATTTGAAATAATATCAGTTTTCCAAAATCCCAGTTTACAGAACGGAGAAAATTGAAAGTTAATGAAAATATACAAGTCTTGAGCAGAACGTATGACGCAAAATATGTGGCGTTATCTTTGGCAGGCTGTCCTCATGGTACTTGTTATACTTCTTCGTCAGATTGGATTTTGGCGTTTCTATGTAGTAGCCTGTTTCCTTGCTGTAAAGCAGTTGGTGGTTCACATGGATAACCCCGTTTTCCAAGTCGATGTCCTGTCTTGTCAGTCCGCATAGCTCCGAGATACGAAGTCCTGTTTTTAACAGTATCACGATTGCGTCATAATGCTTTTTATACACTCTGTCTTTACGGACAAAGGACAACAGCTTTTCTTCCTGTTCCTCTGTCAGTGCCTGTCGCTTTTTTCTGTCGTCCTCTATGACTTCGTTTAGTTTGAAGTCGAAAGGATTCTTTCTCACAAGGTCGTCCGCTATGGCAATGCGGAATGACGCATTCAACGAGCGTTTATAATTGCTTATGGTCTGATAGCCATAGCCTTTTTCTTTCATGCGTAACGCCCATTCCTTAGTGTCTGAAAGACATATGCGTCAATGCTCCTTGCTCCCAGCATATCTCCCTCTAATATCCACATGAGCTGTTTTCGTTGGCTCTGTGTGCTTTTCTTCACGTTTGCCCTCTGTGCGTTCTGTTTGGCGTAAAGCTGGCAAAGCGTCATTTTTCCGCCTGTGGTGTCGATACCGTCTTGCAAGTCCCTTTGTATCTCTGCTTCCAGTTCCCTTAGAGATTTCCCGTTCCTCTTTCCTTTGGTTACGGGGTCTGTGGGTGCAAGTTTCCATGAATAGACATATCTTGTTTCTCCCTGTGCGTCCACATATTTATATAAGCATCTTCCGTCTGTTCGCTGGCTCTCTCCCGTCTTTAACAGGCGACCTTTATTGTCCCGTCTTTTTTCTGACATTGTTATCTGCTCCTTTCATAAGAAAGAGCCTCGATCTGACTTATGAAAATAATATCACATACAAGGCTCTTTTTCATTAGATTGTGTCCAATTTATCCAGCATTTTTTCAAACTGCTTTTTCTTGATGAGCAGACGGTTTCCGTTCATCATATACCAGTTGCCGAACCTGTCCTGCTGGGCAAGCTGTCTTATCTTGTTTTGACCGACCGAAAAATACTGGGACGCTTCTTCTACCGTCATGGCGGTGGTGTGAGAGGTCGGCTAATCAACTAATGGTTAGCCTCCTACTCGATTGCCTTCATTTCTTATACCACACGCTTAATAAGACCATCAATATAGTTATGATGGATAGCGGAAATGTAGTTTCAAAGTTGATTGAACAATTTTATGTTTTTGATGTGATAGATCTTGAAGAAAAAATGGCTGTCTAGATCTATTGCTTTTTATAAGAATAAAATAAAACCGCCATGGAAATCCGAATCCATCAGCTGAGACGGGCATCAATGGTGGTTTTTTCTTTGGGAGTGGTTCAAACCGACACATTCTTTTTTATTTGCAACTTTAATTATTCTTTGTTACAATCATCGTAATTATTAATAATAGATTTGATATCAGTCAGGAGGGGACGGTCACGAATGATAAAAGTTTTAATTGCGGATGATGAAAAGAAAATATGCAGATTGATTGAAATGCTCTGTGACTGGAGAAGCATGGGGATGGAAATTGTAGGGTTTGCACATAATGGACCTGAGGCAATAGAAATGCTTGATAAGTGTAGACCGGATATCTTGATTATAGATATACGAATGCCTGGGTGTGATGGGATTGAGGTAATCAAAAACGCCCGTCAGATGAATTTTCATCTGGAGATAATTATCATTAGCGGATATGCAGACTTTGCTTATGCTAAAGCAGCAATTGTTCATGGAGTGAGTGGCTATCTTTTAAAACCAATTAAACGTGTTGAACTGGAAGAAGCATTGGAGCAGACGAAAAGGAGTATTGAAAAAGAGAGAAAACGACAGGAGGTAGGAAAGAAACTATATGAGTATATCGAAGACGAAAATTTGAAAAAAAGAAGTGATCTGATTTTCGCTCTTCCAATGTCGGTTTCGTATGGAGTGGGATCTGAAATAGAAAGTATTAATAAACAGTATTATTATCATTTTGAAGAGGGATATTTTCAGTTTTTTATTCTGCAGCTTCATTATAGCATGAAAAAATATGATAAAAAGGCAATGCAGAAGACTATAGATGGATTAGAACGTACAGTATGTGCGGAGTTGTCAGATATTTGTACAGACTATGAAATTTGCATAGAGAATAATAAATGTTATGTGTTGTGTAATTATAAAGAAAAGAAAGAACGGGAATTCAGGAAGACGATTCGGGTAATTATAAGTAAGTTATCCGCCAAGCGATTTGAGATGTGGAAAATGACGTTCTCGGCTGCTCTCGGGAAAAAAGTAAAAACACCGGTTGAGTTGTGGGATTCTTTCGAAGATGCACAGGAGGGGTTAAAAGAAGCTGTGTTGGAAGGATGCGAAAAACTATTGGAAGCACCAGAGTTTGAAGGAGAGAAAGACTGGTCGATAGTGATTGATCAATATAATAATAAATTTTCCAAGGCAATTGATTTATGTGATAGTCATTTGGCTGTCGAGAGTGTAGACTGCCTGAAGGAGACGTTGGCTAAAGAGAAAGATATTCTGGGATGGATATTTCATGCGCTTCGTTTGCGGCCGTATATATAACATTATCGTTACTTAAAGAAGATAATTGTTGTAATAATCCATATGCAGAAGGAACTGTAATAAAAGGAAAGATTGTTTTTGTTGCATTGATATCATTAAATTCTGTATACTCAAGATTAAGGGTTGACATATTAGTATTAACAAAATAGCAATTTTGGAATTGTGCATTTTCTAAAGAGCATAATCTTATTGTACAATTTTCAAATACAGTATTATAGAAAACAACATCTGTGAAACCGCAAGAAAATATATAAAGATTTTGAAAAGTACAATCAGTGAAAGTGCTTTTATGAAATCCTGCACTGACTATTTTAAATTGTGAATCCTTATCACCGACAAAACTAACATTTTTAAAATCGCATGAATGAAGATTAGCATTTTCAAGACTACATTTTCTAAAAATTGTGTTTATAAATTTTGATCCAGAAAAACCAATGCTATTACAAAGTGTAGAATCAAATAGACAATCTTTATAGTATGATTGACGATAATTTTTATTACTTAAATTTCCCGTGACAGTTATACCCAATCCCACATTAGGCATTTGCAGTGAAAATGCTTCTTTTCCATTTACGTGTTTAGATAATTCTTCAGCAGCCAAAATACATTCGTTATCGTTATATATTGGTAAATTCATCCAAGTTACTCCTCTTAAAATTTTACATATGGATTTCTTTTGATTAGTTTTAACGGATAATATGTTATTATCTAACATTGAGTGGGTTGATACTGGTGATTAAGCAAAGAACAGAAAATGAAGGAAAAGAATAGCAAAGAAAAGATACAGGAGTCAGTTGGAGATTGGCAAAATATAAAAAGAAATAGCAGAAAGTAGGAAAATCCCAAAGAAAGGGGTTGTCCTGCTTTCTGCTTGCTTTAGCATATGTCATAAAATGAGAAGTTGTTTAATATGTATTTTTACAAATTCCCTCCATTATTTTGTAGCAACTCAAGAAGTACCTGGTTTGCAGATACATTATATAAAGAGCAGCCACAGATAGAAATCCCGGGGCTGTAAGGAATCTCTACAGATTTTCCCTGGTTTTCTTTCTGTAATTGGATCATTCGATACTGTTCAGAACAGGATAGTAGCGAATCAGAAGTCCAGGGGATTACAGTATCAAAAAATACATACCCTAATTCTTCAGATGTGTTTTCTCCGTCATCATAAACGAATGTATCGGATGTGGGATTTGTGTTCAGATGTTTCCAGTAAGTGATATGTTTGTGGTCAAATATTTCAATCACCTCTGAAAAATCATCTGAGCAATATGCATAGTTATGACAGTTCTTTTCTGTACGGTATTGGTTTGCCAGGGCAAAATCGTGCTTGCAGTAGATCATTTGCCGGATGGAAAATTTTTTCTCCATAGGCAGTTCCCGTCCACCCTGAAAACGGCTGCAGCGGATTTTGTCAAAGGCATCATCTTTGGGAAAATCATGCAGGAAAAAACCGCAGGTACACCAGTAGGTCTGGTATTCTTCCCTGGTATAGGATGCGCCACTGCCAATATCATAGCTGTAAAAGAGAAAGCCGGCAGCAGAATCTTTGGTAAGTTCAGGCATGTAATATCTCCATTCCCGTTTGTAAGTGGTACGATGCTGTGTACGCAGGATAGAATAGTGGTCACAATGAGGCAGGACGGATGGTTCTTCATAGTTATAATGTTCCACAATGGCGATCTGAATCTGTGGCTTCTTATCATCTGTATAATTTGCATCAATATATAACTCATTGGCTCCTGCATTTTCAATCGTATGTATTTGTTTTTGCACCATATCATATTCTGCACAGGTATGTCCGGAACAGATTAGCAAGTGTTTTCCGTCAGGATGGAACTGAACGCTTTCCAGTGTTTCATGTGGCTGCAGGGTAGAATATATGGTTTCACGTTCACCGGAATATAGATTGATGATTTCCACATACTCATGGGTTGACTTGCAGAACATCAGGGCAAGCCATTGGGTTGCTTCATGATAACAGCAGGAGCCAACATAGTATTCTGGATTTGGGTAACAGAGTGCATTGCTTAAATGCACAGGATTCCCGCTAAAAATGGAAATGCCGTTATACTGATGTACTAAGATTGCCAGTTGATGCATCCGATCATAAATCAGATCACGGCATTCATAGAGTGCAGTATTATAGCGGCGCCGCAGGGTATCGTTCGCTGTATCCCATTCATTCAGCGGGTTTGTGTGGGTATCAGCCGCCCGTTTTCTGGCATTATAAAAGGTCGAGTTGCCATGGAAAAAATTATACAGAATTTCACCGGGAGTTTCTGGAAGCCTTACTCCATCTTCTGGGTGTTCATAGCAGAACATGCATAAAAACAGGGGTACTTTCAGGCATTTTACCAATGGCTTCATTGCCATGGTAATTCCGATAGAAGTATCTGAAAAGTTCTGCAGCTCCAGATGTTCCCGGATGTCGTTTTCTTCCAGTCCGGTAAGGTATATATTTTGGAAACTGGAAGTAAAATAAGCGGCCTGGGTTTCACGGCTGGTAGCTATTATACGTACATTTGCATAATCGTTATGGATGATACTGATTTCATTGCTTAGCATGGAACGGCAGGAATAAGTGTTACCTTTTCCCGTCACACTGATCTCATTGAAACCATCTAAGAGCAGGAGATATTGCGGATTTCCATCTTCCGGTATCCGCTGTAATTCCATTTCTATGCTTTCCAGAGTTGTCGCAGAGACATTGTCAAGGAAACGGTGGTTTTCAAGCAGTTGTCCGATGTAGCGGGTAATAAAGTTTGTTTTCTGGCGATGCTCTTCATACCAGTCCTGGATCTGTGAAGGACATTGTTTCAATTCAATGAAAATAGGGACCGGCCTGCCGCTTTTATAAATGGAGGGGCGTTTATTATCATCCCAAAATTCTTCTTCCAGTAATTGTTGCAGGAAAGTGGTTTTGCCAATGCCGCCCTCACCAGTCACAGCTATATCCTGGCGGGGATTATCTTTGTAGATGTCCATTAATGGGCGGATTTCTCCATCTGTGGTCCGTGCTCGGAGAAGAAACGTATTTTTAGTGATATATCCGTGGGGCAGAAGCCGTTCTATGATGTTCAGGTCAAAGAAACGGCTCCCTTCTTTATGGGAAAAAAGAAAAGCGCGTTGTTCAGCTTCCCATATCCGTTGCTGTAGAGGAAACTGTTTTTCTTCATGGTCCAGATTCATAAAATTCAAACTTAATCCATAGCGGTTGTGAGCTTCTTTGCTCTGGAGCATAGAAGAATGATAACTCCCGCAAAGGATGCAGGCGGCAATGAACCGGGCAAGTTGGAAACGGATGTCCGGATTGCAGGAGCCCAAAAGTTGCTTTTTGTGTTGCTGCGGAAGGTAAGGACAGTCAAGAATGAGGGCTTTCAATTTCCTATAAATGCCGTTGGTATCGTGGATTTTTTTTAAATATCTTGTTTCGATCTGGTCACAGAAATTGTTAAAGCTTGCTTCTTCACAATACTGTGCCCTAAGTTCATTAGGAAGTCCGCGTTTTCCAAATCTCTTTTTCGCAATTTCCTCATAAATGGCAGTATTTTCTAAACTGTCGTCTGTAAAAAGAAGTACATAAAGTGCTGTATTGGAACTGCAGATTGCAGATGCTTCCTCTCTGAGGATGTGTAATACTTCTCCTAATATCATAATAGTCTCCTTGTCCCTTATTTGTCCCCGTTGGTGTCCCTGACTGAATTTTTCTTTGACCGTATAATCAAACCATAGGAACCAGATGATTTTATCATAACATAATTTTCTAATTTTGTATGCTTCATTATCTGCAGAAGCTCCAGAGAAAATTGTGATCTGGTTTGCGGAAATATATCATATAAGGAAAGGAGGCGGCATATATGACCGGTTATGAAGTAGTTTCTATTTTAATTGGTATCTTGGCTCTACTGATTGCTTTTGGCAGTTTTGTTATAGCGTTACTTAGCTTTCTTGAAAAGAAACGTAGGCAGAAATGAGAATACCTATTTTATCTGTTGTAAGATTCATATGAATGATACTGTATAGACAGCAATGCTGACATAAGAAATGCAATTGCTTCTATATAGTATCAGTTATGAAAGATAAAAAGTTTCGCTTCGCGTCCATTTTGCTGCGCAAAACTGTCCGGTCTATCGCGTAATTCGTACATTTTGGTTCTGTTTTTAAAACCACATTTTTTATGATGTTTTTGTTCTGTTTACTTTTAAATTTCTTTCTTCCATGATGAAGAAAACGATTATATATTAATTATTTTGGCAGAAAGAAATATTTAAGGTTTGGTCAAGAGATTTGAAAGTATATTTTGATATTCTATATTTATAAGATTTTAAGGTAAGGAAATGTTGTTAGAGCCTGTGTGAAACAGTCAATCTAAGATCAACAGAAAGAAATATCCATTATTTTTAGTTCGTTCTATTTTGATTGTTCTTGAGTTCTTCGTCATCAGGTGAAGATTCCGCAGCATTGTCTGAAGTTCATATTGGGTGTATTCGGTTAAAAAAATTATGCTGGTTATTTTTCAACTGGACGCAGATTGGTCACTTTTGTAGGTCTCTAAGAAGTCAATTTTCTAAACTCTAACAATATTTTTAGAAAGGGGTTAAGTAATAAATGAAATATTTAACTTTTGTAGTTCCTTGTTTCAATTCTCAGGATTATATGGAGAGATGTATTAATTCTTTGCTAGTGGGGGGAACTGATGTAGAGGTAATAATTATTGACGATGGTTCTACAGATAATACAGGAAAGATAGCAAATTATTATAAAAATAATTTTCCGGAAATTGTTAAAGTTGTACATAAGAGAAATGCAGGGCACGGGTCAGGAATAAATAAAGGATTGGAAATTGCTGCTGGAAAATATTTTAAAGTAGTCGATTCGGATGATTGGATTGATAGGAATGCATATTTAACATTGTTAAGAAAAATAAAGTACTTTTGCAAAATTGAGAATAAATCAGACGAAGTAACAATGCCAGATTTATTTATTTGCAATTATATATATGATCATAAAAATGAAGGAAAATATAAAAAGGTTCATTACAGAAATGCTTTTCCGGTGGAAAAAATATGCGATTGGAATCAAATGGGGCACTTGGGTATATCTCAGTATTTGATAATGCATTCATTAGTCTTTCGTACAAAGATATTAATATCATCGGGTGTGAAATTGCCAGAATATACATTCTATGTGGATAATTTGTTCTCTAATCAACCCTTATCCTATGTAGAAAGAATATATTATATGGATATTGATTTATATCATTACTTTTTAGGCAGAGAGGATCAATCAGTAAATTCTAAGAATCTAATGAAAAGAATAGATCAACAAATTTTAGTAACAAAACTGGTAATTCACTGTGCCGATTTAAAACAAATAAGACAGAAATATCCCAAATTAGAAAAGTATTTGTGTAGGAATATGTCTATTATGATGGCAATATCTTCAATTCATTTGATTCTTATTTGCACACCTGAAGCGCATTGTAAACGGGCAGAATTATGGAACGATGTAAAAAATTATGATTATAAATTATATTGTAAATTAAGGTATTTCTCATTAAGCGGTCTTACATATCTTCCTGGAAGATTAGGGGACTATTGCACGATAATAGGGTATCGGATTGCAAAAAGAGTGTTTCAATTCCAGTGAGGATAATGAGTGATGAGTAGTATTTATATAGTATTTGTAGACACACCGGGACTATTTGCGAGTATTATTCGTTTCGTTATAAAACAAAAATATATTCATGTTGCAATTGCTATGGATGCGAAGTTAGAAGAGACTTATAGCGTAGGCAGAAGAGACCCTCGTATACCACTTTCAGCAGGGTTTGTAAAAGAAGATAAGAGAAAAATTTTGAAAAAGTATCCAAACGCAAATTATATGGTATGCAGGGTTAATTGTAGCCGTAAACAAAAGGAATGTATACAAACTAAATTGCGAAATGATTTTAAAATAAGGTTTAGATATCATTATACTATTGTAGGACTGTTGCTTATTTTGTTTGGTAAGCCATTCAAGCAGAAATATTTTTATACTTGTTCATCCTATGTGGCAAAAATTTTAGAAGAAACAGGTATTTGCCATTGGAAAAAACATACTTCCATTGTGACACCAAAAGATTTCTACGACGATTTAGAAAAAGAGATAGTATTTGAGGGTTATTTGTATGAGTTGGTTGATCAGAAAGATACAGATACCATGACTCGAATAAAACTGTGTTCGTTATTGAAGCAATATCGAGGTTACACTTCGACATAAATTATCAAATGACTAGTTGCTCAAGTATTTTGGTAAATAGAATGAATTTTTAATAAATGAGTAGTGTGGTGATGTTTGATGAATGATAGAAAGAATAAATATCAGATTGTTTTATTTGCGTCTGTTATGTTATTAACTTTTTATGCAGTATTTCAAAAAAAAGATCTTTTTGGAATTTGGAATGCGATTATTCGAATGGAATTAGGAAATTTTATAATTGCAATAAGTTTAGGGCTTTTTTTTGTAAGTGCTGAAGGAATAACAATCTGGTATTTACTAGTTTCTTTGGGAAACAAGTGCAGTATATGGCGTTGTATCAAATATTCTTTTATTGGATTCTTTTATTCTGGAATTACACCATCTGCAACAGGTGGACAGCCAGTGCAATTATACTACATGAAAAGGGATGGATATAAAACATCAGATTCTTCAGTGATCTTGATGACAGTGGCATTAGCGTATAAGTTAGTGCTTGTACTTATAGGTGTATGTTTGTTTTTTCTATGGTATCGTCATCTTAAATATTTTATGAAGGATTACATTATATTATATTTTGTAGGACTATTTTTGAATTTTATTGTAGTGTTGGCAATTTTTGTTGCTATGAGATTCCCTAATATATTAATCAGGATTGCATATGCCTTTGAAAAGGGAATGATCAGAATGCGGATCTGGAATGTAGATAGTGAAAGGAAAGAAAGAATACAGTATTTTGTACAAAGCTATGATCATACAGTAAAATTCATGGTCGAATACAAACGTAAATTACTAGTACTTTTTATTATGACTATGTTGCAACGATGTAGTTTGTTTTTATTGACTTATATTGTTTACCGTGGCTTTCATTTATCTGGAAGCAGTATGTTTAGCATAATGTCCCTTCAAGCTGCGGTTTGTATATCAGTAGATATGTTGCCAGTACCCGGGGCACAAGGAATAACGGAATTAGTCTATCAAACCGTTTTTGTTAACATATTTACAAAAACATATTTGTTTCCATCGATGTTGATAATCCGTGGAATAAATTTCTATTTTCTTTTATTTGTTTGTGGTGTAGTTACGGGTTTGACCATATTAAAAAATAAGCATATTAAAGTTGTTAAATTCAAGAAAAATAAGAAATAGAATTATATAAAACAATAGTGTATTATTTAAGGAGAAAGTTAAAATGGTTAAGATTATTATGTTTCCGTATGCTGGAAGTATAGGATATGCATATCAAAAAATAATTCCATATTTTGATAAAAGTAAATATACTATTTATATGATTGATTTGAATGGGCGTGGCGAGCGTGTTGAATATGAGTCTTACTCTACATGGAAACAACTTATTGAAGATGTTGGTGTTCAGGTAAATGAAATTATAAATAGTGACAGTAACGAGTATATTTTATTTGGACATAGTATGGGGGCAAAAATTGCTTATGATATATATCTATGGATTAGGAAGAAAGGAATTAATCCTCCGTTGTATATTATTTTTTCAGGATGTAAGACTCATGATGAGAAAAACGAATATGATAAATTATTTCAATTGCCGCCGCAGAATTTTGAACAAGAATACATTAGTTTAGGAGGAATACCGGAAGCGGTGCTACAAGATAATGACTTTAAAAAATATGTTTTTGAAGTTATTAAAGAGGATTTGCGATTATTGATTCAATACAAACCAAAATCGCGAAAGATACCGGATAGGGTCATTATTCTAAATGGTACTATGGATGATGTTAGCAGTATTTCTGATTGGGAACGCCTGTGCAGCAGAATAACATATAAAATGTATCCGGGTAATCATTTTTTTATTTTTCAAAATCCTGATAAGATAGTCGGTGATATATGCGATATAATTGAAAGCCGAAATTGAGGGAATATTAGGAATATTAAACTATTATTTATAATTAAGGAAAGTACTTGAGTTATATCAGGTATTTTCTTTTTTTATGAAATTATGAGAGAAAGTTACATTATAGTTTTCATTTATCACTTGGTACGAAGAAATGTATTTTAAAAGGATATAATAAAATAGATTATGGGATTATTAACTTTAAAATAAGTAGTAGGGAGGAGTATCGTGATTTATTTATGTGAAAATATAGATAATATTCTGTTGCCTGATGTTTTTGATATGCCTGAAGAAAGGGTATTAAAAATGAAGAGTTACAAAAATGAAAAGGATAAAAAGATGTGTTGTACTGCGTTTGAATTGTTGAAATACGCATTAAAAAGAGAGTATGGAATTCATATTAATAGAAACACAAAAATGGGATACACAATAAGGGGTAAACCGCATTTGTTAGATTATCCTTGTATACATTTTAATATAAGCCATTGCTATCCTATAGTAGCATGCTTTGTGTCAGACGAAGAAGTTGGTGCAGATGTTCAGACAATTATTACAGAGGATGATTTAGAAATTATTGAAATAATTGGAAGCCAAAATGAAATCAAAGGTTTAAAAAATAGATATAATCCTCAATGGCATTTTACGCGTCTATGGACCTTAAAGGAAAGCTATGTAAAGATGCTTGGTAAAGGAATTGACGATAATTTAAATAGATATGATTTTGAAAAATTCAATAGTCATAGGTTCTCAGCATTAGGATATGATTTTTTCTCAAAACGGATGGGAGATTATCATTTGTCTGTTTGTAAAAAAGATTTATATCCACATGATATAGAAATTATAAAAGTATAGGAAATGATTTATACAAAGGAGATAAAATGAGTGAAAAATATTATATGAGTTCAATCCAAAAAAGATTGTATGTGGTATGTAGTATGAAAATAGATGATGTATCATATAATACCCCCAAAATTTTTAAGATTGATGGAAAAGTTGATATTGGTAAATTGCAAAGAGCTTTTGAAAAATTAGCAAGACGGTATGAACTGCTGCGGACTACTTTCGAGAATGATGGTGAAAATTTTTATCAAGTGGTACATGAGGAAATATATTGCCATGTCGAGGAATATAAATTTGATCAAGATATTCCGGCTATCGTGAGTGGCTTTGTCAGGCCATTTGATTTGAATAAAGCACCTTTAATGAGAATAGGAGTAGTTCATATATTGGATATGGATTATCTATTGTTAGATTTTCATCATATAATCTGTGATGCCGCATCAGTCGTGGTCTATTTGAATGATTTAATCAAGCTTTATAATGGCGAAGAAATGCCGCCAGTAGGGTTACAATATAAAGATTACGCAATGTGGCAGTTATCAAAAGATATGAAAGCAGCAGAATCATTTTGGCAAAAAGAGATCAATGATATACCGGAGAGAGTAGAACTTCATACAGATTATCTTAGACCAATTGAAAGAAGTTCCCATGGAAAAACATATTATGATTTTTCCAATGTTTTATATACTGCTAGAGTGAAAGCACTTTGCGAACAGTATGATCTAAGTGAATTTTCTGTCTTTTTAGCAGGTTTCTTATCTTTTCTGGCTAAGTGTGTTTCTCAAAAGCAGATAACGGTAGGAATACCGATGGCCAATAGAATGATTGAAGAAACCTTTGATATGCCAGGGATGTTTGTTAATACAGTCGTGTTGACTTGTGATGTAAGCTTGGAAAAGTCATTTGCTGACTTCGCAATAGATATTCAAGACAAATTATATCAAGTGTTAGAATATCAAGACTATCCATTTGAGAATCTAGTTGAGCATCTAAAAGTTAATAGCGATCCTTCACGTAACCCTGTTTTTGATGTTATGTTTGTATATGAAAATGGAAATGATGAGCCATTTTTTGAAACAGACGATTTTTCATTAATTGAAATTAAAGATTTCGGATACAATCAATCAAAATTTGATTTAACATTTTCTATTTATGCAGGAAATGATAGTTATGATATTTCCTGGGAATATTGCACAGATCTGTTCAAAGAAAGCAGTATAAAGTATTTACATAGGATATTTACAACATACTTTGGAAATCTGCTTAACAATTATGGAGACCCAATGGGTATGTGCAAATTATTGGATGTAAAGGAAGAGAAACTTGTATTTGAGAAGATAACAAGAAAGCCTCGGCAAGTTTTAGAAAAGAGTTTATTAGAAGAATTCCAAAAAAATGTTGAAAGAACACCTGATAATGTCGCATTGGTGGATGGTGATCAACAATTAACCTTTTCCGAGTTAGATGAATTGTCAAGCAGAATGGCAAATATGTTACGTGAGAAATTAGTAAAGAAAAATTCTGTCATTGCTATGTTGTATAACCGTTCTTTAGACACGATTATATCTATAATAGGCATTCACAAAGCAGGTGCGGCATTTCTTCCGATTGAACCATCATTACCAACAGAACGTATCAACTATATACTTGCTAATAGTAAGGCAGAGTATCTTATTACAAATATTGATAGAAAAGAAAATTTTGTTTGTGAGACTTTGGTTTATGCCGATTTAAAATTGCAATTTGAAAAATGTTCAGTATCATGCCCCCAAATACGGGAAAGTGAAAATGACTTGGTATATATCATTTATACATCAGGTTCCACTGGAAATCCTAAGGGGGTAGCGATAAATGAAAAAAGTCTTCTGAATTATTTAGATTGGGCAGTAGTCAACTATATTCGTGATAAAGAAGATTGTTTTGGCTTTTATTCACCGCTTTCGTTTGATTTGACCATGACATCTATATTTTTGCCGCTTTTAACTGGATTAACGATGCACATATATTACGCAAGCGACTATGCTTCATCTTTATTGGATTTAATTGAGGATAATAGAGTAACGATTTTAAAATTGACTCCATCCCATATGAAAATGATCAATCAAATGGATATTAAAAATACAAGAATTCATACATTTATTGTTGGGGGCGAAGAGTTAACAGCTCAAACGGCAAAAGAGACTGAGGATAAGATTAGGCATAAAGTTTTTATAATCAATGAATATGGTCCTACAGAAGCGACTATTGGATGCTGCGTTCATCAGTTTGATTCAGAGACAGATGCGATCAATGTATCAATTGGAAAACCTATTGCTAATACACAGTTGTACATACTGGATACTCAAAGGAACATCCTACCATTTGGTATGACTGGTGAGCTTTATATAGCTGGTGATGGTTTGGCAGTTGGATACTATAATAATCAGGCCATGACAAAAGAAAAGTTTATAGAGAATCCATTTGAAAAAGGTGAATTGATGTATGCAACAGGAGACCTGGCATATAAAAATTTTGATGGAAATTATACATATTGTGGTAGGAAAGATACGCAAACAAAATTAAGAGGCTTCCGAATTGAATTAGAAGAAGTAGAAAAAGTTGCATTGAGAGAGACTGAAGCTTCGGCTGTATGTGTAACTATTCAAAAAAATACAGAAAGTGAGTATTTATGTGCCTATCTTGTAGGGGGAATAACTGATACCAATAAGATTAAAGAGAAAATGCGCAAATTCCTACCAGATTACATGGTGCCAACATTTTTTATTCCCTTAGAAACAATGCCATTAACAACAAATGGAAAAGTAGATAAAAAGTGTTTGCCTGTACCGGATATTAATTCTACGAGAAATTATATTGCTCCACGAAGCGATAGAGAAAAAAGTATTTTAGAAGTTTTTTCAGATGTTCTTGGAATGCAAGTAGGGTTGGGTGATTATTTCTTTGAAGTAGGGGGTGATTCCATAAAAGCAATGCGAATTGTTTCCAAATTGAAAGAAATGGGATATAAAATTCCGGTTAGAGCAATTATGTCGAAAATGGATATGCAACAAGTTATTTCCTCAGTAGAAGATATTGTAACAGGAAATATACAATATCAGAGTATTGAAGGCGAAATAAAGAATTCAATTATCCAGAAGAGATTCTGGCATAGCCATTTGAATTGCCCGGAACATTTCAACCAATCAATTTTTCTGGAAGTTGATAGCAGAATATCCGCCGATTCCATTGCGGATTGTTTGCAAAAGATTGTAGAAATTCACGATATGTTACGTGCGAAATTTCCGGAAAATGTTCCTGTGATTAGGAAGCAGGATGAAAAACAGTTATTTGAACTTCAGGAGTTTTACTATTTTAATGTAAAAGATTCCGATAGAAAAAAGAAACTGATATTGGAAAAAACGGATGAATTGAATAAAAGTTTGGACCTTGCGAATGGTCCGCTATTAAAATCTATCTTCTTTGGATTTAATGACAAGCATTATTTATATATTACTATTCATCATTTAATAGTTGACAGTGTTTCATGGAGTATTTTGCTGGATGACCTTAATGGATTTTGTGAAAATAAACAATTGAATCAGAATACCTATATGCCGGTACGAAGTGCATCTTACGCAGAATGGAATAAACGGATTGAAAGTCTGGCAGATATGCAAGAGGTACAAAGAGAAGCGGATTATTGGAATAAAGTGGAGCAGTATATATTAAGAAATATATCTCAATTTAGATATTTACGTACAGATAAAATTAAGTGTATTCCCATTCTTTTTGAATGTAATCTGACTAGAGCATTGCTGGCTAAGGCCGTTACAGCTTATAGCATGGAGGTAAAGGACATAGTTATTACCGCATTGCTGAGAGCAATGGCACAGACATATGGTAATGAAAATCAAGTGATTTCAATGGAATCACATGGCAGGCAGAATGATTATGTAGAATTAGATATAGGCAGAACAGTAGGATGGTTTACCTCATTTTATCCTGTTTTATTTGAAAATATCGGTACAGATATGCAATTAGATTTAGTGAATGTGAAAGAGACAATGTTATGTGTTCCTAATAATGGTTCTGACTATTTTCCATTAAAAAACAGTAAATTGTTGAATGAGCCGGATTATCTTCATCCATTAGTTAATTTTAATTATCAAGGAGCTGCAGTGAATAAGAACGAAGTATTCTATTTTACACAAGTATGGGAAGAATATGCAATCCCGATGGCAGCAGAGAATATTTTCGGATCTCCAATCTCTTTAGATGGGATGGTTATCAATAATAGGTTTGAGGTAATTTTTTCGTATGTTGAAAGTTTATCGGATAAACTGAAAATATATGAATTGATAGAAAGATTCCGAAAAGAGTTAAAAGGAATTGTTGAGTATTGCGTAAGTAAGACGGAACCTGTTGTTACGCCTATGGAATTAGGGTGTCCGGGAATGAGTTGGAATGATTTCCTATATGTACAGGAATTTGCCAACAATGAGTCGTTACATATTAAAAGTATATATCCGCTTACACCTTTGCAGGAAGGAATACTTTTTGAGTCAATAAATAACAGTAATGATGGATATATAATACAGGCATTATTTGATTTTTCGGATATACTGCAGGTTTCCCGCCTAAGAAAAGCAATTGAAAAGCTGTTTTCTATACATGAAGTATTACGTACACGTATTCTCTATGATGGCTTGGAGCAACCTTATCAAATAGTAGTTGAAGAGAACAACATTGATTTTCAATATTTTGACTGTAGGAAAACCACAGAAAAATATTATTTGGAATTGATTGCTCAAGACAAAAAGGATGGAATCTCATTTGGAAAAGATCCACTTATTCGTTTTAAACTCTTTCATATGAAAAATAGACAGTTTTTACTGCTCATGACATATCATCATATCATTATTGATGGTTGGAGTACGGGAGTTATGTTAAAAGACTTAACAAATATTTATAACAATATACATTGCAATATAAAGCCGATAGGTGAAGGCAGTTATCGGAAATATGTGCATAAATATGGAAAGGGAAACAATAGTGTTGATTTAAATTATTGGAAAGAATTATTGGGAGATTTTTCTGGTGCAAATTGTATTAATTATGGTTTTTTAGTAGATAAGAATAAAAGAAATGAGATTATAGAATGGCATATTTCTGAATCATTGTTTAATAGGGTAAAGCAGTGCATGACAGAATATAATATTTCCGTTAATACACTTGTGGAATATATATGGGGAAGAGTATTGCAAAGTTATCAAGGAAGTAATGATGCTGTATTTGGAAAAGTTATTTCTGGACGGGAAACAGTCAGTGAGGCGGATAATGTTGTAGGTTTGTATATAAACACGATACCTGTCAGAGTAAAAAGCATTCATGGAAACACTATAAAAGAGGCACTGCAGAATTTGCAAATACAGGGAATCAATTCACTAGAGCATGGAATGTGTTCTTTGGCAGAAATCCAAAAACAGACAGAATATAAAGATAAACTAATTAGAACAATCATCGTTTTTGAGAATTTCTATATTGCCCAGGAAGATAGCACTAACAAAATTGATTTTATGTCAGCGTTACGAAAAGTAAAAGAAGATAACAATTATGATATTACTCTGACTGCTGAAGTAACAGATACATTGCATTTTGATATTATGTATGATGAGGAAAAATATTCCAAATCAGATATCGAAGTTGTCAAGGATAGATTTAATGCCTTGTTGGAGCAATTATGTAGCAGGGCCATACTCCTTGAGAATGATTTGGAATTGTTGTCGCCACAAGAAAAAGAAGTGATATTAGGCACATTTAATGATACAAAACTCAATTGTAAAGAAATGGTATTCTGGGATCGCTTTATAACAGTAGTTGAAAATTTTAGTAACAATATAGCTTTGGAATGTTGTGATGAGAAAATAACATATCAGGAATTGTACGAAAAGTCCTGTGCGGTTGCTGCTAATTTGATTCGTATAGGGGTGTGTAAAAACGACATTGTAGCACTTGAAATGAATAATTCTATTGAAACAATCATTGCAATACTGGGAATCTGGAGAATAGGTGCAGGGTACGTTCCGATAGATCCTGACTATCCAGTTACTCGCAAAGATGAAATAAAGAGTGATTGTCATTCTTGTATTACAATTACTAACATTGCGGATGAACTGTTGGATGGAAAAGTGTACATTAATGAGTTAATGGTCGAAGGAATGAAAAGTGATTATTATGAAACTGCTCCAGAGAATATAGCTTATGTCTTGTATACATCGGGAACTACCGGGAAACCGAAAGGTATTATGGTCACACAGAAAAATGTTTGTTCCTATATCGAATCATTTAATGCAGAATTTAGTACAAATACAGAAACTAAAATTTTGCAGCAGGGGACTTATACATTTGATGTTTTTGTTGAAGAAGTTTTTCCTACATTATCTACCGGAGGAACTGTTGTAGTATATCCCAAAAAGGGGGGATTTGATTTTGAAGATTTATGCAATTATATGAACGATCATAATGTAACAATTATCAGTTGTTCCCCGTTAGTTTTAAATGAGATTAACCAATTGAATGTAACACCAAATATAAAAGTATATATTAGTGGTGGTGATGAATTAAAAGACACACATTATTCAAATCTTATTGGGCATTCCAGCGTTTATAACACATATGGTCCCACAGAAGCTACTGTATGTGCAACTTATTATCGGGTTTGTCCGGAGGATAAAGTAATAATTCCTATCGGCAAACCTATCACCAATGTTATGGTTTATATAATGAATGAGAATGGATTATGTGGCTTTAATTCCCGTGGAGAAATTTGTATAGGAGGATATGGAGTTACCGATGGATATATTAATAATCAAGCTCTTACCGATGAAAAATTTGTCATGAATCCTTATGGTGAAGGGCGGATATATAAAACTGGAGATATCGGTAGATGGTGTGAAAATGGAAACATTATCTTTGACGGAAGAATTGACAATCAGATAAAAATTAGAGGATATCGTGTCGAATTGGGTGAAATTGAAGCTGCTGTTAAGCAAGAGTTAGAAGTATCTGAAGCTGCAGCTTTATTAAGAGAAGTCAAAGGAGAGAAAGTGATTTGTCTATACGTGCAGGGAAGTGATGTCGGTAAGGAAACGATCTATGAAAAGCTGTCTAAAAGACTACCTATTTACTTGGTTCCATCTAGAATAAAAATTATGGATAAACTGCCAATAAAATCTAATGGAAAGATAGATATGGACAAGTTGGAAATTCCAGAAGTTATTAAGAATATAGATGGAGACCAGGATTATGAAAAACTCAGCACGGATGAAAAGAAGATGATTGATTCTTTTGTAAAAGTGTTGGATCAAGAGGTTGCGTTCAATGACGATTTCTTTGAACTTGGTGGGCATTCTCTAATAGCTGCTCGATTACTTAATGAAGTAGAAAAGAATTTTGGCGTCAGATTAAAAATTTCAGATATCTTTAAAGAACGTACCCCTAAGAAGATTTATGAGAAAGTTAAATCTATTGAAACAAAAAAACAAGCAGGTTTTGATGATTTGGTTGAGGAGATTTTTTGATCTCCTCGGCCCGAAAAACAGGAGGAAACAATGGGAAAAAAATATAAAATGAGTTCAGCGCAGAAAAGATTATTTGCACTATATGAAATAGACAAAAATAGCATAGCTTATAATATTCCGTCTTTATATAAAATTGAAGGCGAGATAAATATAGTAAAACTCAATGATGCTGTTATTCAATTAGTTAACCGTCATGAAATATTGAGGACTCATTTTTCACATTATAAGGACAATTTTGTACAAGAGATAGAGGAAAGTGCAGTATTTAAGGTAGGATACCAAGAGACAAATGAAGTAGAGATTAAAGAACTTATGGAGGATTTTATTCAGCCATTTGATTTAGAAAAACTTCCATTAATGCGAATGAAAATTATTAGAAATACTCAAAATGGTGAATGTTTCTTGCTATTTGATATACACCATATTATTTGCGACGGTGAATCTGTAGGCATTTTTTTTAGCGAATTAGACAAAATTTATAGGGGAGCAAAATTACCAGAATTAAAATTTCAGTATAAGAATTTTAGTGCTTGGGAACAGAAGCAAACATTTCAAGAACAGGAGGAGTATTGGTTAAATGAGTTTTCGGGTGATTTGAATTGTTTGGAATTGCGGACTGATTATGTAAGACCGGCATGGCAATCATTCAAGGGACACAGCTTGGAATTTTCTGTCGAGAGAGATACAGTTGAAAGAATTCGTACTTTTTGTTCTCAAATGCACGTTACTGAATTTATGCTTTTTATGTCTGTTTTCAGTATCTTATTGCAAAAATATACTGGTCAGGAAGATATTGTGATTGGTTCACCGATGTTAGGTAGAACTCTTCCTGATTCGCAGAATCTTATCGGCATGTTTGTCAATACAGTTGCAATACGTAATGACATTAATAAAAACTATACATTTAAAGAAGTATTAATGCATACAGCGGAGAAATGCCTTTTGGCATATGATAATCAGAATTATCAATTTGACGATCTGGTGAGAAAACTATCTGCCCATAAAGATAATTCAAGAAATCCCTTATTCGATGTTATGTTTGGAGTACAAAATGGCGGAACATGTATTGTAAAAATAGGTAATGCCAATTTAGTGCCAACAAAAATAGAGGGAAATGTTTCCAAATTTGATATAACACTTATGATTGACAGTGAAGAAGATGGGTATATCTTATACTGGGAATACAATAGTGATATTTTCCGGGGATCTACAATTAGGCGAATGGCAGAACATTATATAACATTGCTGAATAATGCTATTGACCATTATGCAGAGACTATAGACGATATCGAGTATATATCAAAAGTGGAATGTAATGAATTGATTCATATGTTTGAAAATGAGGATAAAGAACTGTATTCTGATAAAATTCTGATTACAGAATTTGAAAAGTGTGTTGAGAAATATCCTAATAATATAGCATTAGAGTATCAAGACAAGACACTTACTTACTGTGAGCTTAACCAACTTGCTAATAATATAGCAGCAGCGTTAAAAAAAGAAGGTGCAGAACAGAAATCAATTATAGCATTATGGGCAGATACATCTTTTGAAAGAATTGCGGCAGTATTAGGTATTCTGAAGATTGGTTCAGCATATATGCCTATTGATATAGCGGCTCCTATAGAACGTGTAAGATACATGATAAAGAATGCAGGGGTACGCTTTGTTATTCAGGATGCAGGTATTTCTAAAATATTTGCGGAAGAAGCAGTAACCTTGCATTTACAGGAGATTGTGACATATAAGGGAGCAATAGTGCATGAAAAGTATGAGGCTGATATTCCGGCATATGTAATATATACTTCAGGCTCTACTGGAAATCCAAAAGGAGTTGTTGTAAATAACAGAAATATTGTGAATGAAATTTTCTGGCATATAAAAGAGGCAGAATTAAATGAAAATACTATTTTTGTGCAGAATACAGCTTTTATTTTTGATGGTTCCGTTATTGAGATTTTTTCTGCTTTACTATGTGGAGGTAGATTAAGATTAGTAAGCGATACAGATAGAAAAGAACCGGAAATGTTTTTAAAACGGATTAAAGATGCTAATATTTATATTTTACCTTCCATGTTTAGAGCCGTAATGGACTATGCAATTACAAATGGCTTGGAGAAGGAACTTAATTCTTACCATAGATTGGGATTGGTTGCTGAAAAAATTCCGGAGGACTTGATTGAACGTTATTTACAAATTGATGGGAGTAATCTGAAAAATGTTTGGAACTTGTATGGACCAACAGAAACAACAATAACAGCATCTTTTTATTATCTAAATGAAAATATGGATTATAAGCATATACCAATCGGCAGACCGATTACAAACTACAATATTTTTATATTAAATGGAAATAGTTTGTGTGGACATGGTGTAGTTGGAGAAATATGCATATCAGGGGTCGGTGTATCAGAGGGATATATAAATAATAAAGAAATGACTGAGAAAGTGTTTGTGGATAATCCATTTGGAAGTGGTGTTATGTATCGCACGGGAGATACCGGCTATATTAATGAGAATAATGAGATTGTGATTTTAGGCCGTATTGATGAGCAAGTAAAAATACGGGGATTCAGAGTGGAACTGCAGGAGATTGAAAAGCAGATTATGCGTTTAAATGGTGTGGATGAGGCGGTAGTAATTCGTAAAAAAGATTCTAACGGAGATTTTTTGGCAGGATACTATACAGGGACATTGCGGGAAAGTGACTTAAGAGATGCAATATCAGGATTCTTGCCAACGTATATGATTCCGGAATATTTGATTCCAATAAAGAGTTTACCACATCTGCCAAACGGAAAGATTGATAAAAAGGATTTGGAAAGCAGACTTATCCGGCATCATAGAAATTCTACAAAACCGATTACTGCTGCGGAAAAAATAATTTGTGGTATATATGAGGAAGTATTGGAAATAGACGAAGTTGGAAGAGATGATAGCTTTTTTGAACTTGGTGGAGATTCTATAAAAGCGATACGGATTGTTTCAAAGCTTAGAAATATCGGTTATCAGATAACTGTTAAAAGTATTATGCAATTAGCGAAACCTGTATTGATAGCAAAGGAATTACAAAAAATGAAGATGACAGACGTAGAAGTACAAAAAGCTACGGGGGAGGTATTGCTTAGTCCAATACAGTATAGGTTTTTTGAGGCAAAACTTGAAAATCCGGATCATTTTAATCAAAGTGTTATTCTTACTACTAATGAACAAATCAATTTATCCGCAATTAAGTATAGTATGAAATGTATTCTGGAAAACCATGATCAACTGAGAGCTGTTTTCGATGGTAAACATCAAGAGATACGAGATCAGTTTGACGAGGGGCAGTATGCACTTTACTTGTTTAATTTAAAAGACAGTAATTTAGAGGACTCCTTGAGAAAAGTGGGTAATGAGTTGCAAAAGCATATATCGCTTAGTAAGAAAAAACTAATATGCTGTGCCGTTATCGAGAGCCGAGATTTCCATGCGTTAATGATTTGTATACATCATTTGGTTATAGATGGCATATCATGGAGTATTTTAATTGAAGATATAAATGAACTATATGCGGGATATATGAGAAATAAAACTGTGAATATTCCCAAAAGAACGACCTCATTCAAAGAATGGAGTGAAACTTTATCCAATTATTATCAGAAGGGCAGGAATAACGAGGAACTTCTTTATTGGAGAAAGATAAGTAAACGGCTTGGTAATAGTAAGCCCCTATTTAGTGAGGTATCTATAAGCACATTAAGAGAAGTACAGTTTAGGCTTTCAGAGGAGATTACGTCAAAGTTAGTTAAATTAGGCCAGGAAATTATATCGATGAATCCAAATGAAGTATTACTTACTGTACTGATAAGAGTATTGACTATTTTGTTTAATCGAAAAGACATTTCAATTCTCATTGAAAGTCATGGACGCCCTGAACTTTGTGAACAGATTGACATTACAAGGACAGTCGGATGGTTTACAGCACTTTATCCTGTTCTGTTTGAAAAAATTGGAGATGATTATTTTGATGATTTATTGATTATAAAAGAAAGACTGCGCTCTATACCAAATAATGGGGTAGGATATGATGTTGCTCGAATGAATAAACTGTTAGATCCTGATTATCATGAGCCATTAATAACATATAATTATTTTGGCAATAGAGAAGCAGAAAATGGAATAGACTCGTATACATTAAGACCATCGAATTATGAAATTGGGAATAATATAGATATACGGAATCATTTTGGAAGTCCTTTGTCGGTTAACGCAGAAATTATAAAAGGAAAATATTGTGTTGATATTTCCTACCCAATTTCTATGATTACAGAAAAAGAATATCTGGCGTTTAAGAATATGTTTTTAGAACAGGCAGAGAAATATGTAATAGCATTAGAAGCTCGGAAAGAAAGAGTGACAACCCCATCAGATTATTATCAAAATGATATATCCTTGCAAGACTGGTCGATAATCACTCGAAAATTAACTATGTTTGATGAAAAGTTAGAAGATATTTATTGTTTGACACCCTTGCAGGAAGGAATGTTGTATGACAAGCTTCGTAATGTTGACTCATTAAATTATGTACTTCAGACAGTTATCAAATTAAGAAAACCTATTGATCTATCTATCATGGAAGATGCGATTGAAAGGCTATCGGAAGCACATAGTATTCTTAAAACGCATATTTTTTATGATGGTATTGCTAAACCTAAACAAGTTGTTCCAATTACGAGAAAAATAGGGCTTGAATACATTGATCTGACTGATAAACAAGGTAAGAATGATTTATTTGAAGATATATGTAACAATCAACGTAATAGAGGATTTGATTTTGAACGGGATAGCCTTATTCGATTTGTTGTCTGCAGACTGTCTGACAAGGATAATAAAATTATAATTACAGCTCATCATGTAATAATGGATGGGTGGAGCTTTCCAATAATTGTTAATGATTTAATGAAGCTGTACGAAAATAGAGATCTTCGTTTAAACAGGCCTAGATATGCAGAATATATAAATTATATGAAGAATAAAGATAATAGCTGTGTATATTGGAAAGAATTATTACAGGGGGTGGAAGAAAAAACGGCTATTATTCCGTTGAAAAAGGATATATCTTTTGAGAATGATATTTTAGAAGTGGAAATGAGTATTTGTGAGTCCGATGTTAAAAAGATTGAAAAACTTGCTCGAAAATATCATGTAACAACAAATACGTTTGTAGAGACGGTGTGGGGAATACTTCTGCAACAGTATAACGGGATTGACGATGCAATTTTTGGAAAAGTTGTATCTGGTCGAAATATAGATATACCAGAAATCGAAAAAATGGTGGGACTATTTATCAATACAATTCCTGTTCGAGTAAAAAGCGAGAGAGATATTAAATTTATTGATCTGCTAAAACGTATTCAAAATCAATCTGTAGAGAGCAGCGAACATGACCATATTTCTTTGATGAAAATACAGGAAGAAGCAGGGATAGGAGAAAATTCTGTGCAAACGGTCCTGGCTTTTGAAAATTATTATGTAGATGATGCATCGATGGATTATGGCTATGAGGTTGAAAATTCGAAAGAGCAAACTGATTTTGATCTAGCATTGGCTGTTAGCCAGGATAAAAGATTAAGGTTCAATCTTATGTACAGAGTTGGAAAGTATTCTACAATAGAAATGGATTATTTATTGGAACATCTGAAAAACTTGATTCAGGATGTGTTGTCTGATCCTGAAAAAAAGGTATCAGAATTATGTGTTGTAAGCCAGCAGGAAAAAACGGACATTATGACACTATTTAATCGACCAATAAATGATTTCAGTAAGGATACAGTTATAGATCGCTTTGTGAAAATAGTAGAAAGATTTCCAGAAAAAATTGCAGTTGAAAGTGAAGTGGACCGATTGACTTATCATGAGCTAAATCAGAGATCCAACTATATTGCAATGAAATTAATCGATTTAGGAGTAAAACAAAATGACATTGTAGCAATTCTGATGGAACGCTCATGTGAAATGTTAGTTGCTATAGTATCCGTTTTAAAAGCTGGAGCAGCGTACCTTCCAATAGCGCCTAATCAGCCAAACGATCGTATCCATTACATGCTTACTGATTCTGAAGTAAAAACCGTTATTGTTGATCATATGAGACAGAATGTAACTGCATTAGATGAGCAGTATATCATTGATTTAAGTAAACAAACTGATGTAATGGATAATAATATCCATCTGGATATTATGCCGGAAAATCTTGCTTATACGATATATACTAGCGGAACGACAGGAAAACCAAAAGGAGTCCTTATTGAACATAGAAATCTAATCAATTTGGTAGATTGGTTGGCAAAAGAACTGCAGTTGAATGAAGAATCCAAAGTGATTCAGAATTTTGCTTTTATTTTCGATGGATCTGTTTGGGAGATATTTCCAACTATTTTATCTGGTAGCTGTTTGAGGATTGTTTCAGACGAAGAAAAGATGAATCCTGAGAAAATGATTAGCGTATTCTCAGGAGCGCATTTGACAATTATACCGTCTATGTATAGAGAACTTTTAAATTATGCAAAAAAGAATGGAAAATTATCGCAATTGCATTCTTTAAAGACGTTATTATTAGGCGCAGAAGAATTGCCTAAAGATCTGGTAGATGATTTTTTTGTTACAGGAAGAGAGTGTAAGAATATTCCAAGATTGATAAATGCATACGGTCCAACAGAAACAACAGTATGCTGTACCTATTACGAACTGGATAAAGATGGTAATCATGTCCCATATATAGGAAAATCTATCAATAATACGCAAGCGTATATTGTACAAAACGGCCATTTGGCTGGAATTGGTATGGTAGGAGAAGTTTGCATAAGTGGTAACGGAGTTGCTCGGGGATATCTAAAACGCGAAGAATTGAATAGAGAAAAATTCGTATATTATCCATTTAAAGAAAATGTAAGAATGTATAGGACAGGGGACTTAGGCAGATGGAATATTGATGGAAATATTGAATTACTGGGAAGGATTGGAGAACAAGTAAAAATTAGGGGATTTCGCATAGAACTTGAAGAAATAGCACAAACTCTCAGAAAGTATCCCAAAATAGAGGATGCAGCAGTAATTTATGATAAGTATGAATCTGGAAAGTTAATTGCATATTGTGTAACCGCTGCTCCGCTTGATATTACTGATTTAAGAAACTCGCTATCCAATTATCTGAATGCTTATATGGTTCCAGATGAAATCATATGTATTGATTCAATTCCAAGAACTCTTAATGGTAAAATAGATCGGAGAGCTCTACCTAAAATAAATAGCAAAAGAGAATCTATAAAGGTTCCGCAGACGCTCGAAGAAAAGGTGCTTTATGAGGTGTTGGAGGAAACATTAGGATTTAGTGAGTTTAGTATTGATGATAATTTTTTTGTAATAGGCGGGAATTCATTGAAAGCTATAAGTGTCATGACAAATCTAAAGAATAAAGGGTATTCGATATCGGTAAGAGATATTATAAAATATCGAACCGTGGAAATGATAGCTTTGCATATGAAGAAAGAAAACGTACATGGAACAGAAATAGTGAAAAAGTCTTTGAATGAGAGGAGGAAAGATAAATTTGGATCTATTTCAACAAGTTCTAATTACGAGGTTGAATTTGAGTATGCTGCAACAGAATTACAGAAATTTTATCTGAATAGCAAGACTTTTATTCAGGAGATTGTAGAAGTTAGTTGTGGAGAGGAAAAACTTCTGAATGTCCTTAACAATATAGTAAAAGCACAAAGTGTTTTACGAAGTGTAGCGACTAGAAAATCAGACTGGATTATTTCTGAGATAAAACATATGCATGATATGAAGAGTGCAATTATTGATGTTGAATATGAGAAAGTAAACACTATGATTTGTCAACTTGTTGCAGAATATAGGAAAAGACTTGGAAACGACAGATTTCCATTGACTGAAATACATATTTTGCGTGAATCGAAAATCAAGTTTACGATTTTATTGTTAGCTCATCACTGTATATGGGACAAGTCAAGTTCGTTGATATTTAATGAGTTAATAGAGGATTCTTTGAGCCTTGAAAATTATATGCCGGATAATGGAAGATATTCAGATTATGTTATGAAAATTAATCAAACGGACAAGAAATTATTTAATATGTACGATGAATGGCCGCTTAAAAGAGTGGTTAAGTCCCAAAATGTCCGGCTCAGTATATCTAATGGCAAAGAAAAAGAGTTTTTAGCTAATCCATGGAAGATAGTTGAAGAAATTATTTATTCTATTGGAAAAAGTAACGGTTTGTTAATGGATAACAAACTGCTTTTATATGTAGTACAGGATGACAGAACATATTTTGAAAAAGATACTGCAATGCTGATAGGGCAATGTTTAGATCTTATGCCGGTTGAAATGGACATGGAGAAAATAGGTTCCTTAGAAGAAAGTATAAAGTGTTTGCAATCTAAAAAGGCTTTATACAATCTGAATTATATTTCGCTTTCTTCTATGAACGCAGATAGAATCAGAGAAATGTTCAGTAGTGTCTTAATTCTAAATTTCCAAGGCCAATATGAGATGGATGAAAAGTTGGCTGAGGTCTGGTTGCTGGAAGCAGAAAAAGCTGTTCCATCAACAGAGATATTTATTGGGCGGTGCAAAAATGCATTACTTCTTTCATATCCGATATTTGATAATTGTACATCGGATATTGAAAGTACATTAATTAAAATTTGCAAATAGAGTAATATGGGCAGTGCGGTGCAAAGCCTCGCTGCCTATAGATTAGGAGGAAAAATGGATAAGATTAATTTCGGGAATACTTATAATAGTTTCTATAGTAGCGTGGTAGACATTTTTGAAAAGACAGTCTCAGAATGTGGAAATCAAATTGCAGCGAGATATAAAGACAATGCAATGACATACAAGCAGCTTAACGCTAAAGCAAATGCAATTGCTGAATTGGTTGCCTATTATACACATGAAAAGAATCCGGTTGTTGGTATTATGATTGATCGTTCGCTGAATTCTCTAATAACTATGATTGGTATCATTAAAGCGGGCGCTGTGTTTTTGCCGCTTGATGGTAAGCAGCCAGAGGAAAGAGTAAAATATATCTTAAAAAACAGTGGAGCTGAAATTTTAATAAAAGCAAGTAATAACGATATTGTAGTTGTACCGGAAAATGGTGATTATATTACGCTTAATATTAATTTTAAGCTTCTTCCAGATGCAAATAACATTGAAATTAATATTGGAGCAGACAGTTTGGCATATATTATTTATACATCAGGAACTACAGGAAAACCTAAAGGGGTAAAGGTAACACATAAGAATTTAGCCAATTTTTCATTGTGGCTTGCAGCTTATGGAAATATGGGGAAAGAGACAAAAATGCTGCATATGTTTTCAATCATTTTTGATGCGTCTATTATTGAGACTTTTCCCTGTTTGATTTCCGGCGGAATGGTGAGAATTCTGGATGATACTGAAAAAACAGATCCTCAGTTATTATTGGAAGAAATTGAGGGGGCACAAACGTTAATGATTCCCTCATTTTTTAGAGCAATATTTGAATACGCAAAAGCTTCTGGAAAAGTACATATTCTTGAAAACTTTGATAAGCTTTACTTTGGAGCAGAAGCATTACCAGGGGATCTGATGAAAGAGATTTATAAAATCATGCCGCATAAATTGAACAGTGTGTATAATCTGTACGGACCTACTGAATGCACTGTGGCTGCAACTGCGTATCAATTCACTGAGACTTCTGATCTTGACAATATTACGATTGGGCGTCCCATAAATAATACAGAAATATATATATTGAAAGACAATAAAATGTGTGATATTGGAGAGACAGGTGAGATTATTATAGGCGGTAGAGGGGTAACCGCAGGATATGTTAATAATGAAATACTTACCAAAGAGAAATTTATCTATGTTCCAGAAATTTCCGAATCAAGATTATATAAGACTGGAGATATCGGATACTGGTTGGAAGATGGAAACATCAAACTGATAGGAAGAAATGATGCGCAGGTCAAAATCAACGGCTATCGCATTGAATTAGGTGAGATTGAGCAGAGTTTACGCAAAATTGACAAAATAAATGATGCATTGGTGTTATATTCTAATGATGAAAAGGGGATGCTTTTTGCGGCATTTTGTGTTGCACAAAGCAAGCTGGATGAAGAAAATATAAAAAAAGAACTCTCAAATTATATTCCCCAATATATGATACCCAATAATATCTATCAATTAGAAGAATTCCCTTATACGGTTGGCGGAAAATTAGACCGCCATAAACTGATTGAGGAATACAAAAGTAAGGTCGAGGATAGTGGGGATGATGTTGTAATGGCTATCTTTAGAAAGGTCTTAAATGTTACTAAAGTGTTAACAAGTGACGATTTTTTTGAAATGGGAGGAGATTCAATTAAGGCAATTCAGATTGTATCTGCGCTTAGACGGAAAGGATATGAACTGAAAGTTAGGGAAATATTGGAGGGAAGGAAAATTGATAAAATATTAGAGCGTGTCAAGAAAAAAACTGTTCAAATTGAATATTCACAAGAAGAAATTACTGGAGAGTTTTCATTAAGCCCAATTCAGAAAGTTTTTTTCAATGTAATGAGAATTAATAATCCTAATTATTTTAATCAGTCTTATATGCTTGAAACGGATGAAGTTATTGATATTGATGCTGTTAAATATAGTTTAGATAGAATTACGCTGCATCATGATTTGTTACGTTCGGTATATTTGGAAAAAAGCCAAAAGATATTACCATTTTGCAAGGGGACGCATTATGGATTAGATATTTTTGACATTGATAATGGAAATATTGAAGAATTCATACTTAAAAAGACGGAAGAAATTGAGCGAAGTATAAATATAAAAACAGGACCCTTGATGAGAATAGGAATATTTAGAGGCAAAAAAATGAATTATTTGTTTTTCTGCATCCATCACTTGGCAATCGACGGTATTTCATGGAGGATTTTGATTGATGATTTTTTGAATTGTTATCATGGATTTATTGAAAAAGCAGAATATTGTTTGCCTCAAAAATCAATTTCATTTAAGGAATGGTCAGAGGATATATGGGAATATGCAGATAGCAAGGAATTACATAGAGAAATAGCGTATTGGAAGTCAGTAAACAATAAAATTAAAAATGGGAAATTTGCTGGTAAAAATGTAAATAATGAATTTGAATTATCCATGTTAGAAGCGGATATGGATTCAGAACATACAAAGCATATGTTGTATAGTATTTCAGATGCATTTAATACTGAAATTAATGATATTTTATTAGCTGCATTGGTACGAGCTGCAAGTAAAAAAAGCGGAAATTCAACGATTGCAATAAATCTTGAGGGGCATGGAAGGGAACCAATACACAAAGAGGCCTATACTGATAGAACTGTAGGATGGTTTACGACAGAATATCCCGTAGTATTTGAAAATGTGGGTAATGAATCAAGTCGGGATCTGATAACTGTAAAGGAAACCCTTCGTGCGATTCCCAATAAAGGACTTGGATATATTATTTTGCAAAACACATATCCCGACATGTTCACTTCCATTGATCCAGATATTACTTTTAATTATCTTGGAGAATTTGGGCAAGAAGGCAATTATGGATTTTGTATTAGTGAAATCAAGAAATCAAGAGATAAGGATATAACAAATGCTTTTCGGACCCCAATAACAATTAATTCAATGATAATTAACAAAAAATACCATATGGAGGTAACTTATGAAAATAACATATTTAGTGGAGAGTATATTGAAGAGCTAATTCATTATTTTTTGGCAGAATTAGAAAATATCATTGAAATGTGTAAAGGAATAAATGAACCGATAAAAACACCTTCAGATTATGGAGAAACCGGATGGAATTTTGAAGAATTGCAATATGTCACCAGAAAATATGAAAAAATTGGAAAGAAAATTGTAGCAATTAATGAATTAACTCCGATGCAAGAAAGCATGTTGTACCATAAACGGCTGTATCCAAATTCAAGTGAATATACTGTTCAAGTTGATTTGTCTGTGAATGAGGATATACATATTGAAACTTTATATAAGGCATTAAATCATTTGGCGGAAAATCATGGTTCATTGAGGGCTAATATCATTTATACTGGAGTAAATGAACCGAGGGAAGTTGTTCTTGATAGGGTAGTTTATGAAAGTATGGTTTATGATTATTCGATGGAAGAAAATTCAGATCATATGATTGAAGTAATAAAGAAACAGGAAATACATCGGGGATTTGATTTGGAGAATGAAACATTATTAAGAATAATAGTATGTACACAAGCGGATGGCATGCGGGTAATTATTACATTTCACCATATTATTCTGGACGGTTGGAGTTGCATGCTATTTATTAGGAAACTGTTTGAGACTTATGAAAGACTTTTGGCTGGTAGTCGAACTGACTCGAAATATGAAAATATACAAGGGGAATATGGCAAGTATATTAAGCAGAAAGATAAAAGGGCGGCGTATGAATATTGGAAAGAACTTTTATTCAATTATACAGAGCCTTGTACAATCAAGGCGATGGAGTGTCCTAATAAAGTGAATAAAGATATTCCTGGTAAAGTTGAAATCTATTTAGATAGTGATTTGAAAGAGAGATTAATAAAGTTTACCCATAACTATGCTCTATCAATAAATACGGTTATTGAAACAGTGTGGGGATTGATATTAGGTGTATATACGAGAAAAGACGATATTGTGTTCGGCAAGGTAGTGTCTGGAAGAAATGTCGATATTACGGAAATCAATGATTCATTGGGAATGTATATTAATACGATTCCTGTACGTGTAATCTTAAACTATGAAGAGAAATTGATACATTTACTTGAAAAAGTACATTTGCAGTCTGCTACGGCAAATGATTATGATTTCTGTTCGTTAGAAGAGATACAGCAAATGACGCCGATTAAAAATAAGCTATTAGGTTCAGCCATTTCTTTTGAAAACTATCAAGAATCACCAGGTAGCCAGATTTTTAGGATAAACCAAGTGAGGGAATTATCATCTTTTCCGATTTCTGTAAGCGCGCAGACCGGCAAACAGTTTATATTGAGTTTTTTGTATGATGCCGCAATTTATGGAAAAAATGAAATGACCATGCTGTTGGAACGATTTGTTGATATTTTAAAACAAGTAATTATTAATCCAGATAGAAAGGTAAGGGAGTTAAGCTTTATTACCTTAAAAGAAGAGGAGATGATTAGGAAGTTTAACGATAATAAGGCTGTTTATCCGTTAGAATCCAATATAGTTGCATTATTTAAAGAGCAGGTGAAGAGAACACCAGACCATATTGCCCTTAAATTTCATGACGATACAATGACTTATAAAGAAATGGATGAGAAAGCCATAAGCTTAGCTAATAAGCTGATCATATCTGGTATAGGTGAAAATAGAATCGTACCAATAATTGTAAAACCATGTATTGAAATGGTCATTGGTATATTTGGAGTATTAGAAACTGGTGCAGCGTATCTCCCAATTGACCCAGAAATGCCTGAGGAACGAATTAAGTATATGTTAGAGCAGGTGGGTTCAGAAACTGTATTAACAACGAGCGATCATGATATACCAAGGGTAAAAAAAGTTATTTATATTGATCGAGTAGAAGGGGACATAAAAGATGATGATTGCATCTCTATAGATTCCAACGATAATGCTTATGTTATTTTTACGTCAGGAACCACAGGAACGCCTAAGGGAGTAGTGATTACGCATAGAAACTTAATAAATCATACTTGCTGGCAGATTGAAAATAGTAGATATAATGAAAGTGTTACCATGGTACAGACAATTTCTTTTACCTTTGACGGACATGCTTCAGAAGTATATCCAGTGTTACTTTCCGGAGGCACATTGGTAATTGCTGACGAGATGCAAAGAAAAGATCCTAAAGAACTGTTAAAGTTAATGGAAGGTAATAGGATAACATTTATTCCATCATTACTGCGAGAAGTGATCCGATATGCAGAGGAGTCAAGACAAACTTGTATGCTGCGAAAGTTTGATAAAATGTACATTGCAGCAGAACCAATCATGAAAATGGAAATTTTGAAAATGCTGGGCAATAATCGTAGTAAAATGAAAGATATTTACCATTTTTATGGCCCAACGGAGGCCACGATTACTACTGTAGCAATTAACCTCTCTGATGTTGAAGATGAGGGCATAGTTCCGATCGGACGACCAATAGCAAATACGGAAGTATATATTTTGGATAATAATCAGAATATGTGTGGAATAGGTATTCCGGGAGAAATTTGCCTGGGAGGTGCATCAATATCTAAAGGATATATGAAAAATGATAATTTAACTGAGGAAAAGTTTGTAAGTTTAGGAAACAAAAGAATTTATTGTACGGGTGACATTGGTTATTGGGATGAAAAGGGATTATTGCACTTTATAGGAAGAAAAGATGATCAAATTAAAATACGTGGATTTAGAGTAGAACTGCAGGAGATAGTTTCTATGTTAAGGAAATGTAAAGGAATTGAGGATGCGGCGGTTGTAGTTCAGGAGGTCAATGGGGACAAAGCAATTTGTGCATATATTATTTTGGCTAAGGGTCATAGGACTGATAACGTAAAAGAGCAGCTTGCAACATTTTTGCCAGAATATATGATGCCCCAATATTACATAGAAATGAAAACTTTGCCAACTACAGCGAATGGTAAGATTGATAAACGTGCCCTGCCTTGTCCGGCTAATATTAATGTTCAAAACAAGATAATTTCAGCTCCGAAAACTGAAACAGAGAGAAGGGTTGCTAAGTTATTTAAAAAAGTATTAGATGTTAATGATGTGGACGTTAATGACTCTTTTTATTCTTTGGGTGGACATTCATTAAAAATGACAAGGCTATTGAATGAAATCGAAAAAGATTTTGGAGTACGATTATCATTGAAAGCAGTAATGGAAGCAAAAACAGTGCGAAAAGTAAGCTGTTTGATAGATGAAGGGAGTGGAATTGAAAAAAAGAATATTGCTGCCATTTCCGTTGCAAAACCGCTAAATTAATATAGGAGATGCCTATAGCTCATTAAAGGGCTATAGGCAGGAAAAGAGGTAGAATTATGAAGTCATATTTAAAGAGAAACAAATTGTTGCTTCTGCTGATTTTTTTGATTGGTATAGTAGTTGCTTTTGGAACCGTATATCTTGCGATAATATTGCAAGATATTGTAAACATTGCTACTGAGGGTGATGCAGAAGGCTTCTCTATGGCTTTGCTGAGAGCAGGTATTTATCTTGGTTTGCTGGCAATTTGCAAGTATACATATGGTATATTGGAAAAAATCATTATAAAGCGAATAACTAACCAATTACGTTCTGATATTTTCAGTAGTGCAATGAATAAAGAATTATGTACCTATACCGAAGAAAATGCTGGTGAATATATTTCAACATTAACAAATGACTTAAAAATAATTGAAGAAAATTATTTGCTTCCCCTATTTAAGATAGTGGAAAATATTGTTTTGTTCATTTTTGCATTGGTTACAATTCTACAAATTAGCCCGGAGGTATTAATTACGCTTATTGTATGTATGGTGGGGATGGCCGGCGTTTCATCTTTATTTGGAAACATTCTACAAAAACGACAAGAGTTTTTTTCTAATCAAATTGGGCAATATACTGTCGATATAAAGGATTTGCTCAACGGGTATGAACTTTTTAAGTATTACAATGAAACGCATCATGCTATTATTGAACATGATAGTTTCAATTCAAAACTAACTCGCATAAAGTTTCGGCTAGATTTAGGCATGGCGATTAACCAATCTACTTCTGATATGTTAGGATTGTTAACTATGTTTCTAGTTGTTGTTATTGGCGCATATAAGGTAATTTCTGGGGCGGTTCTTGTTGGGACTTTAGTAGCATTAGTACAGTTAAGTAATTCTTTTGTGAATCCAATTATGGAAATTACTATGAATATACCTAAAATGCAAAGTACGAGAAAGATCATGGAAAAGATTAATAAATTATGCAGCCAAAAAAATGTAGAAAAAACAAGGCTTTTATCATTCAGGGAACATATAGAATACCAAGATGTCTGGTTTTCATATGATAACCAAAATTATGCACTCAAAGGCATTACTTTAAAATTTGAAAAGGGAAAGAAGTATTTAATATTAGGAAAAAGTGGTTGTGGTAAATCAACACTTATAGGGGTCCTTTTGGGAAAATGCAGGCCATACAATGGAATAGTCAGATGCGATGGGAATGATTTGGCAGAATATGAAATAACTGATCTATGTGCAGTAATACAACAAAATGTATATATTTTGAATCGGTCTATAAAAGAAAATATAGAGTTGTATAGAAACTTTTCTGATGAGGAAATAAAAAAAGTGCTATTGTTATGTGGATTTAATGACTTAGATATTGAAAAAAATAGTCTGGATCTATCAGGAGGTCAAAAGCAGAGAATTTCAATGGCAAGAGCTTTAATTAGAAAGAAACCTATTTTACTGATTGATGAAGGAACCTCAGCCGTAGATACTATAACAAGTAATGAGATAGAAGCGGAGTTATTAAAGGAAAAGAATGTCACAATCATTACAATTAGTCATAAAATGAATCCTGAGCTGATGCTGAAGTATGATGAAATCATTTATTTGGAACATGGAAGTATTGTTGAACAGGGGAATTATAGTGAGTTGATTAAACGAAAAGGCAAGGTATACACAGTGTTACAATCACAGCAATAACTTAGCATGAAGTGTAATAGAGAACCCGAAACAAATGTTCCGGGTTCTCTATATGGTAGCAGAAATGATTTCAAGAATGTCGTTTAATTGTTTTCGGCATATTGGATTCTTTTGAGAAAGAACTACTCTACCACTGGAAGTGATAGAGTAGTATTTTCGGAGCTTTCCAGCTATGATCTTAAATTGGCAAGTAACAAATTCTTTTTCGGATAATTCTTTCAGTGCGATGTACACACTACTTTCATTCATAGGATATATAGTGCGCAAGGTATTGGTTATTTCATATCCATAAGAACTATTTGTGGCTAGCAGATTTAAAATCATGAGTCTCAGTAAAGGTGCCGACAGTTTGAATAGTATTTGATTATCGGACAATAATTGTACCTTCATCGCTGGAGATAGTAAGGGAATGGTTACCGTCTCCTATAGTTCCTTTTTTACTTGAAAGTGTATTGCTTGAATAGCTCGCTTTATCCAATTTGCAACTGATGTCATCAGAATTTGTGGCAATATTAAACGACAAATCTTCTGGTGAAGATTTAAATGAAACTGTAATGTCGCCAGATGAATTGTCAATAGATGTATTGCATGATTCATTCAGGCTGCTAATATTTATTTCTCCAGAATCACTATGCATTTTCATACTTGAGGCATCAGTGTTGGAAACAGACACATATCCTGAGTCAGTGCTTATTCCTAAAGAGTCAATAAAACTATTCTTTAGTTTTATATCGCCTGAATCGGATACTATTGTTCCAGTATTGGAGTTAATGTTTTCAATGGTTAAGTAGCCTGAGTCATTTGAAATATTCACTTCAGAAAGTGAAAGAGATTTTAATTCTAACTCACCACTTCCGTTTGAAATTTTTAATGACTTTCCGTAGGATTCAGGAATATATATATCAATTTCCCCAGTTTTACCAAATGATAGACCGCCAAAAAAAGTTTCTCTATCGGAAGAATCATTCTGTGAAATAAGCAATTCTTGATCAGATAATTCAATAGAAACTTTCGGTGTATCCTTTTCTGAATCAGTATCAGAAGAATCATTCCGTGAAATGCTCAATTCATCATCGGATAATTCAACAGAAACTTTCGGTTTATCAGTACACTTCACATGTATTTGATCATCAGTTGATTCTCTAATTGTAAGTTGGTATGACTGAACAACAACAGAGATATTTGCCACTTCATCAATGGAAAAATTCTCAGAGGCTTTTGTGTCTACGTTTGTACATCCAGTAAGTATTATGGATAAAAAAAATAGGGAAAAGAATTTGTAATGCTTCATCTAATCATCCTCCTATCAGATATCTTTGACCTCGATGTTTTGTACAGATAAATAAGCAAAAATAAAAGAAATTACAGTTAATATAACTGGTAAAAGCACATTATTCGCTAAAGTAACGCCACCGATATTTCCCTGCATTAATACAACCAACAAAAAAGAAGCAACAATCGCAGCTTTAGAGGACTTTACAATAAGCCCTATAAAAAGAGCAATTAAACTTATGCTAATTGTCATAATAGACTTTAATAGTAAAATAAAATAAAAGTCAACGGACAAAAGATTAAAGTCAATGGTAAAGGCTGGATTTAAGAATTTGCTTCCAAACAGAATTACAGTATATACCAATAGTTTTGTAAGAACTATTGCAACTACATTAAAAATCCAAACAGCAACCATTTGAGCAGCAATAATTAATTGTCGTTTTATAGGATACGAAAACATAAGATTCATTGTATGGTTTTTATATGATGAAATAGTAAATGAAGAATGCATTACGGTCGCAAAAATCATATATGCAATGCCAGTTATCAATTCAACATTTACTGTAACTCCTGTAGCACCGACTGCGGCATCAGGAACGCCAGTGTCAGGATCATTTGCGATTCCCAAATAAACGAACGCAAACAAAAAAATCAGTATAATACCAGACATGAATATGGCATTGCGTATATACTTGGAAATATTGTTCTTTTTGTATTCGAGTTTGATTAATTTTAACATTTTCATGCACCTTCTTTCCTAAGCTTTGTTTGAGAAATTTCTGGATAAATACTTTTCAATTTGTTACAACTCATATCATTTTTCCTCCTCTGTTAATTTTAAGAAGAAATCTTCCAGAGATTCCGATTTCCTTCCAAGTGATTCAATAGAAACATCATTCATGGAAAGAATTTTTGATATTTCTTGGGGTGATATTCTGTTCTCGTACACACGAATTGTGTTATCACCTATAACTTTGAAATTCTTTATTTCCATTTTGTCGGCAAAAATATAGGAAGCTTTGCTCGTATTATCTACGGTTAGCTCAATGTAAGATAAATTCATATCTGAAATATCTTGCATAGAAATTTCTTTGATCAATTTTCCGTGATTTAAAATGCCTATAGTGTCAGCAATGCTTTCTACTTCAGATAAAATGTGGCTGGAAATCATAATTGTTATACCATATTCCTGGCAAAGCATCTTTAATAAATCACGAATTGATTTCATACCAGACGGATCTAAACCGTTTGTGGGTTCATCTAAAATTATCAGTTCTGGTTTCGTGAGAATTGCGCGAGCAATACCCAGACGCTGCTTCATGCCGAGAGAATATTTATTCACGCTAGTATCTGCAGCATCTATAAGTTCGAGCATTTTTAATGCATTTTTTACACTGTCTGGACTGTAGTATCCCATATACTCACAATGTAAATGTAAATTTTCAGCGCCAGTTAGATGTTCGTAAAAAACAGGAAACTCAATAATACTTCCTATGCGTTTTAATATTCCATACGAAGTTGGAGTCAATATTTCTCCAAAAATTTCAATGTTTCCAGAAGTAGGCTTCCAAAGATTAGTAATCATTTTCATAACAGTAGTTTTGCCGGCACCGTTAGGCCCCAAAAAACCATAGATTTTACCTCGTTCAATGTGAATATTAACATCAGTAACAATCTTTTTGTCTCCAATTGTTTTGGAGAGGGAATTTGTTTTTAGTACATATGTCATATAAATACACTCCTTTCATACTTACATGATATCAGATTAGATTTTCATATTTCTTGAATAAACCTTAAGAAAGTCTGTCGTCAGAAATTAATATGTCAGGAGTGGAAGTTTTAGTGTGAAAATTGTTTCTTTGTAAGGAAGACTTTTTAATTCCAGAGAGCCATTTTGCTTTTCTGCTAAACTTTTTGCGATGGCCAGTCCTAGACCGTTTCCACCAAGATTAGGATTTCGTGAATCATCTAATGTATATAAACGATCAAAAACATTGACAATATTCTTTTTGTCAATTCCTTTGCCTTTATCTCTGATTTCTATAAAAGCAGAATTAGAATCAGTATATAATTCTATACCAATATATTTTCCTTCGTATCCGTATCTGATTGCGTTGGAAATTAAATTGTTTAAAATACGGGAGATCGCATCATCATTTCCACTCACAATGATATTTTGTTCTGGAATTCGGATGTCAACAGTAAACTCTTTTTCTGTCAAAATCTGGTAAAAATCAATAGCCACTTTTCTGCACAGTTCCGATAGATTGATTTTTCCTATTGTTAATTGCATATCACCAGACTCTATTTTTGATAAAGTAAAAAACTTGTTAATAAGATTGATTACTTCTGCAGTTCTTTCATAAATTTTTCTAATTGTACTCATTTCAGAGAAATCAGATAACATGAGCATTTCTGAATAACCTAAAATAACTGTTAATGGCGTTTTTAGATCGTGAGAAATATTGGACAACATTCTTTTGGATGAAAGTTCCGTTCTTCTATAATTTGCTTTTACTTTTTGATGCTCATTCAATATAATATTTATACTTTCCATTAATTCAATTACATATTTATTTCCAGAAAATGACATGACTTTTTCATCTGTATTATATGTCACAATATGTTTTATTGTAGTGGATATTTCTCTAAGCGTTTTTTCAATTCTATTTTTTTGCAATATTAAGTAAATGCTGATTATAAATTGTATAGCAACTAATATTGATAATAGAACGGATATTATATCTTTTTCCATAAGGTCAGACTCCTTCTGGGGTAAAATCACCTAATTTATATCCTATTCCCCATACCGTAAGAATATATTGGGGAGATTTAGGATCATCTTCAATTTTGGTTCTTAATCTACTTACATGTACATTTACGGCATTTTCGTCACTCATATAAGTTTCATTCCAAATAGTAGAATATATCTGAGCTTTTGTATAAACTTTTTGAGGATTTTCTGCCAGAAGTTTTAAAATTTGAAACTCTTTGTTTGTTAATTCCAATTTAGTCTTCTTTTTGTAAACAGTATAATTGTTCAAATTTATTGTAATATCCTTTATTTTTAATACTGTGCTTGCAGGAGTAGATAAGGTATTATTGACCGAGTATTGTGTTGTACGTCGTATTTGAGCTTTGATACGTGCCAAAACTTCTGTCATTGAAAATGGTTTTGTAATATAATCATCAGCTCCAAATCCTAATCCAATGGTTTTATCCGAATCACTATCTCTTGCAGAAATAATGATAATAGGAACAACACTATTATTGCGAATACGTTTCATAACGGAAATACCATTTATTTTAGGTATCATTAAATCTAGAAGGACTAAATCAAAGTGATCTTTTTGAAACAATTCTAGGGCGGTTTTTCCATCATATGCTGAGGTAATACTATACCCTTCACCTTCTAAAAAGCTTCTCAGTAATTCATTTATTTCCATATCATCTTCAACAATCAATAAATTCATGCTAATCTCCTTTCGATAAAAACTATTTGATATTGTTTATTACTATTATATTTCTTTAGAAGTAAATATACAAGGAATATTTAAGTACAAATACGGTATATTTAAGTAGTAATAAGATAGATGTTAAATATTACAAATAAACTATTGATTATTACATGGAGTCTGAAATATAAAGGAATTCATGATAAAATTAATGATTTCGAATTTGATAGACAAAACCAATGTATTATCAAAATAGGTATAAATATGACCTAAAAAGAGAAGTATATATGTATTAATATTATGCGCGCTTATGTGTATTATATAAATATACATTTTAGTGTGAGGTAATGCAAATGTTGAGGGAATCCAAAGAAAATAGCAATACATCCAAACAACTATACATTGATATGGGGTTAAGACTGCGTCAGGAGAGAATGAGGATGAATTATACACAGGAACAGGTAGCTGAGATTTTAAACATGAGCACAGCATATTACGGAAAAATAGAAAGAGGTGTCCATGGGCTTTCATTACAGAAATTATTACTTATTAATCAGAAACTCAATGTTGATATTACGTATCTAATTACAGGGCAGGAGAAGACAGATTTTCCCTTCGAATATTATCTGAATAAATGTCCAAAAGATAAACGTTATGATCTGGAACAGATATTGCGATATGCTCTTAATTTGGCAACAAATGAGAAATAAAGTGAGGTATATGATGATAGAAATAGCTATTTGTGATGATGAAGTGTATATGACCTCTGAAATTGAAGAGATGCTTCACAATTTGTGTGAATTATATAATGTGGCACTGGAGATAGATGTATTTTATGATGGTGCAACTTTGGTTGACTATATAGAAATGGGGACGAATTACGATATTATTTATTTAGATATAGAAATGAAACAGAATGGAGTAGAAGCTGCAAGGCGGATACGTAAAATGGACACCAATGTATTAATAATTTATGTTACAAGCCATGAAAGTTTTGCAAAAGAAGTTTTTGAGGTTTCTGCATATAGATTTATTACTAAACCAATTGACAAAAAAATATTTGAAAAATATTTTCTTAGTGCAATTGAAACTGTTCGTAGCGTACCTGTGTATTATAGATATCAGTATAATAAAATTCATTATAAATTACTTATTGAAGATATTATATATTTCCGCAGTGAGAAAAGAATTACATACATTGTTACTAAAAATGGAGAAGAAAAGTGTTATGAAAAATTAAATGATATTGAAAAAAAACTAAATGATTCTAATGTGATATTTTATCGAACACATCAATCCTTTTTGGTAAATCCCAAATATGTGATGGTATATATGTATGATTCAATGACGCTTTCTGATGGAAGCGTTATAAGCATTAGTATAAAACGGCGTAAGGACGTTAATAGACAATATTGTTCATATATAGGAGATAAAATAATTGGATAGTATAAAAGATATAATAGTTACAGAATTGTTTGATATTGTATTATCAGCTATTATTTTAAAAATATATTTTCGTACATTTTTTATTGAAAAAAAAGTAAAACGTGTCCGATTATATTTTCCTTGGATTATGTATATAGGATGGCAAATGATATTGATGCTTGGAATAGATCTGCCAGTTTATTGTAAAATGCTTATTAGTACGGTACTGATTACAATCATTTGCTTATCAGCGTATATTGGCAGTTTTGGCTTAAAACTAATATTTTCTCTTCTCATTTGTGGTATATGGACAATGATGGAATTCATAGTTGGATGCTTTAGTATATTGTTGAGTGTATATTATACTGTACCACAAATAGTTGGAGTTATTATTTCAAAATTATTAGCTATGTTACTGATTATTTTGGTACACTATGTTTTCAAAAATGAAAATATTCAAAACCTTTCAAATGAATATAGTATTTTGCTATTGCTTATACCGATTGGAAGTATGTATGTAGTGTATAATTTATTTATACTTAGTGGGACTTCTAAGGATCAAATGCATATTTCCTTAATTGGTTTGGGAATCATGCTATTAATAAATGTGATAATTTTTAGAGTTATATTAAAATTGTCGGAAGAAAGTGAGCTGAGAAGAGAAAATACCGTATATGCTCAACAATTGGAGTTATGTAATAATCATATGACAGAAAAAGAATCAGTAATGCTTGAATTTCGAAATGCTCGGCATGATATGAAACATCATTTTATTGTAATGATGAAAATGATTGAGATGAAAGAATTTTCCGATTTAAGTGAGTATTTGTCTAAGCTAATACAAGAAAACAAATATGAGAAGTTGGGTGTATCGAGAACAGATAATATTGTTATAGACGCATTAATTAATGCTAAATATATTTATGCTGAAAAAAATGGAATTCATTTTGATATACAAATAAATGTACCAATACAATTACCTTTTGAAAATGCAGATATTAGCATTTTACTAGGGAATATATTGGATAATGCCTTTGAAGCTTCTATACAGCTTCCTGTAAATAAGCGCAATGTAGAATTAATAATGAGACTTGACAATAATATGCTTATTGTCGTTTCGAAAAATCAGTATTGTGGTATTTTAATTAAAGATAAAAATGGCAGACTGGCAACAACAAAAGGGGATGCCCAGAATCATGGAATTGGTTTAAAGTCCGTTTATAGAATCACGAATAAATATCATGGTTCAGTGGTAATTGATGATTCTGATAATATGTTTATTATTAAAATTTTACTGTGCAATATATAGATGTGTGGGTATTGAATGTCTATTTGTATTGAACATTTTTTGTTTACCTATTATTTAGAAGAAAAATTTTACATATAACTTTTCAATAATTACAAGGTAGATATTTTAAGATTTATATATGCTAGTATAGGAAAAAATCAGCACAGGAGGCTTTATAATGAAAAAAATCAGGAATTTCCTAAACAAAAATATTGGGGTTGCTAAGGGATTGGCTTCGTTGGCACTTGTATTTAGCGTTTTCGCAGCAAATAGCAGGTGTATGTGCATCTATCACGATGCAGAGAAACCTGAGGAGTTAAAAAAATTAAGAAAGTTTTGATATGAAAAAAATTGCTAATTATTTAACGGATTATATATGCAAAAAGGGGATTATTAAAGAGGAGGACTATTCAATATATAATTACGGATTCCAATCAGGGCTGGAATTGAGTTTTTGTTTATGTATTTGTTTTATAATAGCTGTCATAATGGGCGCTTTCTACGAGGGCTTTATTTTATGGGGGATTTTCCTTTGTGTAAGAAGTTATGCGGGAGGCGTCCATTTAAAAAAATACAGGTATTGCTTGATCTGCTCCTGTATAGTTTACAGTGCTTTATTGAAACTAAATAGCTGGAAAACATTAAATGGTAATGTATCTTTATGTTTATGTTTTTTATGTACATTTGCTATTGTGACATGTGCCGGTATGCACACGAACATCATTGACAAGCACGAACAAAACTATTTTAGAAGTAAGTTAATAAAGCGTTTGGCAATAATTATATTGACTTCAGTTGTTTTTTATATCTACAAATGTACCATTGAGCTTTCAATGATATCATATTCTTTATGTGCGATAGCAATTTCTGTAATAATACAATGTATTAATGCCTACAAAATACACCATATGAGGAGTGAATGTTAACATGAATATTCTACTTGTGTATGACGATAAATCCATGGTAGGCCAAACACAAAAAATCATTGGTGAACACAATTTGATTTTATGTGAGTATTGTAATTTGGAAAATATGACAGAGGAATTGATTGATATTGTCATTATGGATTTCGATTCAAAGCGGATTAATGAGCGTAGATATATGCCGATTTTGTCTGTAAAATACAGATGGGATTCTCCAATATTAGCCATACTCGAAGACAAAAGCACAGAAAACCATCTGGCAATTCTTTCTATGGGGGTACTAGAATATCTTGAACGGCCAGTGACAGATGAAGACTATAAAGAGAAAATAGAAGAAATGATTAGGTGGAAATGGTTTTTAAAAAAGCAAGAATCACCCGAATAATAGTGGAAATGGGTGATTTTAAAGCCATAATTGGTGTCATTTTAGCATTGGTTCCGCTGCTTTTCCAATTTTATATGTTGTTTTGTTATATTATTGGGAGTTTCTGTTGTGGTTGGTAAAATAGTATTTGTGGAAATTGAAAAGAATGCGATTTCATTCTTTTAGATCTGGCCTAAAAACATTGTCAGAGAAAAAGTACAAAAAGGAAGAGTAAAGAGAATAGAATCTTGGTTCGAGATTATGGGGGAATGGGATGTAAACTGGATTATTAAGTATTTTATATTAGAACATGAGACGGAAACTCGGGAAATTTACCGGTCTCCGTCTTTATTTTATATGCTTAGAGGATATTTTATAAGAGGATAGCGGATATTAAGGAAGAAATTATGTCGGAGATGTCATTGATGACAGGCACTATTAGAATAATTATGAATTTGTATAGTTACGGACAGGAGGTAATGTGGATGTACATTGGGGATAGCGATATAGGCGAGATAATCAGAATATTGCGGACTGAACGTGGAATGTCCCGCGAAGAACTGGCAGAAAGAGTAGGAATCAGCCGTTCACATCTGAATAAGGTAGAAGCGGATATTAAACGACCAAGTATCCTTACATATCAGAAAATCATGGATGTTCTTGAGGCTGATATATCCATTCAGAATGAAGAAAAGACGGAAAAAGGGAAATGTGTGGCAAAGGCAAGGGATATTTTGATGAATAGATCAGAAAAAGAAGTGAAATATCTGGTTAAGATGTTACAGTGTGCAGCAGACAATCTGGATATGGTTTTTTAGCAATAGCTTGTCAAAAGAAAAATGGTTAAAATGTGCCCTGAATACTATAAAATATTTGGGATAAGTTATTCTGATATGCCTCGAAAAAAACAATTTTTTCATGTATTTTCTGATTTATTCTAACCAAATAAGTTGACAAGTACAGGTATTGATAAACCTTTAGATATATCCGGTAATGAATCATTATAGGGTGTGGGTAAAGTAACGGATAAGCAAGCGATTCTGATATGGAAACAATATATCCTAGTTAGGTAACATTTGTTCTAATAGTAAAATTGATATAATAATTATTTAGAATATGTTTTGTTTAGACAATATATTTAAGTTTATAGTAAAAAAATTGTTTTATGGAGCCAAATTATGGAGGAAATGAGTGTCAAAAAAGTAGTGATATTGTGGGAAAATAGGTAAAATTCTGAATGAGAAACATCTGCGAAAAAATGTCACCAGTGGTCACTTTGCAGATGTTTTTTTTATTTATATAATAAAACACACAGGAGGTAATGAGGATGTACATTGGAGATAGCAATATAGGAGAAACAATTAGAATATTGCGTACAGAACGTGGAATGTCCCGTGAAGAACTGGCAGAAAGGGTAGGAATCAGCCGTTCTCATCTAAATAAGATAGAGGCGGATATTAAGCGACCAAGCATCGTTACATATCAAAAGATTATGGACATTCTTGAAGCGGATATTTCTATACGGGATGAAGAGAAAACTGAGAAGGGGAAATGTGTTGCAAAGGCAAGAACCATTTTGATGAATAGATCAGAGGAAGAAGTTAAATATCTGGTAAAGGTATTAGAATGTGCAGCAGATAATCTGGATTTAGTAGTTTAATGACAGGTAACGGTTGTTAGCCTGCCAAAGTATATCAATATAGTGCTATATTTTGGCAGACTGGCAAAGGTTGGTCTGATTGAACCTTGAAAATTGAATATCAGTATGGTGATATTTTTTTGTATAGAACGTGTCATTTTTGACGCTAAAAATATGAAATATCTTAGAGGACACAAAACATTCAAAACATTCTTTTGGAATGATGAGGGGCCATGAGCTGCGCCAAGAGGTATTTGTCTGTGGACGGTATATTTTAACAGGATGATTGCAGACCGAACAAGGAATCGTAATAGAAGAAGGAAAAGTATGAGCGGCACCCCGGCATGGGATATCGGTGGTAGATATTCCGAAAGTTTGAATGATAATGATACCTTTGCTGAAACGAAAACACGGCAACCAGGGTAGCGTCTGGTGCATGTTGCAGCGGGAAAGGGTGCTGCAGGGTGTAAGGTGGTCAGGCCGGGCCAGTCCTACATATTCCGTTCCACACCGGGCAGAGAAAATAAAAACCATACCAGAATGTATGCTGTGTTTCAGCTTATATTTCTGGTATGGCGTGTGGATTTATTTTTTGAAAGGATTGAATGAATGAAAATCTTTGGCTATATCATGTGGGGGATAATTATTTTTGATTTTATTTTTATATTTTTTATTCCTCCGTTACTTCTGCTTAGTATGTTCCTTGTTTTTTGAGAATCGTTCATCCCGGAGATATGCGGAAAAAAGCTTTTCCTTATATCCCTGGGATGAAAACAGAACTGCCATTCTGTTGGGGATGGATGGAGGACTTTATCAGGGTCTGATCTGTTTTAAATTTCGCAGGAAACAAAGTAATGTGACGTTAATACATAGGCGGACCTACAAAAGAAAATGATTTGTAAAATGAAACAGAGACACCCAAGAAAAAACGGTATACAGTGCCGGAGTAAAGGAATATGGGAAAATAGGAGGTAATGAAATGACAGCAGCCGTTTATCTTAACTTTTCAGGACCGGAGGCGCGGCAGCGTTTGGAAGATTATAAAGCCCTTGCAGTTAAGTATTGTGAACAGAAAGGATATGACCTGCTTGTCCTGATGCAGTTTATTGGGCCGGCAACATTAACAGAAGAAATGGGGAAGGGCAAAATTGTGGAGTTAGCCAGAAAGCAACTGGTTGATACAATTATCATCCCCAACCTGTATGCGCTCTCAAGTTTTCTTCCTGATGCGCTTTGCGTTTTGAGGCAGATCTATCAATATGGTGTAAAAGTAGAATGCCTGGAAGAACATCCTGAACAGTGTTCTTTGTGCCGGACGCAGCGTAAAGTAATCAGGCCGGCCAAAGAGAGAAGCAGCAGGGATATATTTGTTGTCCCTGTTTTTCTGGAAAGATTTATGAGCGAAGTGAAATAGGAGACTCCGTATGTTGACAAGGGAAGAATTGTTACATATGAGAAATATGTCCTTTGACGATGTAAATCCTGATGAAATCCCAGATATTAAAGATCTGGACATTGATGTTACAAAAAGTAAAGAAGAAAAGATTCTGGAAGTTCTGGAATCCGGAAGGAACCCTTATTTCATAAGAAGCGGAAACATTCTTGTGAAAATAGGGTTTGCTTCAACCAGCCGTACTATAGAGGAGGCACTGGAAAGCCTTGTGCAGATGAAGTGGTGATACAAGAGAAAAAAGCAGTTTGTGTCAGCAGATTGCGGGGTAGACAGGGTAAAAAATCTATGGTATGATGATGGCAGGTTGGTTGTATTAATAGTGGCTGGAGTGCCAATCATCTTTAATTGGGAATACTAACTAATTTAAATGATTGGAGCTATAGCTATGACAAATCAAATATTTAAAAAAATCTATCGTGTTGTCCTATATCTGCGTCTTTCGTCTGATGATGGGGATAACAGAGAAAGTGACAGCATATCTAACCAAAGGATATTGACAAATGGTTATCTGAAGGGAAGAGGGTCAGAGTTTGTTGTTGTGGAGGAATTTGTGGATGATGGATATACCGGCACAAATTTCAACCGGCCAGCTTTCCAAAGTATGATGAAATTCCTTGAAGAAGGGAAAGCAGACTGTATTATCTGTAAAGACCTTTCCCGGTTTGGCAGGGATTTCTCCGGTGTCCTTCAATATGTTGAACGTATCCTTCCCAAAATGGGGATACGTCTGATATTAGTGAACGATAACTATGACAGCAATATCCCTAATCATGATTTTATTACCCTTAGAATGAAAAGCCTTATAAATGACATTTACCCTGCGGATACTTCCCGGAGCGTGCGTACAAACCTTTGTGCGAAAATGGCGGATGGACAGTGTGTGGCGGCATTTGCTTTTTATGGTTATTTGAAATCGCCGGAAGACAAGCATAAGCTGATCATCGATCCCGTTGCGGGGGCAGTTGTGAGGGATATCTTTCATTTAAAACTGAAAGGACATAGCCTGTGTGCTATTGCTGACATTCTGAATGAACGTGGAATATTGCCGCCCCTGGCATATAAGCAGGTCTATCTTGGCCTCAATTTAAAAACAGGGTTTAAAACTACCGGAAAGAGCCGGTGGGAAGCAACCATGGTGCGGAGAATCCTTTTGGATGAACGCTATACGGGAGTTCTCCTGCAGGGAAAAACAACGACACCCAACCACAAGGTAAAAAAGGTCATACATAAGGCAAAAGAGGAATGGGTGCGTGTGGATAACGCCTTTGAAGGCCTTGTAGAGCGGCACATCTACGAGGTGGCTGTACACCTTTTGGGAAGGGACACCAGAAAAGGGGCCGGGGGGATTGCTTTACTTGGCGGTCTGGTAGAATGTGCAGACTGCCACCAGAGCATGATCCGCAAGAGTCCGGATGGAAAGAATTATTATTATATCTGTTCTACTTCCTTATACGATAAAGAGTGTACATCCCATAGTTTCAGTGAGAAGAAACTGGTCGGCATTGTAAAAGAAAGTATCCGGTACTTTATTTCTGTAATTGTAAGCCTGGAAAAAGCTCTTAAATACGTTAAGACCGTCTCCCTGCCAGAACAGAAAATGTTCGAGGCAGACCAGCAATTAAAGGTTCTTGAACAGGAATGTGACCGTATCATGCGGATTAAAAAGAATTTGTATGAAAGCTATTGTGAAGGGCTGCTGGATGAAGATGAGTTTACGGCTTATAAAAAGTCATATGATGTGGACCTGAAACAAAAGGAATCAGCCATTAAGAGACAGCGGGAAGATATTTCCGATATGCTGTCCATGATGGAAAAACAGCAGGAATGGATGAAGCATTTTCTGGTCTGCAAAGATACGGAAGAAATAGACAGGGTTATGGTGGCAATGCTGATAAAGCGCATCCGTGTACATTCCGATAAAAAGGTTTCTATTGAGTTCTGGTTCGAGGATGAATTTGAACGGCTGGTGGCATTATTGGAAACTGCAAACAGGATACAGCCAAATGGTGTCCTGGCTGGCTTCCTCAATAAGATGGAAGGAGGGAACCAGAGTGCCTAGGGTAAGCAAAAGAAAGAAAAAGGTTACGGCACAGGCAGTACCGCAGGCTAAATATTACCGGTCTGCTGTTTATGTCCGTCTTTCCAGAAAGGATGGAGGCCATGGACGGAAAGATTCGGTTTACATCCAGAAACAGATATGTACAGATTTCATTAAGAAACATCCGGAAATGCTTCTGACGAAAATATATACAGACAATGGAGTGACCGGTACGACTTTTAACAGGGAAGAGTTTGAGCGGCTTATGGAGGATGTCCGTGCAGGAAAAATAGACTGTATCATCGTAAAGGATTTCTCGCGTTTTGGGAGGGATGCCCTGGATGCTGTCGATTTAATTGATGTTATCTTTCCATCCTTAAATGTACGTTTTATTTCTGTTTTGGACGATTATGACAGCGAGAATCCGGCATGTGCGCAAGACCGGGTCAGTAACATTTTAAAGCATTTTATGAATGATTACTATGCCAGGGAAGTTTCCGCGAAGCTGGTACAAGCTCATAAACAGTCCAGGGAAAAAGGGGAATATTGGGGAGCCAGACCTCCATACGGTTACAAGTGGTCCCCGGAATCCAAGAAAATACTTATCCCGGATGAAGAGGAAAAGAAGATTGTCCAGCAGATATTTGACTGGTATGTGTTCCATGATATGTCCAGTTATGATATTGCAAAAGAACTGAATACGTTAAATGTATGGTCGGCACAGGAAAGCCATGAAATTCGGGAATATGGAAAACGGAAGAGAGAGAAAAAACTGCTTTGGCAAAACGCTTATATCAGCCAGATGCTTCAAAATCCGGTTTATATTGGCGCTGCTGTATATGGGAAGACACGCCGGATGCTTGCGGATAATATGCCATTATATTTAGTCCCGAGATCAGAATGGGATATACAGGAGAACGTTAGGGAACCGTTGATTGAAAGAACCATTTTTGAAAAAGCAATAGAAACCGCAAAGCAGCGTTGGAAAGATTGTCTGGAAGTATGGGGAGTAAAGGAAAATCGGCCCCATAGTGGAAATGGGCCGCTGTTGGGAAAAATCTATTGTGAGAACTGCAGAAAGAAATTGAGACGCAAAATGTGTGTAGATGGGGAATGCCAATATGCAGCTTACTATTGTGCTGCAACAAGGTATGCGGACCATGTATGCTCCTTGGCTTATATTAATGAAAAATATATCTTTGCGGCAATTGAGACCGCGCTAAAGTACCAGATTAAGTTGGCGGTTGATAATCAGAAAAAGTATGGAGGCGAGTTTTATCAGAGACTGGAGGATGAATCTAAAAATAGTATCAGAAAAGCGAAAGAAAAATATGAATCATACAATGCAAAAATAAAACAGTTGTTTGAGCATTACGCAACGGGGCTGTTGGATAAAGAAGAGTATATGGCTATTAAAGAAAGCTACACAGCCGAGCAGGAAAAAGCCCATGAAGAATTGGTACAGATCCAGAATCGTTCGCAGGCGGTTTTAGATACGCTGAGGGCAAAAATGGATTGGGCGGAAGAATTGCTGAAATATCAGAATTTTACAACCATCACGAAAGGGATTGTTGACCGTTTTATCGAAAGAGTGCTTGTAAAGAGCTGTGAGGAGATCACCGTATGTTTTTGGTTTGGTGATATCTTTCAGGAAGAAATACTAAATTTGGAAGGGGGCCTTGCACATGCGGTATAAATACATACTTGCTTATCTACGGCTGTCTAATGACGATGATGACAAGGCTGACGAGAGTAACAGCATTAAGAATCAGCGGCTGTTGATTGAACATTTTGTTAAGAACAATGAAGAACTTCAGGAGACTGAAATTATTTTCTTTGCAGATGACGGTTTTTCCGGGACTAATTTTGAGCGGCCTGAATTTAAAAGGATGATTACCCTCGCAAAACAGGAACAGCAATCCTGCTGTATCATTGTTAAAGACCTGTCCAGATTTGGAAGGGATACCATAACTGCACAAAATTATATTGAAAAAGTTTTTCCCTTTTTACAGGTCCGTTTCATTGCGATCAATGATTACTACGACAGTAACAGCAGTTACAGTAACAGGAAAGACACAGAAGTAAAATTTAAGAATCTGATTAATGGCATTTATCCGGTAATCTGTTCCAAAAATATCAAGCAGGTTGTCCGAAAAAGTGGAGAAGCAGGAAAGTATTTGGGTTCGGTCCCTCCGTATGGTTATTTGTTTGCAGAGAATACTAAGACAGCCCTGGTTGTAGATAAGGAGACAGCTCCGGTTGTCAGAATGATTTTTGACAGAAGGCTTGCTGGGACTGGATATAGAGATATTGCAAGGGAATTGGAGGAAAAAGAAATAGCTTCCCCATATGCATATCTGACGGGAAAAGGTTTTGTGTGTTACAAAATCAATGTCCGTTTGCAATGGACAGCACAGATTGTAAGCAAAATATTAAAGAATCCGGTTTATGCTGGCATTATGGAGAATCATAAGACGGAAACTGTTTTGCTGGCAACTAAAGCAACACGTGTGATTCCGAAAGAAGAACGGATATATGTAGAAGGGACACATGAAGCGATTGTAACAAAAGAGGAGTTAGAGCGTGTCGCGGCAATGGTAAAACACCCCAAACAAGCTGATCAGGCAAAAAGAAAAGAGAAATATCTCTTTTCTGGAAAAATACGTTGTGGCCATTGTCGGAGATTAATGCGAATTAGAACAGATTATAAGATTCCCAGAATCAGTTGTAAGTCTGTTTATACAAAAGGTTCTAATTGCTTAGTGGGTGTTTACTCTATGGAACCGATTGAAAATTTGGTACTTCAACTGATCAGACAGCAGGCATCATTGGCTGAGGACGCAATAAAGCAGATAAAAGAAATGAATAAAACGCTGGATATCTCAAAATTAAGAAGAAAGAAGGGGGCATATGAAGGGCGGTTAAAAATCTGCAGGAGTAAGAAGATGGAGCTTTATGAATCGTTTGCAACGGGTAATCTGACAAAAGAGGAATATCTGGACCAGAAGGGGGACATTTCCAAAAAGGAAGCCGAATACAAAGCCCAGAGCCATGAACTGCAGGAGAAGATTGCGGAAGCCGAAGCACGAAAAGCGAAAGAAGAGAATTCAGGTCTGAAAGCATTTATCAAATACAAGAATCTGGAAGCGCTCTCTTATTCGATTATACAGGAACTGATAAGAGAAATCCGCTTTTATGATCCGGAGCATATAGAAGTAATCTGGAACTATCAGGATGACTATCTGGAAACAGCACGGAATAATGCAGAATAAATATTATATATAGGTAGAAAGTGGGAAGGTCTGCATGGCAGCCTTCCTCTTTTGATGGCAGGGAAATTGATTATGGATTCGCAGTTCTGCAGGTTCTATAAAGTGGGAAGTGAGGAAATAGGGTGTATCTTGAAAAAATGACAATTGATGAAATAATGGAAATGATTGATGAAAAGGGGTATGGCTCCGTTGAGGCCCGAAAAATTTTTGAAGAGATAGAGTGCAACCGAAGACTTTATGACCGTCTGATCGACACGCAGGGAGCTGTAGAGGTCCCTAACAGGATGGCAAACGCCGTGGTAAGCTATTACCTGCACCGGATGGACGAACTGAAAGGAGCGCTTCCTTACGATGCAATGGGATGTGAATTTACAGTTCCCATTCTAATAATGCAGGAGTTCAGGAACAGCGATATCGTAAACCAGATGATAGCTTTCCAGAATGACTGGGCAAATCTGGACCCGGAGGGACTAAAGGTTGAGATTGAAAAATTCATAACAGTCCGTTTGGACCCACAGGGAATTATCTTATATATGGAAATGCTTGGGAACCAGAATATAATGAAAAGCCAGGAGGCCAGTATGTCACTTTGGGCATAGAGAGCAGGAGGGAGCACTTGGTAAAAGAAAGGAAACTTGCTGTGCCAAATACTACGATATTCATTGCACAGCTATCAGCAGGAACAAGAAACATTATCCGTAAGGATTTAGAACAACATGCGAGAGAAAATGGATACCATCTTGACTGGGATTGGGAAGCAAAAGATTATGTAGGCATGACAAGGCGGTTTTGCGATATTGATGAAATATACAAAGATACAAAACTGGTATTTTGTGAGCCAGAAATAGATATAGAGGAGTATGAAATCAGTTTACAGAGGAATATAACGATCAAACTTCCAGATGATGATATAGATGCACTATGCAAAAAAGCTGCAAAAGCGGAATTGACAGTCTCACAGTTGATAGAGAATTTTGTGTCTGATCTGATTGACGGTTCACGAACAAACGGTTCTGATGAGCGTATGTATGCACAACAATGGTTTGATCGCTGTTGGTTCAGTTCCCCTATGGAAGAGACTTTTCTTTCTTATCTGATTGATTTTGACCAGATTGATACTGCAATAGAGACATGGGAGGAATTGGAGTATTATAAAAAACAGAGTGAATTAGACGAGTACGATAAAGAGGAAGTTGAGCTGCTTAACGAAGAGATAAATGAATTGTTCAATGACTATAAGGAACTTTATACTAATTGCGCGGATGAAACTCTTGAAGAGGGGATGAAAAGAGTCACTGAATGGTTCAAGGAGAGGGAAGAACTTATGAATGTGAACAAAAGTCCGACTGCACAGGAGAAAAAAAGATGATAAAGATAAGGGAGAGGATATGATGATTCATACGTTGACGAAAGCGGAAAGGCTGGTTTTAGAAGAAATGTACCCGGTTGGAAGCCGGGTGCAGCTTGAATGCATGGATGATCCGTATGGCAAATTGAAGCCAGGGGATTTGGGGACAGTTCGTTTTATTGATGACACTGGCTCTGTACATGTGTCCTGGGATTGTGGAAGCAGTCTGGCAGTTCTGTATAAAGAAGACCGTTGTAAATGTTTGATGAAGAGCGGACAGTTGGATATTCTATTTAAAAATCTGTCTGTGATGCCTTTTGAAAGTTTTGCAAAACTGAAGACTTGGCTTGAAGAAGAGTTAAGACCGGTTTTTCCGGCAATGAGTTTTGACAATAATAGGAAAGGCGAACTGGAAGTAGGATTGCATGTGGATGCCTTCCAGATGGAGAAAGCAAAGATCGGTATCAAATATCAGACTGATGATAAAGGAAACCTATATATTGAAAAGTGTGGATGGACACAAGAACCGCCGGGAAGGAAAGAAGTCAGTAAGAAGGTGGAACACAAGAGATAAAAATCTGCAAAAAAACGACAAATTTTTTTGGGAATTACTTGACACAGGCGGGAAAAATCATGATATCCGGAAAGGATAATAAACTGGATATTATCATGATTCTGGGTGATTTTCTGAATCAATTCCAAGCCTGACAATTTAGGCATGCGAATGTCTGTCAGGACAATGTCGGGATATTCATCTAAAATAGCATCGTAAGCCTCAAGACCGTTCTTACATACCCCTACAATTTCAATATCAAGGCTTTTCCAGTCTATAATACTGCACATAGTTTCACGGATTATTTTTTCATCATCAGCAATCAGCAATCGAAGCATATCGGTCTCTCCTTTTTGCGTCAGTCCTGTCAGGGACTGTTATTTTTACGGTGGCAAACATTTCTTCGTTGATAAATTCCAGGCTGCAGGAATCTCCGAAGGCCAGCTCCAGTCGCTTGTAAACATTCAGAATTCCAATGCCGAAGCCGTTTGGAAGGATTTCCTTAGAAATCAGTTTTTCCAGAAGGTTTTCTTCGAACCGGGACTCCGTATTGGACACGGTAATCACAATGTATTCCGTTTCCCGGTGTGCTTTTATATAAATCAAACATTCATCGCTGTCCTCCTCCAGGGTATAGTGAATTGCATTTTCAACCAGGGGCTGCAGTGTGAATTTAGGAAGGTAAGTATCCACAAGTTCGGGCGGTATCTCCGTTTCACAGCGCAGACTGTCTTCAAAGCGGACTTCCTGAATATTCATATAGTATTTAACCAATTCCAGTTCCTGGGACAGAGATGAATCTTTGTTTTTCCGGCTCAGTGTAATCCGCAGCAGCTTTCCCAGGGATTCTGTCATCAAGGAGATAGGTACGTCTTTCAACAGCTTTGCCCTCCAGTTAATGGACTGTAGGGTATTGTACAAAAAATGGGGATTTATCTGCATTTCCAGCGCTTTTAATTGTGACTCCTTGGCAAGCAGTTTGTGTTCATAGTTTTCTTTTATCAGAGTCAGTATTTTTGCGGCCATGGAATCAAATTGCTGATGGAGAAGACCGATTTCGTCATAACGGTTTTCGTACGAATAAGGGCAATGAATAATTTCAAATTTTTCATTTCCAAAGGCCTTTATTTTGGTCATCAGCGCGTCAAAATGTGTTACCAGGGGTTTCATAAGCACTTTGGTAAGCAAAATACAAAGAAGAAGGCTGGAAAACAGGATGAAGATAAAAAGTTGCTGGAAAAATTGAATATTCTTGTACATATCCTCATAAGGCGAGAGACAGAAATAATCCCAACCGGTATCTGTAATGCGTCCCCGTATAGTAAAGTAACGGTCTTGGCAGATTTTTTGAATGGAATATTCGCCTAAATCCACTTTTTCCAGTGCAAATCTTTCGTAATTTTTCAGCGAAGCCGGTGCATAAAGGGTCTGGCTGCCGTTGCACAGAATGTAGGACACAGAATCCTGACTTTGGTTTGGGGCGGAGATGTCTTCCATCATCTGCCGGATATTAATATTTATAATCAGCACTCCCAGGTCGTCCAGTTTCAGGTGTTCAATCCGGCGAAGGCTTCGTACCAGAAAAATCCCGTAAGTATCACAGTAATCGGTAATCCAGCAGAGCCGTCCGTCCTGAGTCCGGGCTGTTTCCAAGATTTCTGATTGAAGTTCAGAGGGAAGAACATGGGAATCAATGCCGGAAGACAGAACAGAAAACTTGTCAGTAACTACCTGTACATAATCTACATAGTAAGATTTGTACTTTTGATAGTAGTTGTTTAGCGCGGCATGTACCCGGGCATAAGAATTAGAGGGCGTGTTGCTGCCATTGCCGTCCTTGCTTTCCGAAAGGGCTGTCTGTATGGAATTATCTTCTAAAATAAAATTAGCCATGCCCTGTACCGTGTGCAGATTCCGGGAAATATCTTTGGAGGAATAAGTCAGCAATTCCCCGGAAGTCTGATACAGCATACGATTGCTGGAACGTATAATCAACAGGAAGCCAGCAAGGATAAATAACGCAAATAAGAAGATTCCCGGAAGCAAAAGTATAAGAAACTTTTGGGCAAGCGGGGCATTTTGTACTTTTTTTCTTATTTTATGAAACATGAAGTCTACCTCCATTTTCTTTAATTTTCAGTAATGATATTATAACAGTTAGAAAAGAAAAAACCAATGAAAGAGGAAAAAATGCAAGGTTTCGTCTAAGAAGAACTAGGTTTTGTTTCTTTCTTCTGTCTGAAACATGGCATATAATAAACATCACAAACGACGGTCGTGAAAAAATGTAAAGGAAAAGAGGTTGAAGAGACTATGAAAAGAAGAGTGTTAGCAGTGATTCTTGGTATGACTATGGTTTGCAGTATGGCAGCCTGCGGCGGAAGCAGCGGAGAAAAGGAAAACAGTGAGAGCACAAAGGAAGATTCCGGAAAACTGACCTTTGCCTGGTGGGGTAACCAGGTACGAAATGAGCGTACCAGTAAAATTCTGGAAATGTATTCGGAAGAAAATCCTGGCGTAACCTTTGACGGACAGTTTTCAGAGTGGAATGATTACTGGAATAAACTGGCAACAGCGTCAGCAGGACATACGATGCCGGATATTGTGCAGATGGATTTACAGTACTATGACCAGTATGTAAAGAATGGATTGCTTCTGGACCTGACACCATATATAGAGGAGGGAAAACTGAACTTGTCAGATGTAGATGAGAGCATTCTGGATTCTGCAAAAGTAGACGGAAAGACTTATGCAGTCTGCAATGGCGTGAACGCACCTGCACTGCTGTACAATAAAACCGCTTTGGATAAAGTGGGAATTCAAGTGAAAGATGGGATGACCATTGATGAATTTGTAGAACTGTCTAAAGAAGTAAAGGAAAAAACGGGATTGCGCACCAATATTGGATATAATCATGAAACTCTGCCAGAGTACTGGCTTAGAGCAAAAGGCCAGGTGTTTTTTGAAGAAGGAAAGCTGGGGGCAAAAAGTGCAGATGATATCAGTACTATTTTTGACCTGGAAGAACAGGCGGTGAAAGAGGGCTGGCATGTAGACCCCAGTGTATTTACAGAGATTACGGTAGGCTCTGCCGAGCAGGACCCTATGGTTTACGGAAGCAATGAAGACAGCATGTCTTGGTGTACTTTTGCTTACTCCAATCAGTTATCTTCAATTCAGCAGGCTGCACCGGAAGGGGTAGAAATCGGAATTACTACCTGGCCTTCAGATGACCTGGAAAAATCTAATTATCTAAAGCCCAGCCAGTTTTTTGCAGTAACGGCGGATTGTAAAAATCCAGAAGAAGCCGTAAAAGTGTTGGATTATATTACAAATTCTGTGGAATGTAACGAAGTATTACTGGGAGAAAGAGGTGTGCCGATTTCTCAGAAAGTATCAGAGGCCATCACTCCCCAGTTAGATGAAACCAATCAAAAGATAGTGGGTTACATTAACCAAGTGGTCACTCCAACCTGTAGTACCATAAATCCTGCAGCGCCTAATGGGGCAAATGAAGTTTACGATTTGCTCAAAAATTTAGAGGAACAGGTACTATACGGTCAGATTACCGCAGAAGACGCAGCGAAACAATTATTTGAAGAGGGAAATGCCTTCATGGAGGCAGGCGCTCAATAAAGAAAAGGAGTCGAGGAAAGTATGAAAAAGACAAAGCAAATGTCCATACGCAAAAAGCTGAATACCGAAAGTGCAGCAGGTATTATCTGCACCATGCCTTTTATTATTGGATTCCTGTTGTTTATGATAGTCCCTATGGGAATTTCCCTGTACTACTCTTTCTGCAATTATGATATCCTTTCCGCACCCAAGTGGTGCGGTCTGGATAACTACATTAAGATGTTTACAGATGACCCAAAATTCTGGAAATCTATTGCAGTAACCTTTTATTTTGCGTTGGTTTCCGTGCCCCTGCGACTGATTTTTGCCTTGATTGTAGCAATGATTCTGGTAAAGAGCAGTAAGGCATCTGCTTTTTACAGAGCCGTATATTATCTGCCTTCCATTATTGGAGGCTCTGTTGCAGTGGCGATTCTGTGGAAAAGAATGTTTGCAGCAGACGGTGTAGTGAATAAAATTTTGTCTGTGTTTGGATTTCCAGCGGATTTTGCATGGCTGGGAAATACGAAGACCGCTATCTGGACGCTGATTATTCTGGCAGTTTGGCAGTTTGGTTCTTCTATGTTGATTTTCCTTTCAGCATTGAAGCAAATTCCCACAGAATTGTACGAGGCGGCAGATGTGGACGGGGCTAATAAATGCAATAAATTTTTCAAAATTACCCTGCCCCTTTTGACCCCCACTATTTTCTTTAATCTGGTCATGCAGATGATAAACGGATTCCTGGCCTTTACCCAGTGCTTTATCATTACTCAGGGAAAACCCATGGATTCTACATTATTTTATACCGTGTACACCTATTTCCAGTCCTTTAAGTTTTACAATACCGGATACGGCGCAGCCCTGGCATGGATTATGCTGCTTCTTATTGGGCTGATTACACTGGTATTATTTGCAACAAAGAAATTTTGGGTTTATGATGAAGGGAATTAACGGATATGAAGAAAGCAAGAATACATAGAAAAATTATCTATCATGTCATAGTTACCATATTTGGCCTGATTATGATTTATCCGCTGGTCTGGATGATTATGAGCTCCTTTAAAGATACAAATACTATTTTCACTACAGCGGGACAGTTGATTCCTGAAAAATTTACATTGGATAACTACATCAATGGATGGAAAGGATTTGCAGGAGTAAGTTTTGGAACCTTCTTCAAAAACTCTTTGTTTATTTCCGTAGTAGCGACTGTGGGAACTGTATTTTCATCTTCCATAGTAGCTTATGGACTTGCGAGATGTAAGTTTAAAGGTAAAAGAATTCTGGTAGTTGCCATGCTGCTGTCCATGATGCTGCCGGCACAGGTGTTGATGATTCCTCAGTATCTCTGGTATCAGAAACTGGGGTGGGTAAATTCCTATATGCCTTTGATTGTACCATATTGTTTTGCCATTCAGGGTTTCTTTACCTATTTGATGATGAATTTCATTCAGGGAATTCCCAGAGAACTGGACGAAGCGGCAAAGATTGACGGCTGCTCGTATTACGGGATTTTCGGAAGAATTATTTTTCCGCTGATGCTTCCGGTATTGATTACATCTGGTATTTTTTCCTTTATGTGGAGATGGGACGATTTCCTGTCTGCCCTGCTTTACATTAATGATTCAACAAAATATCCGGTGAGTCTTGCTTTGAAATTATTTAGTGACCCTGGTTCTTCTTCCGATTACGGCGCTATGTTTGCTATGGCTACACTGTCTGTACTGCCGATTATGCTGATATTTATTTTCCTGCAAAAATATATTGTAGAAGGAATCAGTACCTCCGGCTTAAAAGGTTAAGTATGACGTGAATATGAAATTTGATGAAAAGGAGAATGTCTTATGATTTACAAAGAAGGAAAAGTGTCTGATGTACAAATTGCTTACATAGGGGGAGGTTCCAGAGGTTGGGCTTGGACTTTCATGACTGATTTGGCATTGGAACCTAATATGAGCGGAACTATTCGTCTGTATGATTTGAATGAAAACGCAGCAAAGGCGAATGAAACAATCGGAAATCATGTTACAGAAAGAGAAGAAGCAGTTGGTAAGTGGAAATATGAAACTTATACAGATGCAGAACAGGCGTTAACTGGGGTGGATTTCATTGTAATTTCCATTCTTCCGGGAACTTTTGAGGAGATGGCTGTTGATGTACATATGCCGGAGCGTTTGGGAATTTATCAATCTGTAGGAGATACTGCGGGACCGGGAGGTATTATGCGTGCACTTCGCACCATTCCCATGTTTGTAAAAATTGCAGAGGATATTAAAAAGTATGCTCCGTCTGCCTGGGTTATCAACTATACCAATCCTATGAGTTTATGTGTGAAAACGCTGTATCATACTTTCCCGGAAATTAAGGCATTTGGTTGCTGCCACGAAGTTTTTGGCACACAGAAAGTTTTAAAAGCCATTGCAGAAGAAAAGCTGCATTTGGAAAACGTGGATAGAAGAGACATTCATGTTAATGTATTGGGTATCAACCACTTTACATGGTTTGATTATGCAGCATATAAGGGTGTTGATTTGTTCCCTGTTTATAGAGAATATATTGAAGAACACTATGAAGAGGGATACAATGAGCCGGATAAAAACTGGGCAAACAGCGCCTTCAACTGTGCCCATAGAGTAAAATTTGATTTATTTAAACGCTATGGTTTCATTGCAGCAGCAGGAGACCGCCATCTGGCAGAATTTATGCCGGGTGATGAATATTTAAATGACCCAGAAACAGTGAAAAGTTGGAAATTCGGTCTGACAACGGTAGACTGGAGAAAGAAGGATTTAAAAGAACGTCTGGAAAAGAGTGACAGACTGTTACACGGCGAAGAAGAAGTCGAGTTGAAACCGACAGGAGAAGAAGGAATTCTTTTAATCAAGGCGCTTTGTGGTTTGGAAAGAGTAGTGAGCAATGTAAATATTCCGAATACAGCTTTGCAGATACCGAATCTTCCTGCATCTGCAGTTGTAGAAACAAATGCAGTATTTGAAAGAGATGCCATTCGTCCAGTTGCAGCAGGAAAAATACCGGAGAATGTGAGAACATTGATTATGCCCCATGTGGAAAATCATGAGACAACTTTGAAAGCAGCCTTAACTTGTGACAAAGAACTGGTAGTACAGGCCTTTTTGAATGACCCGCTTGTAAAGGGTAAAAAGTGTACAGAAGAACAGGTTAGAGAACTGGTAGATGATATGCTTCAGGGAACCTTGAAATATCTGCCAGAAGGCTGGAAAAATTAAATTTGTGAAACCTTTCATTTTTTTGGGCAGGATTCTACTATTGGTGGAACCTGCCTGTTCCTTAAAATGTAGTGGAAACCTGCCGGTGTCTGTGTTACAATATATATGAAAGCATTATATTTCCACTATCTAAAAAATCTGTTGCGGCATCTGCCGTGTCTGAAACTCTGACAGCATATCAAGGAAAATCTCAATGCTTTTATTCACAAGAAACAGAAAATGCAGAGAGGTTTTAGGAGACATGTTGGAGGATAACAGATAAAGAAGGGTTATCTGTTGCCAAAATGGAAAATGTTTGGCAGAGTGTTTCCACCTCCTGCAAAGAAAAGAGGAGGTATTTACATTATGGAAACAATGAAAACCGTTCCAAACAGAATGTATAAGGCTACGGTGTTTGCCATGCTTTTTGAGGACAAAAAGCGTTTGCTGGAACTTTATAATGCCATTAGCGGAAAACATTATACGGACCCGGATATGTTGGAAATTAACACTTTGGAAAATGCCATTTATATGGCTGTGAAAAATGATATTTCTTTTCTCATAGATGCCAGATTGTCGTTATATGAGCATCAGTCCACATACAGTCCCAATCTTCCGCTTCGGTTTCTGTTGTATATTTCCAGTCTTTTTTCGTCTATGACAAAGGAGCTGAATCTGTATGGAACAAAGCCCATAGAACTTCCGACACCCCAGTTTGTGGTATTCTATAATGGTTTACAGGAACAGCCAGACAGAAAAATACTGAAACTTTCAGACCTTTATACGGTAAAAGGAGAGTGCAATCTGGAGCTGGAAGCGGTAGAAAAGGCTATAGAAGAGTGCATCCGGGAAGGGATTTTGAAAGAATTTCTGGAAAAGAATAAAGCGGAGGCAAGGAATATGAGCATATTTGAATATGACCAGGAAAAGCACCTCAGGCAGGAGCGGGAAGAAGCCTGGGAAGAGGGAAGAAAGGTTGGAGTAGAGGCTGGAATTCTTCAGGGATTAGAGAAAGGGTTGGCACAGGGAAAAGAACAGGGAAAATATGATATGCTCTGTAAACTCATACAGAAAAAGCTGAACAAAGGAAAGAATACAGCCGAGATTGCCAAAGAACTGGAAGAACCGGAAGAGGTTATCATCGGTATTTTGGAGAAACTATAAAATTCATGCTTCACCAATACTGTAAGGACATTTTGGGAGGGCAGGATTCCACTATTGGTGGAACCTGCCTGTTTCTTAATCATGAATAAAAAAAGAGTTTGTTATCCACCTCTTCCATTCACAAAATTCCCCGTCTTCCGGATTTATCTGCAGAACATATTGAATTTTGCCAAGGAGTCTTTGGAGATATTTCTGTTTATCACCCGTATACTCAATATGAGATAAATGGTTTTCTAAGCCGAATTTTCGGATATAATAACACTCCTGACGCAGACGACGGCGGTAATTCTTCGGAACCTGAAGTTTTTCGTTCGCTACAATGCCTGTAATCTCCTGCCGGTTTTTCTGGGAGCAGATACGGGTTTTCTTATGGTTCAACTCAAAGCCCAGACGGTTTAAAAAGCCCTCTGCTTTTTTTAGTACTTCTTTTGGATGAAAGTCACCGGAAAAGGTCATATCGTCACAATATCTGGTATAAGCAATTTCTCGTACCCGGCACCAGTTTCCCATGTATTCGTCAAAAGGTTTCATGACAAGATTAGAAAGATAGGGGGAAGTTGGCGCGCCTTGAGGCAGTCTGTCTTTATAACAGCACAGATGAGCCAAAAGTGTGCGTACAGAATCCGGTATTCTCTCACAGGGAAATCCATGCTGATAGACGCTGATATAAGAAATACTGTCAAAAAAATCCTGTATATCCAGTTTCAACACCAGTTTTTGTGCCTGGTGAGGGAAAGCGTTGCTGCGAAGAGAGATTCCTTTTTGATAGGCGCAGGCATAGCCGGATACCGGAAATTCCCTTAGAACCTGCCGCAAAATTTGTGTTTGGACATACTTTAATACACTGTCCGGCGCATGAAGAATTCTTTTAGTGCCGTTTCTTTTAGGGATGGAGATTTTTTCGTAGTGTTCGTCTGCGTGATTGGCAAGAGCGTATAAAAGAGCCATTTCAGCGGTCGGTGTGTGGGTGAGATTTTCTGTCAGATGCAGAGAAAGAAGGAAATCCTGTGTCTGTTCTTTTGTATAATATTTCCAGAGAGAGGGAGCCATATGATACCTCCGTGTTTCCTGTATTGCTATTCATGAAAATGTATTTTTAAAAACACAGCAGACACTAAATGGTGATACCGGATTCGGCGAAGAGGTACGGCGCCGCAGGCGAGAAAGCACATGCAGTGTGCAGATGTACCTCGGAGCCGAAGGAGGGCTGGCGCAGCCATACCTTTCGGAATAAAAAATAGAAAAGCGACTCGCTTCTCTGACAGAAAACTGTCTCCTCTGTCTGCTGTGATTAAAATTACTGTAGCATAGGAAAGAGGGAAAGTAAAGAGTTCCTAAGTCCTAAATACTAAATCCGCAGCATACATTGTAAAAACAATGTTTTCGGGGGATTTTTCCTTGAAAGATTATATTGAGGAACGGGCGGTTGAAATAGCAAATTATATTATTGAAGAAAAGGCAACAGTAAGGCAGACAGCAAAGAAGTTTGGGGTATCGAAGTCTACGGTACATATGGAAGTAATAAAATAGAACGTTATATGAAGGTGGTGTGGAAAATAGAATGAAATATGAGGTAAGCTGGGCGTTTGTCCGGCTTATTTTATATACCAAAATGGAAAAAAATAAGATTGACAGACATCATTATTTTATATAAAATTAGTTTGTAAGCTAACTAACTTATATAGAGGTGATCATATTGGAAGATTTAACATTGGTAGGAGATACGCAAAAATTTGGTTCGTATTTGCGGTCTGTTAGACAAGCAAGAAAAATATCAATAAGACAGCTTGCGAAAGAAGTTAATAAAACGCCAACATATATTAGCGACATAGAAAAGGGTAATAACAAGCCGCCAGAAAGTGAGTTATTGGATAATATAATTGAAGTTTTGCAGTTGGTTGACTTGCCTAATGTAAAAAATAAGTTATATGATTTAGCTGCAAAAGAAAGAAAGGATGTTCCAGCAGATATTAAAGAATACCTAATGGAAAATGAATCAATATTAAAAATTATTAGAACTGCAAAAGAAAGTCCAAATGAAAAGCAAATCTGGGCAAAAGTATCGCAGATTATTTAATGGTGGAGGAATAAAAAATGGCTGAATTAAGAAAAGAAGATTTATGGGTAATGGCAGATAAACTCCGTAATAATATGGATTCTGCAGAATATAAGCATGTATGTCTTGGTCTTATATTCTTGAAATATATTTCTGATAGTTTTGAAAGAGCTTATCAAGAAATTTCTCAAGATGAATATGCCGATCCAGAAGATAGAGATGAATATCTTGCAAAAAATGTGTTTTGGGTGCCGCAGGAAGCACGTTGGGAAACAATAAAAAACAGTGCTAAAGATCCGACAATTGGTCAGGTTATCGATAATGCCATGTATGTGATTGAAAAGGAAAACTCTTCTCTTCGTGGTGTGCTTCCTAAAGATTTTGCAAGAGCATCTTTAGATAAACGTTCTTTGGGGGAATTGGTTGATCTATTATCTGAGCTTGAGATTGGAAACGATAAGAACAAAGACACTTTAGGCTCTGTATATGAATATTTTCTTGGAAAGTTTGCACGTGCTGAGGGAAAACTGGGTGGAGAGTTCTATACTCCACGCAGTGTAGTTGAATTGATTGTAGCTATGATTGAACCTCATGATGGTCGAGTTTATGACCCTTGCTGCGGTTCTGGCGGTATGTTTGTCCAGAGTGAACGTTTTGTAGAAGACAGAGAGGGACGAATTGACGGTCAATTAGCCATTTATGGGCAGGAATCCAATTATAATACTTGGAAACTTTGTAAAATGAATCTTGCTATCCGTGGAATAGAAGCAAACCTTGGTCAGCAAAATGCGGATTCCTTCCATAACGATCAGCATAAGAGTTTAAAGGCAGATTATATTATGGCAAACCCGCCTTTTAATATTAGTGATTGGGGCGGTGAGCGTTTGATAGATGATCCAAGATGGAGTAAATACGGTATTCCGCCTACGGGTAATGCCAACTATGCTTGGATTTTGCACATGCTTTATCACTTAGCTCCAAGCGGAACGGCGGGTTTTGTATTGGCGAATGGTTCTCTTTCATCTTCTACAATCAGTGAATACAACATTCGTAAAAACTTGATTGAAGATGACAAAATCGATTGTATTGTTACTTTGCCGGGTGGACTGTTTTCAACAACATCGATTCCTGTTTGCCTGTGGTTTATGGCACGCAATAAGCTGAAAAACGGACACCGTGATCGCCATGGAGAAATTCTGTTTATTGATGCCAGAAATATGGAAACAGAACCTTATGAGGACAGCCGTACGCAGAGACAGCTGACTGCAAAAACTATTGATGAAATCACCTCCGCATACCATTCTTTCCGCAATCATGAAAAGAAAGCAACAAAGTTAGATGGTACAGAGATTGAATATGCTGATAAACAGGGATTTTGGAAGATAGCAACATTGGAAGAAATTCGTGAAAAAGATTATAATTTAGCTCCTGCGAGTTATGTAGGTGTTGTTCCTGTAGAAGAAGATACGGAACCTTATCAAGTAAAAATGAAAAAATTAACGCAAAGTTTATATAAAATTATGGAAGAATCCAAAGAAATAGATAAAAGTATAGTTGCAAATTTAAGACATTTTGGGTGGTAAGGGGGGAAAGATATGTCATGGAAAATACGCAACATAGGGGATGTTGTAGAAATAATTGATTATAGAGGTAAAACCCCTAATAAAGCAGATAAAGGAATCAAAACTTTAAGTGCAAAATCAGTCAAGTCAGGGTATATTGATTATGAGAATACCTATTATATATCACAAGAGACATATAATAAGTTTATGGTGCGGGGAATTCCTCAAATCGGAGATATACTAATAACTACAGAGGCTCCTTTGGGTAATGTTGCTCGTTTGGATAGAGATGATGTAGCAATCGCACAGAGGCTATTACTTTTGAGAGGAAAAAAGAACATATTAGATAATGATTTTTTAATGTATTATTTACGTTCAAATAAAGGACAAGCTGAGTTGTATTCACGTGCTACTGGAACAACAGTTCTTGGAATTAAGCAGAGTAAATTTAAAGAAATTCCAATAACTCTTCCTCCACTTGACACACAAAAGAAAATTTCAGCTGTTTTAAATGATTATGATCGAAAAATGATAGCAAATAAAAATCATATAAGATTACTGGAACAAATAATTTTTTTGGAGTTTTCAGCGTGGACTACTGAAACGAGGACATCTTTTGATCAACTTACAATTAATACTACCTCAGAATGGTCAAATTCTAATGTGTATGATCAGATTTCAGAAATTAAAGATAAAAATAAAGAAGAAGAAGATTATCCAGTCCTTTCAGTCGTAAAAGAAGGTGAATTTAAAGCATCAGAAGATGTTTTTACAAAACAAGTTTATAGTAAGAGTACAAAAAACTATAAAATTGTTCGCCGCAATCAAGTAGCATATAATCCGGCAAGGGCAAATATCGGTTCTATTGCAATGCTCAAGGAGTATGATATTGGGCTCGTTAGTCCAATCTACACTGTTTTTGAGATGAAGGATACGATTACTCCTACTTTCTTTTATTACTATATGAAGCAACCGATATTTCAGGAAATGGTCAAACATCATGCGATTGGCACAACAAGGCAAAACTTCCCTTTTGAAGCGTTTAAAATGTTTCCTATAGCTGTACCGCCGATGGAACTTCAATTGAAATTTGAAGAAATCGCAAAACCTATTGAACAGAAAATCGCAAAACTCAAAGAAGAAAACGAAGTGTTGGCAGAGATTAGAGATACCCTACTCCCCAAATTGATGAGTGGAGAACTGCCAGTGGAAGTAGGTGAAAATTAATGGATAAACGTGAACGATACAAAGAATATCTACAAGATGAGGTAGATGAACAATTTTCAATATATTCTGTTTCTCACTTACTGTCAAAGCTATCTGACTATAGTCGTATAATTTCTGAAAATGAAATACCTGGTACATTGCTGTTTCGTGGACAATCTGACATTGAATTCGGCATCGATGGAAGTATTTTTAGAAATGGACTATTAGCAAAAGAAACTACCATTGTTAATGAACTGATATTGCAAGAGCCACTGGAATTTGGAAATCATATGACGGATTTTGAACAGTTGGTGAAAATGCAACATTACGGCTTGCCGACTCGATTGCTGGATATTACAACCAATCCTTTAATCGCTCTCTATTTTGCTTGTTCTGAACATGAGGACAAAGACGGTGAACTGATTTTGTTTATCGAATCGCTACAGCGTCCGACACAAAAAGAAGTGAAATTGTTTTCTGCACTTGCAGAATATGATGGAAAAAGCGAAGGGAATTTTTTGGATTATTTTTCAAGAAAAGGTCTGGGGGATGATATTTTATCGAGCTTTGAAGAAAAAGTGGAGCGATTGAAGACGCAGTTTCAAAATAAATATGTCCCTGTGGTAGCTCCTAAGAACAATGAACGTATAAGACGCCAAAATGGTGCGTTTTTAATATTAGGAATAGACATATCTGCTCCTGATTATTATCTAAAAAACAGTTTCAATTTAAAAGATAGTCTCAGCGAATATGTAGATGAAGGAATTCCAAGATATTTACGTATCCCAGCAGAACAGAAATTTTCCATACTGCATGAGCTTGATATGATCGGAATAAATGAAGCATTTGTTTACCCGGAATTAGAGCATCAGACATCGTATATCAAAAAAAGACATTTTGTAAAGGCAGGTGAATAGAATGTCCAACTTTATAGAAAATGATCTTGAACAAGCTGCATTGGAGTGGTTTCAAGATTTAGGCTATCAAACTCAATATGGACCAGATATTTCGCCGGGAGGAAGTTTTTCAGAGAGAGAAAGTTTTGGAGATGTTGTTCTATACGACAGGTTACATAGTGCATTAAAACGTATTAACAAACAATATTCCAATGATACGATTTCAGAACTGGTTAAAAAGATTACTCGTCAGCAGAGCTTATCTATTGTCCAAAATAATGTTGCGTTTCAAAAATTATTAACCGATGGTATTGATGTAGAGGTTAAGCAGAAGGACGGAAGCATAAAAACTGAAAAAGCTTATATTTTTGATGCCAAAGATATTGAAAATAATGAGTTCTTGGCAATCAATCAATACACTGTAATTGAAAACGGAAAAGAACGCAGACCTGATATTGTTGCGTTCTTAAATGGTATTCCTGTTGTTGTAATAGAACTGAAAAATGCCGCAAACGAAGAAGTAGATATTGTTGATGGGTTTAATCAGCTTCAGACTTATAAAAGAGATATTCCTTCTTTGTTTTATTACAATGCCTTTATGATCACCAGTGATGGTATCAATGCAAAAGTTGGTACAATTACTTCTGATCTGGATCGCTTTATGTTTTGGAGAACAATTGAGGGAGAAAAAGAATCAGGACTTTCTTTTCCGCAATTGCAAGTTATGCTGTATGGAATGATGAATAAAAAGAGATTTTTGGACATTGTTTCAAAGTATAGCTTTTTTGTTCATGAAGAAGATAAGTCTTTCAAAATTTTACCCGGTTATCATCAATTCTTTGCTGTAAATAAAGCTTTGTATACCACTCACTTGGCAGCTTCTGAAAATGGAAGCAGAAAAGCGGGTGTAATTTGGCATACACAGGGTAGCGGGAAAAGTTATTCTATGCTCATGTATACTCGTCAATTAGTTTTAGAATTGAATAACCCGACTATTGTTGTTATTACTGACAGAAATGATTTGGACGATCAGCTATTTACCACTTTTTCAAAAAGTGCCGATTATTTGCGTCAAACTCCCAAACAGGCAGACACAAGAAAGAAACTACGAGAATTATTAAGTGTTCAAGCCGGCGGTATTGTATTTACGACTATCCAAAAGTTTTCGCCAGACGAGAGTGACCAATCGATGGAAGCACTGACTACCAGACGAAATGTGGTTGTTATAGTAGATGAAGCACATCGCAGTCAGTACGGGTTAGAAGCAAAAGAAAAAGATGGAAAAGTTTCTTTTGGCTTTGCGAAACATATGCGAGATGCATTACCGAATGCTTCTTTTATCGGATTTACTGGAACGCCTGTTGAATTGAGCGATAAGAACACACCCGCCCTGTTTGGTGACTATATTGATATTTACGATTTAACTCAAGCGGTTAAAGATAAAACTACCGTTCCGATTTATTATGAAAGCAGAATTGCAAAGTTAGATCTTCCGCAGGAATTAAAGCCAAAGATTGATGATGAGTATGACAGCATTGTTGAGGGACAGGAAGAAACTTACGCCGAAAGTCAAAAGCGTAAATGGGCAAGGTTAGAAGCCATTGTTGGAACAGATAGTCGTATTGATGTAGTGGTGAAAGATTTCATTGCTCATTACGACCTTAGACAACAGGCGATTAATGGAAAAGTTATGTTTGTGGCTATGTCCAGAAAGATTGCAGTGAAACTTTACTCAAAGATTATAGAATACCGTCCGGAATGGCATAGTGACGACATTGATAAAGGTACAATTAAGGTTATTATGACTTCTACAGCATCTGATCCGCCTGAATTTCAGCCGCATTCAACTACTGCAACTCAGAAAAAGCTACTTGCAAAGAGAATGAAAGATGTTGAAGATGAACTAAAAATTGTTATTGTTTGCGATATGTGGTTGACGGGGTTTGATGTACCTTGCCTTCACACAATGTATGTAGATAAACCAATGAGCGGTCATAACCTTATGCAAGCCATAGCACGAGTTAATCGTGTGTTTAAAGACAAGCCCGGCGGTTTAATTGTAGATTATATTGGTATTGCAGATAATTTAAGAAGTGCATTAGCACAATATACACCGTCTGACCGAAAGACAACGGGTATTGATCCACAAGTAGCAATCGATCTCATGCTTGAGAAGTATGAGCAAATTCAAGGAATATTGCATGGATTGGATTACTCTTCTTATATAAGCGGCTCTGCAAGTGAAAGAATGGCGTGTATTGTTTCTGGTGTTGATTTTGTTTTGGGTAAACCGGAAGATGAGAAAAAAGAATTTCTTAATTTGGTTGTAGAAATCGGTAAGGCATACGCATTATGTTCGACCTCTGAACAAGCTCAAGCAATCAATGTAGAGATTAGTTATTTTAAAGCCATCAAATCAGGTATTATAAAAATACTACCAAAGGACAAACAGAAGAAAACGAAAGATCAAATAGAATATGAAATTGGTCAATTGGTTTCCAAATCAGTTATTTCTGAAGAAGTCGTTGACATATTTTCTTCAGTTGGATTAAATAAACCGGATATTTCAATTTTATCTGATGAATTTCTTGAAGAGGTAAAAGGACTCCCACAAAAAAATTTAGCTCTGGAACTTTTACGACGTTTGCTTGATGGTAAGATTAAGGCGATAGCTAAAAAGAATGTTGTACAAGCAAAGAAATTTTCTGAAATGCTTGAAGCCTCAGTAATTCAATACGAAAAACGTTCTTTAGAAACGGTAGAGGTTATAAAGGCTCTGGTTGATATGGCAAAAGATATGAATGAGCTTCATAAAAGAGGAGAAAAGCTGGGATTATCAGACGATGAACTGGCATTTTATGATGCAATTTCATCCAATGAATCTGCCAGAGATTTCTATGAAAATGATGTCCTAAAACAAATTGCTAAAGAACTAACAATCAGCATTAAAAATAATATTAAGGTTGATTGGGATGTGCGAGAAAGTGTTAGGGCACAGATGAGAATTACTGTAAAAAGGTTGCTCAGAAAATATAAATATCCACCGGATAAACAAGCCGATACCGTAAATCTAATTATTGAACAAGCTGAGAAATTGTGTGAAGGTGAATTAAATTAAATAAATATTGATTAAGAAAAATGGCTCTGTCTGATATGTGATGGAGTCGTTTTTTATTAAGTTTTTGTGATGTGGCAAATTTTATATTTGGAACCAATTGCTGTTTTCTCTGAGGGTATGGGGAGCGAAATCCCCATCAAGATGTCGATGTGCAAATACTCATTTTGAGTTTTTGTCTGACATAGGCGAATCTTGCTCTAAAGATTTTTGCCTGAAAGTGAAAGATATATTTACACTCGATTTATGAAGTCTCAGAAGAAGTTTTACTTAACAGCTTGATTTTACATGTCGCTGAAGAAAGATTGATAAGAGAGGAAATATTTTGACGAAAAATCTTAGGACTATTTCAAAGTGTTTTCTCATAGTTATGGACGAGAGTTAAAATCAGGAGGGAGGTGGAAGCTCCGCTATGAAGGAACGAAAATTGAATTATAGATTTCATAATCCTAACACAGCGGCAGTTACCGCCGATTACTTACTAAAGATATTGATAGAGTCCAATGCAGAGAAAGTGGAAAAAGCGATGCAAGATGCAGCGAGTCAGGAAGCAAAAGAAAATTCGAAGAATACTATTTTGCTAAGATAACATTACATATAAAAGTGAAATTCTTTTAATATTTTGTTTGCTTGTATTATCACTGATAATCGGATAAAATTAATAACAAGATTTAGATGTAAAAATGAAGGTTGGTGTGAATTTGAATTTAGGAATAGAGAATGAAATTTTAGAATTTAAGAAATCTACAGGT
>OGXL01000040.1_pt1 | contig 76204 bp, 81 predicted proteins | sample 1576311 | NCBI WGS metagenome assembly OGXL01 (sample SAMEA3541564, study PRJEB24748) | human gut metagenome | biome: human gut; feature: human-associated habitat; material: faeces | place: China | collected 2012 | reverse complement strand
GCATAAATTCTGTGCATCGCGAAGCGTGTTACTGAGAACGGAGTGAACAGTAACGTCAAGGCAGTGAATGACTAAGAATGTTTTATAAAAACATTGACAGCTATATTTATCAAGGATAAACTTTAAGAAACGGGGATGAGATAAAACAAAAATAGGGGAGGAATCAATATGGGGCAGGATTTAGACAGATTTTTAAAGGCACAGCAAGTATTCTATAAAGATGCGCTGGAAGAAATTCGGCAGGGGCAGAAGCAGAGTCACTGGATGTGGTTTATTTTTCCGCAGATTACCGGATTAGGACGAAGCGAGACAGCGCAGTATTACTCTATAGCTGATTTGCAGGAGGCAAAGGCGTTTCTGGATGATAAAGTATTAGGAGGCAATTTGCGTGAGATATCGGAAGCCCTGTTGGAGGTTGAATCTGATAATGCAGAGGAAGTCATGGGCTGGCCGGATGATATGAAATTAAAATCCAGCATGACGCTGTTCTTTGAGGCAGATCCGGACTGTGAAGTATTTCAGAAAGTCCTGGATAAATTTTTCAATGGCGAAAAGGACCAGAAGACATTGGAGATATTAAAAAGGCAGGTGCAGTAATGGCGAAAATGACAGTGTATCACGGAGGATATAAAACTGTAGAACATCCAGAAATCAGGATTGGACGTAATACAAAAGATTTTGGCTCTGGATTTTATTGCACAATTATAAAGGAACAGGCGCAAAGATGGGCGAAACGGTATGAAACAAAGGTAGTTTCTATCTATGATGTTCGTTTTAAACCGGGACTGAAAATTAAAGACTTTAAGGAAATGACGGATGAGTGGCTTGATTTTATTATATCTTGTCGTGCAGGAAAGCCTCATGATTATGACATTGTAATCGGTGCGATGGCAAATGACCAGATTTATAACTTTGTCTCAGATTATATGGATGGCGCCATTACGAGAGAACAATTTTGGGTTTTGGCTAAGTTTAAGTATCCAACTCATCAGATAAATTTTTGTACAGAAAAAGCTTTGGAATGTCTGGAATATAGAGGATGTGAGGTGATTGGATTATGAATGAGTTACATGGAAGAGAGAATCCGAAAGATAATGATTTGTTTTTTACCTGCAGTCTTATAGATTATATTGCCAGAAGAACGAAAAATAAGAGGGCAGATGTTGTAAATGCTTTGGGTGAGAAACGACTGGAAAAGATTTATGACCTGGCAGATATTTATCATAGCGATAATATCGAACGGGTAAGCGAAGATTTTATAAAAGAAGCGGACATAAAAGATGGAAGCTTCGACAATATGGGAGAATGTCAGTATGCGATTCCTTCGCATTGGGATATTGGAAAGGTATACAAACGCCTGATAAAACAGGTTGCGCAGGAAGAAAATATTTCTGTTATTACAGCGTTGATGGAGGTGTATAATTCATTTATAAGTGAAAAAATAGATGATTATAACAGCAGTATGTACTATGAAAATCCGGCATACTTATTTGAGTGTTTCCGAGAAAATAAAGTTCTTTAAATATAGAAAATCCGCTAGATGATACGGTCAGAACAGTTTTTCAGACTGTGAAGCTTTGATACAGCCTGGGCTTATGCAGGCAGTGAGGATGCAATCCGCCAGGCGCTTCATCAGGAAGGCTGGCTGGTGAGCGGTCATGACAAGAAATCAGCGAACGAATGTGTGAAATGCGGTAAGTGCGAAGAAGTTTGCCCGCAGTATATCAAGATTCGTGACGAACTGGAGAAAGTGGCAGCAGAGCTGCTTGGAAAATAATAAAAAGATGAGCCTCCCGGATGATTTCGGGGGCTTTTAAAATCATGTTTGACATTTTGGGACGAGGTGTTAAAAGAACAAGAATATGGAAAGAAAGACAGGAAATCTAACTATGAAAAAACAACTAAATTATGCAGATATCATAAAGGAAGCACTGATCCTGACAGGTGCGGTAGCGATCATTGCGGCAGCAGTTTATTTCTTTCTGGTGCCGAGCCATACCTCTGTAAGCAGTATCTCCGGTCTTGGTATCGTGTTATCAAACTTTGTACCGTTACCATTGTCTGCGATCACCATGATTTTGAATGTGGTACTTCTGATCATTGGTTTCTTTACCTGCGGACGCGAATTTGGCGTAAAAACAGTTTATACCAGTATCGTTCTGCCCTTATTTCTCGGATTATTCGAGAAATTATTCCCGGATTTTGGTTCTATGACCAACAGTCAGGAGCTGGATGTGCTGTGCTATATCCTGGTAGTCAGCGTAGGACTGAGCATTCTTTTTAACAGAAATGCATCCTCCGGCGGACTGGATATTGTGGCAAAGATCATGAACAAATATCTCCACATGGAACTGGGAAAAGCAATGTCTCTTTCCGGTATGTGTGTGGCTCTTTCCGCAGCACTTGTATATGATAAGAAAACAGTGGTGCTGAGTATTCTGGGAACATACTTTAATGGAATGGTTCTGGATCACTTTATCTTTGACCATAATATTAAACGTCGTGTCTGTGTCATCACGCAGAAAGAGGAAGAACTGCGTAAATTCATTATCGAAGATCTGCACAGCGGAGCGACGATCTATGAAGCGACAGGTGCCTATAATATGAAGAAACGCAATGAGATCATCACAATCGTAGACAAAACAGAATATCAGAAGCTGATGGCTTACATCAATCACGAAGATCCAAAAGCCTTTGTGACGGTTTACAATGTATCGGATATGCGTTATCAGCCAAAACTGTGAGAAATATTATGGCAGGAAAGCTGTGGGTATGCTAAAATAGCAGGGTGATTATATAACCATAAAGAGATTATGGTAGAAAGAGGATGAAAGATGAGAAAAGGAAAAGGAATTGCTCTGCTTCCAATTGGGGTATTTCTTGTATTATACCTTGGACTGGGCATTTTGTTTGAGTATGTGATGGAAATCCCCATGGGATTTTATAATGTACCGATCGTAGTAGCATTTCTGGCTGCGATCCTAGTTGCCTGTCTGCAGAACAGATCGCTGGATTTTGATAAGAAACTGGAGATTATGGCACAGGGAGTTGGGGACAAAAATATCATCACTATGCTTTTAATCTTCCTTGCAGCAGGTTCCTTTGTTGGGGTTGTGGGAAGAAGCAGTGCTGAGAGTGTTGCATATTGTATGCTGAGTTTGATACCTGCCAGATTTTCAGTGTCTGTGCTGTTTATAGTCGCCTGTTTTGTGTCTGTGGCTATGGGAACCTCTGTGGGAACCATTACCCTTCTGACACCCATCGCAGCAGCAGTTTCCACAGCATCAGGATTTGATCTGGCATTTTGTGTGGCTTCTGTTATGGGAGGAGCCATGTTTGGGGACAATCTTTCTTTTATTTCAGATACGACGATTGCTGCATGTAATGGTCAGGGATGTGAGATGAAAGACAAATTCAGGGAAAACTTCTGGATCGCTCTTCCGGCAGCTTTTGCCACGCTGATTTTAATCCTGATCCTGTCATTTCAGACAGAAATCCAGGGTCGTGTGATCCAGCCCTATCATCTGACACAGGTAATACCGTATGTGCTGGTGTTGATCGGAGGAATTGTTGGGATCAATGTATTTGTGGTATTGCTGACAGGAATCGTATCCGGAGCATTTATTATGCTGATCGGAGGACATACCACACCTGTAGAGATCCTGAAAAATATGGGATCCGGTGTATCCGGAATGTTTGAGACCTGTATGGTGGCGATTCTGGTAGCTGCCATGTGTGCGCTGATACGTGAGTATGGTGGATTCGATGCACTTCTTGGCTGGATCCATAAAATTTTCCGCGGAAAGAAGGGCGGACAGCTTGGAATGGGACTTCTGGTAGGAACTATGGATATTGCCACTGCCAATAATACAGTGGCGATCGTAATGGCAAACCCTATCGCAAAGGAAATGGCAGAGGAGTATGGAATTACACCGAGAAAGACAGCTTCCATACTGGATACTTTTTCCTGTGTTTTCCAGGGAGTGATTCCATATGGTGCACAGATGTTGGTTGCGATCTCAGCAGTGAACGAGCTGGGTGGTGAGATTTCTGCATTTCAGATCATGCCGAAATTGTTTTACCCCATGTTATTGCTGTTCAGTTCTCTGATCACAATTATGAGAGGTTCAGACCGTACAGGAGCTTAAAAGAGTCCCCCTGCCGGAAGCTATATTTTTTTCAATTTCTTTCAAAAAATACTTGACCTTCCTCCTTGTGGAAGCAGTATAAAGGAAGCACAGACAGGGCAGTAGAGCAGCGGATCAGCTATATCTGCTGTCAGGAAAGCAAGAGGTAGCAGTATGAAAATCAAACAGGTGGAAGAGCTGGTAGGCATCACCAGAAAGAATATCCGTTTTTATGAAGAGCAGGGTCTCCTGAATGTGGAGCGTGCAGAGAACGGATACCGGGAATATCATAGGGCAGACATTGCCAGACTTCAGGAAATCAAATTATTCCGGAAGATGGATATTTCCATAGAAGAGATGAGAGCCCTTTTTGAAAAGAGGAAAAGCCTGCAGTTTTGTCTGGAACAGCACCTGGGGGAACTGGAACGCCGCAGGGAAGGCCTTGTGAAAATGCAGGAAATGTGTGAGCGCCTGATCGCAGAGCATCAGTCGCTGGATACCTTAAATGCCGAGAACTGTCTGGAAGAAATCGAGCAGATGGAGAAAGAGGGTGCAAGGTTTATGGATGTAAAGAAAACAGATATCCGTAAGAAAAGAAGGACAGGAGCGATTATTGGAGCAGTAGTCATGATCCTGTTTATGGGATTTGTGATAGGGCTTATGCTGTGGGCAAATACACAAGATCCCATACCGACCGGACTGTTGATATTCCTGATCGCCATACCGGTTGTGATCATCGGAGGAATCCTGGCAGCACTTGCAGGACGCATGAAAGAGATTGAAGGAGGAGAAGAGGATGAAGCTTCTAAGTATTGAATACATTCCGGGTGTAGAGTTTGAGGCACTGGGAATTGTAAAGGGAACAGTTGTACAGACAAAAAATGTAGGAAAAGATTTCATGGCAGGGATGAAGACTCTGGTAGGCGGAGAAATCACAGGCTATACGGAAATGCTCAATGAAGCAAGGCAGATTGCCACCAAGCGTATGGTGGATGAAGCCAAAGAGATGAATGCGGATGCTGTGATCGGTGTGAAATATGGCTCCTCCCAGGTAATGTCAGGGGCAGCAGAAGTGATTGCATATGGAACTGCTGTGAAATATAAACAGGATTAAAAATTAAGAACAAGAGCAGAGAACGCAAAAAGAGATCTTAAGTAAAGCAGAAAATCCGTAATGAAGGCTGGGAAAGGAAATTCAATATATGAAGATTGAAGGAAATCAGAAGGAATTAGACGCAATGGCTGAGTTTCATAAAGGAAACCGTGCAGAGGGTTTGCGTCTGCAGGAGGAATTCGCGGCAGAATTTCGTGAAGAATACAAGGAGAAGGATCACTGTTCCTGCCAGAAGGCCTGTCGTTATCACGGAAACTGCAAGGAATGTGTGGCAATCCACAGAGCACACCAGGAACATGTTCCGAACTGTATGCGGCCTCTGCTCAATAAGAAGCTGAAACTGTTATCAGAGCTGACAGAACATACGCTGGCAAATGAGATAGAGGCACCGCATGAGATCCTGAGAAAGCCATCAAAAAGCTGAAAAATTTAGAAAATACACTGGAAATAAAACGATGAAAGGCATAAAAGAGATATTAATATGAGCGATAATAAGAATGTAAATCAGGATAAAGGTCTTCAGGGAAATGAAAAAATAGAGCAGGCGATCGCTGCTCTGCAGCAGGAAGCCACTCAGGAAATGCTGGCACATACACTGACTGTAATCCGTAGACGAATGAGAGAAAACGGCCAGTTTATCCTTTCAGTAGAACCGCCCACAGGAGACAACCAGCTCCGGATCGGCACAGTGAAAACCGGGGATGGAAAAGTCTGGTGGGCGGCATTTACAAGCTTTGAGGAAGAACTGAAAGGCGGCGGAAGCGTACAATCCACTTTTCTGACAGACATAGATCAGCTTTTTCATTCAGCATTACAGGTAAATGAGATTGAGGGAATCATCCTCAACCCATGGAACCGGACGATCATGCTCGATAAGAACCTGATTAATATTATATTGGGAAATATATGAAGCTATGTAAAGAACTCTCATGTTCAGTTAAATAAAAGTCCTCATTGTTTATCCTTTTTACAATTTCTGCAAAGTTATGCGATAGTTAAAAATGGATAAATACTGAGGACTTTTTCTGATTATCGGGATTTTCCCATTTTGTTCAATTCAGGCAAGATTGTAACCAGCATGGTAATAAAACACAGAGAACCACCGATCACATTGGATACCGGCTCTGCCATAAACACGCCATCTGTACCCATGTGTAATCCATAGGGCAGGAAATAAGTCAGCGGAACCACGATAAATACTTTACGAAGCAGGGAGAAAAAAATCGCCTGCTTTTTTTTATTCAATGATTTAAACACTGTCTGACCAATATACTGCAGATCCATAAAAATAAAGGCTGCAAAGTAAAGCTTCAGCGCAGGAACGGCATCCTTCAATAACAATTTATCTGAACTGAAGATTCCGATCAGAAATTCAGGGGCAATGAGAATGACGCTCCACATGATACCTGTATAGATCAGAACCATAATGATCAGAACAACCCCTGCTTTCTTTACCCTGTCAGGACGTCTGGCTCCGTAATTGTAGCTGAGAACAGGAGAGGTTCCCTCATTGATCGCATGGATAGGCGTTTCCACCATCTGGCGAACACTGGATATAATAGTCATGACAGAGATATAAATATCACCGCCTGTCACGGAAAGAACATTATTGCAGCAGATACTTACCAGACTGTTAGTCAGCTGCATGATAAATCCAGCAGACCCCAGACTGATGATATCCCTGGCATGTCTGGTGCACTCAGAAATCTCATTTATATAAATCCATCTTACCTTCAATTCTGATTTTCCATGAAGAAAATAAAATACAAGCAAGGCAGAGAGAATCTGAGAGATGACAGTAGCAATCGCTGCACCCTTAATCCCCATATCCAGAACAAAAATAAAAATTGGATCAAGAATAATATTTGCTACTGCACCGACTGTTACTGACAGCATACCGATAATGGCATATCCCTGTGCATTGATAAAAGGATTCATTCCTGTTGCTATCATGGAAGGGAGAGTACCCAGAAGGTAAATCATCAGATAGGGATACGCATAAACCAGAGCATCATCTGAAGCACCAAACAGAGTCAGTAAGGGGCGGGCAAAAAGAAATCCGATCAGCATCAGCACAGCAGCACTTCCACATAACATGGTGAAAGCAGTATTCATGATCATGTCAGCAGTCCTGGAATCTCCTTTTCCGCGGTTGATAGAGAAAATTGGTGCACCTCCGGAACCAAAGAGATTACTGAAAGCAGTAATGATCATGATGATCGGAAAGCATAAGCCCACAGCGCCAAGTGCAGTTGTTCCTATATTATGGATCCTGGCGATATAGATACGGTCCACAATGTTGTATAAAAGATTCAATATCTGCGCTACCAGCATGGGAAGCGCAGCGCTTAATATATTGTTGGTCACAGTTCCGTTTTCAAAATCAATTCGTTTCATTATAAATTTTCCTATGTATTCTTAGAAATCAGTAGATTTCCTATGTAAATCGCTATTTTTATGCTTATTGTTTATCGAGTTCTAAGTTTAAAAGTTTTATCGTGCATATAAGTATATCATAAAGTAAACAGAAATTCACTCTGATACAGTGGTGTTGGAACAAAATATTCTCTGAAATTGTCATAAGTCATGATACAGAGAATAAAAAAGCATTTTTTATCCATACTATTTTCATGTAACAAAATACAGTATTTCTTAAAAAAGGAGACAACAGACTATGATTTTAAAAGAAAAGGAACGTTCAGTGATCGAAGACCTTCAGACACAAGAGAAAAGCTGTGTGGAAAAGTATGGAAAATACGCAGAACAGGCCAGAGACCCGGAGCTTAAAAATCTTTTCCGGAATATCCAGCAGGAAGAACAGAAGCATTATGAGTCTTTGTCAATGATTCTTTCCGGAAGTGTGCCTGAATGTAACTGTAATGACAGATCAGGCAAAGATTATCAGCCAAAAGCGGTCTATACAGCTATGAGTTCACCGGAAGACAAAGAGCACGATGCGTTTCTTGCAACAGACTGTATTGGTACAGAGAAGCTGGTGTCAGGAACATACAATGATGATGTATTTGCCTTTGGCGACAGTGGTGTACGCAAGCTGTTGGCTGATATACAGATTGAGGAGCAGAATCATGCGGAGATGCTGTATAAGTATAAGACTGTGAATGGAATGGCATAAGAAGTCTTAAGGCATTGAGCAGAGTAGCATATTGGGAAAATTCTATACCAGGACTGCTATAATTACCTGACAAGAGACAATTGGTTTTGACTGTCTCTTGCCAGGTACATCTTATTTTACAAAAAATATGATGGTATAAATGTTGGGATATTTTATGAAAAATTTTGTAAAATTTGTCATGATAAAAGCCATAAGATAATTGCTAGAGCGTGTTTGAAAAATCATTCCCATAATCTGCACGCCCCACTTTGCGATATATTTTGCCCAAATTTGTTTTCCGTAGCTCGCTACGACGCCCTTATTCGAAAAAAATCTCCTACAAATTGTGATGCACATCTTGCGGAAAGCATTTTTCAAACACATTCTAGGAATTCCGATTAGTTACGTAAGGTGTAATAGTGAATTTTGGCAGGAATGAATAAGAATTTTTTATAAATACTTGAATGAATATAGTAAATATAATACACTACTCATTAGTAGTATATTATTTATATTTGTTGGAGTATTTGTATTGGATTTTTTGGGTCTGATAATATTAAAAATAATTTATTTGCAGAAGGTATATCTCTAGATGATGAATTTCAGGTATCTTCTAAGTGAGGTCATGAAATCCTAAATATTTGGAATTTGCTGATTCATTACTTGAATCGTTGTTTCTTAATGTTTGACAAGTTCTAAGTTTAAATATCTCATCGTGTACGCTCGAACAAATTTTAAACTTGGGAATTTAATATCATAATATGAAAGTGTGGAAAAAATGGCAGGGATTAAAGATGTTGCAAAAATGGCAGGAGTAGGTGTGGGAACAGTTTCAAGAATGCTTAATGACAGTGGATATGTTTCTCTGGATACGAGGGCCAAAATAGAAGCTGCTATGAAGGAATTGAATTATACACCGAATGAACTTGCCAGAAATCTGTATTATAAAAAAAGTGGTATAATTGCGGTACTTGTACCGAATGTATCCAATCCTTTTTTTGCTGAGTTTGTTGATTGTGTAGAAGGGGAACTGCGCAAAGCCGGCTTCAAAATTATGTTATGTAACACATTGAAAGATGTAAAGGCTGAAGCTGAATATCTGGATTTGCTGAACAGACATATTGTAGATGGGATAATTGCGGGAATGTCCTCTTTGGATGAAAGTGAGTATTCTAAAATTCATAAGCCGATTGTTGCGCTTGACAGATATCTGGGAGAAGAAATTCCGGTAGTAGCTGTGGACCATAAAATGGGTGGACGCCTGGCAGCAGAAGTGTTGCTGCGTAATGGCTGCAAAAGAATACTTCATTTCAGAAGTACAGCAGAAAAAGAGTCTTTATATCATGATCGTCATGCAGAATTTCAAAAAATTATGGATGAGCAGGGAATAGAAACCTATTGTTATGATCTGGACTGGCGGCGTTTGGATATTCAGTATTATCATCAGGTTGCAGAAGAAGTTATGGAAAAAAATCTGAAATTTGATGGTGTGTTTGGTGTAGACCGACTGGCTATTGAATGCATGAATGGATTGCTCAGGCAACACAAAAAAATCCCGGAAGAGGTAAAAATAGTTTCTTATGATGGAACGTATATTACAGAATTGGTAGAACCGCAAATAAGTACAATTGTTCAGCCCATTGACAGAATGGCAGAGGAATCTGTAAAAAGCCTTTGTGAGCTAATTAATGGAAAAAAAGTGAAAAATAAAAAAAGTATTTTAATACCTGAATTCCGTAAAGGCGGAACAACAGTATAAACAGACGTCATACATGTGTTGTGCATTTATTACAAAAAAAAGGATAAAAAACAAAGATAAACACAAAATATTTGGGCATGATTTATGAAAAAAATAAAAAAAACATAATCGGATTGACAAAAATTACAAAGAGGTTATAATGAAATTAACAAGACGAAGAAAACAAGATGTTTTTAAACAATGTGGAACGCGTTCCACATTGTAAAACAAAATTTGTTTTCACAATGTTAACCCGTAAAATTAGATTACTCCGGAGAATATCTAAAGCGGTTGAAGCAGTATGTAAATGAAACGGCATGATATTTAATATCATGGAATTTAGAATCTTTAAGAATAGGAGATTAAAAATGAGAAAAAAGATTGTTAATTCATTAATTACAGCAACTGTGATTGGAAGTATGCTTACAGGAATGGCAGTTCCCTGTTTTGCAGGTGAGAAAAAAGACGATGGAAGCAGTATTACAGTTCTTGTAGAAAGTGGTTCACCTGCAGAAGCACTTGCCAATAATACAGCAGCTGATTTTGAGAAAGAAACAGGCTGTAAGGTTGTTGTTGATGCTGTTGCCTATACTGGTATGTATGATAAGCTTTCTACCGAAATTAAAGCAGGACAGGCTGCTCATGATGTTTCATGCATGGATTTTGTATGGCTGGCAGCTTTTGCTGATGCAATCGAACCAATTACAGATGCAGATACCAGTGATTTCCTTCCAACGCTGGAAGAAAGCGGAACAGTAGATGGTAATCTTCTGGGATATCCGATGTGGGTAAACGCTAAGATCCTTATTTACAGAAAAGATCTGATTCCGGAAGATAAAGTGCCAAAGACCTGGGATGAATATAAAGCACTGGCAAAAGAAATGAAAACAGACGATATGTACGGAACAACAGTTTTTGGAAGTGGTTCTGACGCAGTTTGTTCCTTCCTTGATTTTGCCTGCCAGGCCGGTGCAGATGGATTAGTATATGACAAGGATGGAAATGTAAATATTACAGATCAGCCATATGTGGATGCGCTTGATTTTATGGTTGAAATGGCAAATGAAGATTGTACGCCATCAGATTCTCTGGCTACTGCTTCTACAGAGTCTCAGGAACTTTTCAATAATGGTAAAGTTGCAATGCAGTTGAACTGGAGCCATCAGTATCCTGCAGCTGTTGAGGCACTTGGAGCAGATAAGGTGGGATGTGCACCAATGATTGCCGGCAGTGCAGGAGCAGGAGCAACCACAGGTCCATGGTATGAATGTGTAATGAAAAATTCTGAGAATAAAGACATGGCACTGAAATATGTAGAATATATGTACGATCATAATGCAGATTATATGAACGGAACCCTTAAAATTGCCGGCAGAACTTCTGTTTATGAGGAAGCTGGAAAAGAGGCTGGTAATGAGCATACAACAGCAGTTCTTGACACATTGAATGAAAAACAGTCCCAGCCAAGACCTATGATTTCAACCTGGTCACAGGTAGAGGAGGTTCTTACAGGTGTTGTAGAATCCTGTCTTGGTGGAGCAGATGTGAAAGAAACCCTTGAATCTGCAAAAGAAGAGATTGAGGCAATTGGGAAGTAAAGTGACAAAGTAATAAAGAAAAAGCAGATTGCAGACATCTACCAAATAATAAAAAATGTAATTAAATCAAGGGTGATTTTACCTGGACATCGAACACACTAACTATGAATTTACTAATCTATGATGTATGATGCAGGGAGTAAATCGCCCTTGATTTTTATAAGAAAGCGGGAAATATTATGAAATTGATATCAAAAAAAACACTATTGCTGTTTTTTCTTCCTGGCGCGATTTTCATGGGTGCCTTTTTGATTTATCCTATTTTTAAAATGGTATTTGACAGTTTCTTTAAGGTTGGAATTACAGGAGCCAGAACTTTTATTGGATTTGATAATTATATTAAAGCATTTACAGCTGGCGGTTTTTTGAAGCAGCTGAAAAATACATTGATTTATATTTTGATTGCGGTATCTGTGGAAACGGTTTTGGGATTTATTTTTGCATTATTATTTGAACTTGATTATAAGGGCAGTAAAATAGTACGTTCATTAATGATGACACCACTTATGATCGCACCGCTGGTTGCAGGTCTTATCTGGAAATTGATGATGAGTTCAAACTTTGGTATTGTCAATGAGTTTCTGACCAAAATAGGAATCTTGTCCAGTCCAAGTGATATTTTGTGGCTTGCAGATTCCAGATGGTCATTGATCGCCTGCTGTATTGCAGATATATGGCTGACTACACCGTTTATGATGCTGATGATTCTGGCTGGCCTTCAGGGATTGGATACCAGCGTGGCAGAAGCTGCAAGAATGGATGGAGCAAGTAAGCTGCAGGAAATTTTTTACATAAAAATACCGGGAATTAAACCGGTTCTGTTGACAGCATTGTCAGTGAGAATTATAGATGCGGCAAAGACTTTTGACATTATCTGGGCAATGACAGAAGGTGGACCTAACAGTTCATCGGAGACAATCAGTATTATTATTTATAAGACACTTGTAAAGTATAATAATACAGGATATGCCAGTGCAATGGCTGTTATCTTTATCATAGTTCTTGTAGTGTTTACATTAGTATTTATGCAGAGTTTATGGAATCCAAAGAAAAAGTAAAAGCTGTCAAAGAAAAACAGTAATAAAAAGGATTCAATAAGGAGACCAAAATGAAGAAAGGTAATAGTATCAAACTAAAAATAGCAGTTATTATTTCTATAATTATTACGATATTCTGGCTGCTTCCGTATATTTATGTAATTTGTTGTTCGTTTAAACCTGGATCAGAGGTAATTGCTGTTCCGCCATCTTTTCTTCCAAAAAGCTTTTCGGTTGAAAATTTCACTCAATTATTTGTAAGAATGAACGCGGGTGGGTATCTGCTGAACAGTTTGATTACAGCAGTTTGCAGTACAATTATTGCAGTTATCCTGGGTTCACTGGCTGCATATGCTATTCAGAGATCTGGAGCGAAGCTGTCAGTAGGGCTGGTGGTATTGATTTTATGTCTGAAAATGATTCCTACATCCAGTATTGCAGTACCTATTTATGAGATTATTTGTAATATGGGATTGTATGATACCAGAATTGCATTGATTATTGTTTATGCGGCAGTAAACATGCCTTTTGTAATGTGGACAATGCTTAGTTTTTATGAGGGAGTACCGTCTACTTTGGATGAGGCTGCATATGTAGATGGCGCTTCCAGCCTTCAGACATTCAGAAAGGTTATTTTGCCGATTTGTAAGCCGGGACTTGCAACTGCCTTTATATTTACATTGTTCCTGGCATGGAATGATTTTCTTATTTCTCTGTTGCTGACCAGTATGAATGCTAAAACATTTACAGTAGGTCTTGCCGGTTTCCTGTCAGCGTATAATCTTGACCTTGGACCGATGTGTGCAGGAGCATTTTTATTTAGCTTCCCGGTAATGATTTTATCAATGTTTGCACAGAGATACATTGTTCAGGGAATGACAGCAGGAGCTGTAAAAGGATAATAAGAATGGAGAAAGCCAGTGAATAAAATATTAATGAGACAAAGAATAGAAAACGCGCAAAAAGAAATTGACAGTAAAAAGATGATTGTTCAAAATGGAAAAATGCGTCAGCATTATCATTTTATGCCCCAGAGCGGGTGGATGAATGATCCTAACGGACTGATCTTTTTTAACGGACAGTATCATGTGTTTTATCAGACTAATCCATATAATGGATTTTGGGATTGTATGCATTGGGGACATGCAGTCAGCAAAGATTTAGTTCATTGGGAATATTTGCCTCTGGCATTGGCACCCAGTGAAGAGTATGATGATTATCAAAAAGGTGGATGTTTTTCCGGCAGTGCAATCGAACACGAAGGTAAGTTATATGTATTTTATACGGCAACTGCAAATCATGGAAACGGAAGTGAGCAAAGCCAGTGTCTTGCTATAAGTGAAGATGGAATAAATTTTGAAAAGTATGACGGAAATCCTCTCTTTGATGCACCGGAAGGTATTCAGCCGGATTCATTCCGTGATCCAAAGGTATGGAAGCATGAAAATAAATATTATATGGTTGTAGGGGCCAGTCGTAATAACAGAGGATTAGCATTGATATATGAATCTGCAGATCTTTATCATTGGAATTTTTTAAACGTGCTGGCAGAAAGCCGTGGAGAATGGGGATTCATGTGGGAATGTCCGGATTTTTATCAGCTTGGCGATAAATATGTTCTCACTTTTTCTCCAATGGGCTCAGGAGATCATACATCAGTATACCTGACAGGAGATTTTGATTACAAAACAGGAAAATTTGACTGGCATATCAGTGGTGAAATGGATTGGGGATTTGATTTTTATGCGCCACAGTCCATGGTTGCTCCTGATGGAAGACGTCTGATTGTTGCCTGGGCGAATGAATGGGAATGGATGCCTCTCTTTAAGGACTGGGGACCTACTTATCAGGAGGGCTGGTGCGGATTTTTTAATGTGATTCGTGAAGTTCGGATGTGCAAGGATGGAACGCTGGCGTTTGTTCCTGTAGAGGAAATGGAAAAAATCCGTGAAAACAAATTTACGCAACGGGAAATACAGATTACAGAAACACCTCAGCAGTTAAAAGCAGGAGATGGAATCAGCTTTGAGATGAAATTCACATTGGATCTTGAAGAAACTGATGCAGACAGGGTAGAACTGAAGCTCAGATGCGGAAAAGAAAAAGAATCCCGTTGTATTTTTGATCTGAAAAATGGTGAATTGCTGGTAGACAGAAGCTGTGCAGATGGATGGAGTGTAGGAACATCCAGAAGTGTACTTAAGGTCAGCGAAAAAAGTCTGGATGTACATATCTTTTCAGATCAGAGTTCTCTGGAGATATTTACAGATCAATACAGAAATAATCATTCCAATAATATTTTTGCAGGAAATGATCAGGATGCAATAAGTATATCTGCGTTTGGTGGAAGAGCGGTAATCAGAGACTATGAAGCATATGGATTGCAGGAGTGTTTTAACTGAATCAAGTAGCGGAGCGGATTGCGAATATCCGCTTGACATGAACTGAAAGCAGGAGGAGTATTGAAATGAAACGTAATAATTATTATGATGTCACTGACTGGCAGGTAGGTAACCCATATACGGATATCGGAGAAGTGATCAACAGTATCATTGCAGACATCAAGAACAGACAGAAGGATACAAATGTAAATGATGGAGGAAAACCGGGAGCAGTAATTTATATTCCGTCTGGAGATTATCATTTAAAAACGCAGGTGAAAATTGACATCAGTTACTTGAAAATCCAAGGATCAGGACATGGATTTGTATCTTCAAGTATCCGATATAATGTGCCAAAAGAACAGTGGAAGGATCTTCATGACATCTGGCCGGGCGGTAGCAGGATTCTGGTAGATTTGGAACCATTAAAGGGGGATGAAAGATCCGGTGCTGCTTTTCTGGTGGAACGAGAGGGAGATCCGAGAATCAGTTCCGTGGAGTTTGAAAATTTCTGTATTGATGGACTCCATTTTGTAGATGACGGAAATGGAGATCCAGAGAATACATATTTAAATGGAAAAACAGGAATTTATGTAGCCAGTGCACAGGATTCTTTCAGAATTACAGGCATGGGTATTATTTATCTGGAGCATGGAGTGACTCTTTACAATTCTGATGCATTATCTGTTCATGATAATTTTATAGCAGAATGTGGAAATTGTGTAGAACTTCGTGGAGCCGGACAGGCATCTAAAATAACAGATAATCTTATGGGGGCTGGTTATAGAGGTTATACAATTTTTGCCGAAAATTTTGGAGGACTTCTGATTACTTCCAATAACATTTTTCCAAGAGGAAAAAGTATAGTACATCTTAAGGGTGTTCTTAGATCATCAGTAACTGCAAACAGATTTCATTCTTTTTATCCGGGAATGCTGATAATGGAAAATTGTAGAGAAAATCTCATATCTTCCAATCATTTTCTCAGAGATCATGAACCATGGCCTCCGATGCTGGAATATGATAATGGATTAGAGGATGATTTTGGCCTGATTCATATTCAGGGAAGTAGCAATTCACTGATTGCTAATCACATTTCGGAGACGATTGAACAGCAATATCTGAAACCGGCAGGCGTAAAACCGATAATCATTCGTTTGGTTTCTGGAAGAGAAAATTACATTGCAAACAATCATATTGTGGCAACTACAAAAACTGATAAAAAAGAAAGTGAAGAAAATCAATCCTGCTTTGATGCGCAGGTTGGAGCATTGTTAAGTATGGATGAACTGGTTAAACTTCCGATTGAAGCAGTACATGTTGATGAGGCATCATTGGATAATATAATACTGGATACATGCAGAGAAAATGAAGCAGTTATGGATTTTGCAGAAAATGTGTTTCGGGGAATTCCGGTTAAATAAAAATTAAATGACATTGATAAATTATTATTGGCATTATTTTTTGCACAATACATCGCATTGGATAACGTTCTGATTTATTTTTTTACATATATTATACTATAGCAATTCCATAAAATAATGCAAGCAATCCAGCCCATCATAGCGTGAAGTCCTGCTTCAGATATCATTGTCGTGCGTTAGCACGCCTGCAGATATTTCCTTGTCTTTCGCAGTCTGCGGAACTGTCTTGATTGCATTATTATAAATTGTAAAAAATTTCATGATTTTAAAAGAAAAAAAGCACAGTAATCAAAGAGAACTGGGAAAATTTATAATACTCTCGTATAGTTATAACGAGGCTACTGTAAATAAACATAAGTTAACAGTAAAAAGGATGTCGGATTTGCTCTCGGCATCCTTTTTATATGGGATCATACAGGATAAAATAGTATAAAAAAATGTCAAAATATTTTATTGAAACTCCTCGTGATTTTGCTATGATATAGTAAGATTATGTCGGCAGAAGGTCAGTACTATAGATATATAGTAAATCGGAGACAAAATTCAGAAAGGGGATTTTTACATATGTACACAGGAAACTATGAATGTCTGGAATTATTTGTAAAACCAGAAGCCGGGAAAAAAGGCAGTGTGAGCCTGAAGAAGGTAAAAGAAAACAAAACAGAAATAAAAGAACTGCAGCATATCTATGGGAACTGGATTAAATTCCCGACAGATAAAGATACAGAATACGAGATTACTGCACAGGACTGCACCATTACCTTTGCTTATTTAAGCGAATGTGAAAATATCCTGAAGAATGGAATCTGCGTACTGAATACCACAGATAATTTTAAAGCAATGAATAAAGAAGAATTTTTTAAATTCATTGGCACTCCGTACAGAGAGCAGTATCATTTTTCGCCGGTTGTGAACTGGAATAATGATCCTAATGGACTTTGCTGGTTTAAGGGTTATTATCATCTTTTTTATCAGCTGAATCCTTTTGGACAGGAGTGGAATAATATGTACTGGGGACATGCAACAAGCAAGGATCTGATGCACTGGACACATCTTCCGGTTGTGTTAGAGCCTCAGGAAGAAATCCTGGATAATCTTGCAATCAAAGGTGGTGCTTTCTCCGGAAGTGCACTTCCTGTTGGAGATGAGGTGTACTTCTATCTCACAAGACATATCGGACCGCAGGATGACGGATGGGACACTGTTCAGTATCAGACAATGACAAAGAGTAGCGATATGATCCATTTTGAGCCGGAAAAAGAGATTATCAGGGAGAAACCGGAAGGTACTAACTATGATTTCCGCGATCCGAAAGCAATTAAGATCGGTAAGAAGTATTATATTGTATTAGGTGCATGTATAGATGAAAAAGGAACATTTCTTCTGTACGAATCTGAAGATGCAGAGAACTGGAAATACAGATGTCCTCTGATTACAGAGGAAACAAAGATCAGAACCATTGAGTGTCCGGACTTTTTCCCATTGGATGATAAATATGTAGCTATGGGCGCATGGATGAGCCATTATGATGAATACGGAAGATTCCAGCAGTGCAGATATTATGTGGGAGACTGGAACGGTGATGCAATGGATGTCCATACACAGCAGTGGGTGGATTTTGGAAGCAACTGCTATGCAGCGCAGAGCTTTCAGCATGAAGACCGCAGGATCCTGATCGGTTGGATCAGTGATTTCTATGGAGAGCATATTGCTACAGAGCCGGGGGCTTATGGAAGCATGACTCTGCCAAGAGAGCTCCATGTGAAGAATGAACATGTATATACAAAACCTGTAGAGGAAGTTTATACTCTTCTGGGGGATACAGTATATGAAGGCACAGGCAGTGAAATCAAAGTCGGCTCCATTGCAGATAACAGATATTATGCATCTATATCATTTGAAGAAACAGGAGATTTCAACATTCTTCTTGGTCAGGATGGGGATAAATCCATCAGTTTGACTGCAGAAGGGGGAAAAGTATTCTTTAAAATGGCTGGTGTGAAGAGTGACAAGATACAGTTTGTTTCTTCTGTGGAGAAATGCAGAAATGCAGAAATTTTTGTAGACGGAAGAACAATTGAGGTATATTTAAATGATGGAGAAGATGTTGGAACCAGACTATTCTACAATAGTAACAGACAGGGGATATTCTGCCTGAACAGTGAAAAAGATGCGCAGGTGAAAATTTGTGAAATGAAATCCATCTGGAAATAAATCAGAGATTTCAGAAATCGGAATCTTAGATTTTTTCGAGTATCTGTTTGACTTATGGAAACGTTATAGAAAATGAGGGATAAATAGAAATGACCACATCTATGATAAAGGGCAATCCGCTGAAACTGATGTTACAGTTCGCGTTTCCTTTACTGTTAGGAAACTTGCTGCAACAGACTTATAATATTATTGATGCTGCGATCGTAGGCCAGATTCTTGGCGCAAAAGCACTGGCAAGTGTAGGAGCCAGCAGCAGTATTCAGTTTCTGGTACTGGGATTCTGCATGGGAAGCTGTACAGGCTTTGGTGTTCCTGTAGCTAAATATTTCGGTGCAGAGAAAATAGAAAAAATGCGGGATTATATCTTTAATGGAGCTGTATTATGTGCAGGAATCGCAGTGATCCTGACAGCATTATGCAGTGTTTTATGTCCTCAGATTCTGCATATTTTATCTGTACCAGAGGACATTTATGACAATGCATATAGTTATCTGCTAATCATTTTCCTGGGGATTCCCTTTACGATTTTATATAACTATCTGTCCAGTATTTTGAGGTCAGTGGGAGATAGCAGGACACCGTTTATATTTCTGGCGTTATCCGCTGTTCTGAACATTTTTCTGGATTTATTCTGTATCGTAGTGCTGAAACTTGGATGTGCCGGAGCTGCCATTGCAACCATTTCCGCACAGGCGATCAGTGGAATCTTGTGCCTTATTTTTATTATCCGCAAAATGAAACTCCTGTGGCTCAAGAAAGAAAACAGGACAATAAAAGGGGATGCAGTAAAGGAACTTCTGGCAATGGGAATGCCTACGGGACTTCAGTTCTCCATCACAGCTATCGGAAGTATGGTTATGCAGTCTGCGAACAACGGGCTTGGAAGTACATATGTATCAGCTTTTACTGCAGCAATGAAGATCAAGCAGTTTACCATGTGTCCATTTGATGCTATCGCAACCTCTGCTTCTGTATTCTGCAGCCAAAATCTTGGAGCAGGACAGTCTGACAGGATTAAGAAAGGATTGCGCTGTGGTATTACAGTGGGAGTAGGATATGGTATTGCAGCAGGAATTTTACTGATTTTTGCAGGGCGTACACTTTCTATGCTGTTTGTTGGAAAGAGTGCGGTGGCAGTTCTGGATGCCTCTGCCAAATACCTCAGATGTATGGGATTTTTCTACTGGAGTCTTGGTATTCTCAATGTCGCCCGTATGGTAACTCAGGGACTTGGATATTCAGGCAGAGCCGTTTTCTCCGGCGTAACAGAAATGATCGCCAGAACAGTTGTCTGTCTTGGATTTGTAGGAATTTTTGGCTTTACAGCCATCTGTTTCGCAGACCAGACCGCATGGATCACAGCAACCTGCTATATTTTCCCGACATGTTTGTGGTGTATCCGAAAGTCTACAAAAATGCTTGTCATCAATAAAAAGTCCGTCGACCTTTAAAACCAGTAAATACAAGGACTTATGGGAGTTGAAAGGGAAAGAAAATTACAGATTAGGACAGAAATAGGACGAAATATCACAAAAAAGCCTGTCGACTTCGAGTGAGAATTTTTTTGATGTAGAAAAAAGTCTGGAAATACTGAATTATATGGAAATAATAAGTGTCAGGCAGGAAAATAGGTCGACGGACTTTTTGAAAGAAAAATGGTTGAATTTCTGAAAAAAATATAATATTATATCAATAATAGTAGGAAAAGACTGATGTTGTACCGTACCTAAGAGGAATTGACACACAATACAACTCAAATTTAATGTGACATTTTATCCTCGTTGTACCGTACCTAAGAGGAATTGACACTTTCTCCAGAAAGACCTCTCCATTCAGATGGAACAGTTTTTCTCTGGCCAAGTTGTACCGTACCTAAGAGGAATTGACACATAGAGCCACTTACGTGGAGTATCTAATGTGTTAAGATCATGTTGTACCGTACCTAAGAGGAATTGACACTTTTTGCTGACTTTTACTTTGATATTTCCAATGTTGTCATGTTGTACCGTACCTAAGAGGAATTGACACTCGTTAAGCAAATATTCCATGACATTCTCAACTACCTGTCCTCGTTGTACCGTACCTAAGAGGAATTGACACATTTCATCAACTAAAATTCCTGCCAAAACTACTACTAACATTACCTGAAATGTTGTACCGTACCTAAGAGGAATTGACACGATATAATCCAAGGGAAATCTTCATTCCTTTATCCTTTGACAGGACGTTGTACCGTACCTAAGAGGAATTGACACATAATGAATAGGCATATGGGACCTCGTCAAGGTCGATTTCGTTGTACCGTACCTAAGAGGAATTGACACTATATGGGTCATAATAATTTCGATTCAAGGGATTTCTTTCCACTAATTGTGTTGTACCGTACCTAAGAGGAATTGACACTTTTCCACCAACAGGTGCCTGATTCCAGAATCCATGGTTTTCTCGTTGTACCGTACCCAAGAGGAATTGACACTAATCAAATCGTTAATTTCTTTCCGAGTTTTTAAATTGTTGTACCGTACCTAAGAGGAATTGACGCATGTCAATACCCAAAGTGAAAAACAAAGGTGATCTACCTAAATACGAGAGTTGTATCGCGTATCTAAAGTAGTAATGAAAGGCTTAAAATATTTATAAAGCATGTTTAAGAGATTGCATTTTGGGGACTTTTGTTTATGAGTAAGCAGCGAGTTAAATAGAGGGCATTTGTTTAGTTACAGGAGTATAATTGTGGAAGTTAGGATTGAAAATGTTCTGTCTGATGAAAATCTGGCATTGGCAAGGGAATCTTTACAGGGAAAGCGAGATAGCTGTGGACTTGATGGAATCAAAATATCAATGTTTGATGATTATTGGAAAGTAAATGGGGATAAGATAAAGCAGGAAATTTACGTCGGGAAATATGTTCCCGGCGTTGTTAAGTTGCACGAAATTGTTAACGTGAAACAAAAAAGACGCAGTATTTCATTGATGAATACGGTGGATCGTTTTATATATCGGACTCTTATGCAGGAGATGAGTCGTTTTGGAGAATAGTAGATAGAACTTATAGGGTTATACAAGGAAAAGAACAATTACTTTTAAGAAAATTGGAAGAAGTATTTTGAAGTTTTGATAATAGACATAATGTAACTGTTTGAAATACAACAATAAGGCACATTCATATGAATGAAAAAAGTCCGTCGACCTTTAAAACCAGTAAATATAAGGACTTGCGGGTGATGAAGAGGAAAGAAAAATACAGATTAGAACAGAAAAGCACTGAAATCTTACAAAAAAGACTGTCGATCGAGAATGAGAACTTTTTTAATCTGGTAAAAAGTCTGGAAATACTGAATTATATGGAAATAATAAGTGTCAGGCAGGGAAATAGGTCGACGGACTTTTTGAAAGAAAAATGGTTGAATTTCTGAACAAAATATAATATTATATCAATAATAGTAGGAAAAGACTGCTGTTGTACCGTACCTAAGAGGAATTGACACATAGAACCGATACCTTTTACAAATTTCTACTTTGTCACCTCTCGTTGTACCGTACCTAAGAGGAATTGACACTTTCTTATATATTCTACATCAAATCTTTCCTGTTTAAAAACAGTTGTACCGTACCTAAGAGGAATTGACACTATCTCCCATCCTAGTTCTTCCATGTATTCGGTGACTTTGGCAACCGCCAGTTGTACCGTACCTAAGAGGAATTGACACGATAACTTTCTTGTGTAAATTTTCTTTTTAGTTCCAATCATGTTGTACCGTACCTAAGAGGAATTGATATGGGGTAGGACAATCATAGTTAATTATATAAGTAAGAAATATTTGAAAAAATGTTAAGAAGTCATTTTCTTACCCATATGTATAAGTGCAGCAGTAAAAAAGAATGCGGCATATGACTTAAACTATATCTGTAAAGTGAAGTTTAAGGCTTTTGCATATTGGAGGTTAGAAGAAATGAAGAAAAAACAGAATGCAGATAAACTGAAAATATATAATGCGAGTCATGGAACAGAACGAAAAAAGGTATTGGAAAAAGGAAATGTATGGATCCGACCTACTATGAGTATGGAATTAAAATCCCAATATCATAGAGAACGCAGTAAGAAAGAATTTAGAAAAAGGCTGGAAGAATACAAGGACTAAAAAAACTGCTTCAACAACACCTGTTAAAAGTGACATTGAAGCAGTAGCCATAAATCAGTAAGACTGTTTATTTGGGTTTAGTGCATCAACCCATTTCATGTAATACTTTAGTGAGAGAATGATGGCCTCCGGTTGATATTTAAGTTGGTCAGATGCATGATTCATTGTGTTTCTTACATCTTTCAGCGTTTTATGTAAAACGAGTAGTTGAAATAAAAGTTTTTCATCAGTTTTCCTGGAGATAATCACAGCATCAGGTAAATTGATTCGGGTTTTGCCTGAAATCTGCAGTTTTTTCCTGGCAAGATCAATGCAGGCAGGTATTTGTGTGTCAATTGAGTGAAAGTTAATTTGTGAAAGATAATCAGTAAAGCCATCATATTTTTCATTGGTCATATTGTTAAAATCTTTATATCCCAGGAAAGGTTTGGACTTAAAAGAGTTATTACTATTTCGGATAATTTTACCATTTTTGTTATATTCCTCGGTTTGAAAATTATATACAAAACCATTAAAAAAATCGTTGATATCAGTATTTACAACACCGTTTCTCTCGCCGGATTTTTGTGATTTGGTAGTATAATAAACAGTATATTTACCAGGATTTTTGACATCATGTTTTATCGTATATGAGGTGGTTGCTTCATTATAGGAAGTCCTGTTTTCGGTCCATGGAGAAGTATTTAATTTCAGAATCTTCCATTCCTCAAATAATAACTTTGATATTCGGGATTCGATTAACGTTAGTGCCTGCTGATAGAATTTTTTCTTAATGCACCAGTTAATTTCGTCAACTACCGAATACTTGGATAATACCAGATTTTGATAATCTCTTTTGATATCATCTATGTAAATACTTAAATAAGGATCAGCATTTTTGTCAGCATGCTGCTGAAAATACTCCTGAAGACTTGTAAGACCTCGTTCAAATTCAGGAACGCAGCACCATTGAATACCGTTAGCTACTGTAGTGATTTTTGAGACAATGTCATTTTGAAAATGGTGTTTGGATTTCTCTTTGTAATATTCTGTTAAAGTGTCTGCCCTTCCGCAGGTAATAAATTCATTGATACCCGAAACAAAATCGAATATTTTCATCTGTTCTGTCTCTGAAATGATTGGTTTAACCGGATTTTTATCTGTAAATGCAACAGAGTAGGCTTCTCTGACAGGAACCCCTTCAATTTTTAAAAGAGTAATAGTAGCTTCCAGGATCCGCTGGATACCTCGGAGTCCGCCATGTGTGTCCAGGTACAGATGTGGATTTTTGATATTTCGAATCGTTTTAACAACTTTTTGAATTCCCTCATATGGAGAGTCTATGGATATATTGATGGGGGTAAATAATTCATCGTTCTTCAAAAAAGGATTCATATAGTTGCGTACCTGATTCTGGAAATATTCTGCTGGAGAAATATCTTTGAGTTCTCCTTCCGGAGTCTGAATGGAGGCAATTTTCTGTGTAGTGTCATCTGTGCAGAGCATAATAATCCTATCAAGATTTTCACCATTTTGAGCCAGAAGTTCGTCCAGCATCTTGGGAATTGGATCCAGTTGATAACGTCCGGTAACTTCGCCTTTGCATCCACAAAAGTCATATGAAAATGTAGACTTTCTGATTACATTTTGAAAGGTACTTAAAGCAAGCAGGAGAACATTTGTATGGGCGGGTCTGTTGTCGAAACAATGTGTCTGTTTGTGTGTTTCGGATTCATTCTTGTTGTATATGTCATTGTCTGTTTTTGATTTGTTTGCAGAAAAATCTGTATCTGTATTGAAAGTATTTGATGTAGTTTCAGCAGTAAGCTGAGGTAGTAAGGATGCTGTTTTTTCTGTCTGTTCGGTTATTTTTGCCTGTTTACGTGACTGTACGATTTTTGAATATGGGACAAATGTAGAATCAATAGCTAAATCTTTTTTATAAGCAGCGGCACCATCTGTTTCCTCCATCTGTAATTCAATTCGTCGGATCAGATCTTCAACAAAAGAACTGTCTTTAAAATCGGCGGTTTTATAGATAGAATCAATATAATAAGCGATTTCATCCCGAAAGTCACTGGTAATGTTATATTTTCTGGAGCTAAGAACATTGAGAAACTGAGTAGTGATTTCTTTGGATCCAAGTTCTCCAAGGAGAATATGGCGTGGTAAAATCCGGTAAAAGAAATGTTCATCCTTTTTGAAGCGGGTCTCGACTATTTCGGAAGATGCGCATACAATTTTGATGATTTCCGGATGCTTTTCAAATTCGGAAATCAGGTGATCCGGATTTCCATGTGAAAGACAGGTTCTGAGAAGAAAAATATCACCAGAACGATTGACACATTGGCCAAGTGATTTTCTGGAAAAATCTTCTTCGTTAATCCATACCAAACGGTATTTTCCGGAAAATTGTGGAGCCATGAGTGCTTTGTCCAGAATTTTCAGAAAAAGTTCCTTTACTTTTTCATTGTCGTATTGTAAAAGAAGACCATAGGGGACAGATGCACGGGAGGTATTCGTCTGATTTTTTAAAAAATGGAAAAAACCAGAGAGAACATTTAAATCATGATCAGAAATACTTAACTGGTTATTGAAGTCAGAAATCAGATTTTGAACAAACATAACATTTTCTACCTTTCATAGGAATTCTGCGGATATCCCGTGAGATAAATTTTTACAGACGAGAATCTCGTGAGCAGGTTAAATAAATTATAACAAAAACTATTTTTTTTACAAGAAGGGCAGAAAATAAGCAGATTTTTTATAAATTGTGTAGTTACAGCCCGGGAAAACAGAAGTATAATTAAACTATAACAGGAAAGGGAATGAAATAATAATGGGAGGATTTGTTAATTGCTCAAATCATCCATCAGGAGGATGGTTAAAGGCACAGAAAGATGCAGCCGAAAAGTATGGAACAATTACAGATATTCCATTTCCGGCAGTTAGGTGTAATCTGACAGATCAGCAGATGGAGAATCTGGCTGATCAGATGACAGCAAAAATAATGGAAATGCAGCCTGAAGCGGTTATGTGTATGGGCGAATTTGTACTTTGCTTCAGAATCGTGCAGAAATTAAAGGCAAAGGGAATTCGGGTACTGGCCAGTTGTTCGGAACGAAAGGCAGTAGAACATCTGGAGGAAGATGGAACGATTCGGAAAGAGTCAATATTTACTTTCAACGGTTTTCGGGAATATTAAAAGAGGAAATTAAATGAGAGAAGAATTGTATGATCAGCAGGTTCTGGCTATGTATGATGTCAGGGGAATACAGAATTATATTTTTAAAAGTAATGCGGCAAAAGAGATCATTGGTGCATCTGTGTTGGTGGAGGCCATTATTACAGATGGATTAAATGCATACATAAAAAATAATGCAAAGAATCAGGAACAATATTTAACAGACTGGAAGAATGATGATCCAAAGGTGTTTCTGGAAAATCCGGAGATAGAAATGCAGGTTATGTTTGTTGGCGGAGGAAATGCATATGTTCTTTTTCGAAGAGGGGAAGAATGCCGAAACGTGAACAGATTTCTGGCGAAATATGTTCTTGAAAGAACGTATTCTCTGAATCTTGCTGTTGCAGTTGTGAAAAAGACTAATGCATATGACTATGATTATGCGGAAATCAATGAGGAAATGCGTCGGATTAAGGCATTCATGCCATCAACCCAGCCGACAGGAGCACTTCCATTTATGGAAGCTGATTCAATTACAGGATATCCGCTGACAAGATTTGAAGAAAAGACGAAAACTTATTACTGTACAGAAGCTTATCTTAAAAGAAAAAGTTTTCCGCAAAATGAGAATGAGAAGATCTTTGATAATATGGTGACTGAAAAAGGAGATAACAGTACTCTGGCAGTGTGTCATATTGATGGAAACAGTATGGGCATCCGTATCAGGAATGAGATGCAGAATGTAACCGCTTATGAAGAGGCAATTCCTAAAATGCGTGGTCTTTCTCAGGAGATATCAGCAGTTTTTGGAAATACTTTTATTAATATGACAAAATATATGGATGAATTGACACCAAAGGTAAAGGAAAATATAAAAACCAGATTGTATCGTAAAATTGTGGTAGCAGGAGATGATATTACTTTTGTGTGCAATGCCAAACTGGCTATACCGGCAGTAAGATATTTTCTGGAACATTTAGGTGGTGAAGGAGAAGATGATGTCATCTATAGTGCATGCGGTGGCATTGCATATTTTAACAGTCATTTTCCTTTCTCAGACGCATATCAGGTAGCGGAAGCCTGTTGTGACACTGCAAAGTCACGCGCAAAAAAGGTAGAAAACAGAGGTAAATCCGGATTTGTAGGAAATTTCTTTGACTATCAGATATGTACGAATATCCGTGCGGCAGATTTGGAAGAATATCGGGAAAGGCATTATAGTTCGGATCAGGGTACTATTATAGCACGTCCATACTTTGTGCCAGGGGTGGAAGATGAAGAAGAATTTAAAAATAAAAATGGTAAATATAGCGTAGAAAAACTGATTTACTGGAGTAAATATTTTACTATGTATATGCCAAGAAACAAGGCGAAGCATCTTAGAAATGTTATCCCGATGGGAACCAATGAGCTGGAAAAGGAGATATCTTTTCTGGAATCCAGAGGATATACAGAACTGACAGATCATTCAGGGATGAAAGAAGCAGCTACACGGAACGATGATGAATACCGGATTTGGTATGATGCACTGGAAATTATGGATTTGTATGTGGAGGAGAGTTCACATGAAGATAACAATTAAACTATTAAGTGATTTGTGTACAGCTTCCGGTGAAACACATAATAGTATGGTAGATACAGATATTGTCTACGATGAGTATGGGATACCATATATTCCAGCAAAAAGAATCAAAGGCTGTATTCGGGAGGCTGCCCTTGAAATGATGGAAATGGGGCTGATAGAGCAATTACAGTACCTGAAAATCTTTGGAAAAGAGGGAAATCAGAGATCAGGCTTTTCATTATCCAATGCATATATCCAGGATTATGATAAGACAGTACAGGTACTTCGGGCTTTACGTTCTTCAAAAGCAAAAGGTCTTTCGTTACAGCAAAATGTATTGAATGAGTATGCGGACACCAGGACACAGACTGCAATTGATCTGGAAACAGGTGTTGCAGATAAAAATTCTCTGAGAACCATCAGAGTAGCCAGAAAAGGGCTTATATTAGAGGCAGATTGCAGTATTATAAATCCGGAAAATTTTAAGGTTTTACAGCAGGCTGTTTCACTGGTGAAACACATGGGAGTATCCAGAAGCAGGGGACTTGGTTTGGTGGATATGAGGTTAGATAAAATATCTCACAGTGAAAGACCTCATGTGAAAGTCAATAAAGCTCAATTAAAGGAATATAATAAACTTCGATATAAGATTTATCTGAAATCAGCGATGATCTGCAAGTCAGCACAGGGAAATCAGGCTGTGAGTGAGGATTATATTGCTGGCAGTAAAGTATTGGGTGTAATTGCGGAATTACTGGGATCTGAGAAATATCGGAAAGTAATGTCAGAAGGGGAGAAATTGAGCGTTTCTAATGCATATATAACATATGGAGGCAAACGATGCATTCCTGGCCGCAGTTCTTTACAGAAGAAAAAGGATCAGTCATGGACGTGGGATGGAATGATGGATGTCTGGGATATGCTTTATGAGGAAAGCAGAAAAGCAACTGCGGGCATTCAGATGACGCCTGCTAATATTGATTATATAAGTACGGATGGCAGAAAGGTGGATGTGGAGACGGAAATCAGCTATCATCATCAGAGACCGGAAAATAAGTCTGTCGGACGTGCAACGGGAAAGAATGATGGTTCCGGTTTTTATCAGCTTTGCAGTATTCGGGCGGGACAAACTTTTTCAGGATATATTTATGCGAATAAGCATCAGGCAGAAGTGATTCTGGATGCGTTGGAACGTGCCGGAGAGATTCGGATGGGATATGGCAGAAGCAGCGAATTTGGTGCAGTAGATCTGGTTGTTGATGAGATTGCCGAAGACAAAGTAAATGATGTTACAAAAGCAGGACAATATGAATCGGATAAATATGTACATGATGCGGTGATTACGCTTGTATCAGATGCTATTCTTTATAATGAGCATGGGATACCGACGACAGAGATCAGTGAACTTGTAAAATATTTGCGTAAGGTGCTTCGGGTTGAAGATATAGAGCTGGCAAATGGTGTAAGTCCATATCTGAAATTTGCTACAACAGGTGGTTTTAATGTAACCTGGGGAAAAAGAAAACCAATTTATCAGACCTTAGGAAAGGGAAGCACATTTATGATACATTCAGATATAGGAATGTGTATGGAAAATTTAAAAGATATTTTTGTGGGGGAGCGTGTATCTGAAGGATTTGGTGAAATATTGGCAGAGAAACAAAGTGATGCAAAAATTTTGGTCAGAAAACCAGAAAGCAGGGATAAATCAGTCAATGTAGCTTTAGATGATTCTGAAGAAATTATTCAGAAATTGTTACTGGCAGAGTTTGGACGTCGTATGCAGGGGACTGTAAGAACCTGTGTGAAGGAAAAATCCAAGTTTTATGAACAAAACAAAAATGGATTGAATGCTGCAATCGTAAAGCTTCGTGGTATCTATAGGGATGTACCTGATTATCAGGAAATGTTAAGTCAGGTAGAAGGCATTGAAAAAGATGATAAGAATAAATTATGTACAGAAATCGTCAGAAATGTAAATCCGGATCAGATTAAAAAGATGATAGAGCAGGAAATGCTGGAAGAGTATGGGATGAGAGTAGTCCTTCCGTGGTCAGATTCACAGCTTTATAAACAGACATACCGCGCCTATATTACAGAATTAAAATATTTTGTGAAAAAGCTGGAAGATCATAGTAGAAAAGTTCAGGAGGGAGGAGAAGGAAATGGCAGAAAATTGTAAGGTTATCAAGCGTGAAGTTCTGTATGTGCAGGTCCAGGTGACTTCTCCGCTCAGTGTGTCTTCCGGGGATAATGAATGGACTGACAGTGATGTGCTCAGAGATGCGGACGGAAATCCATTTGTTACAGGAAATTCTCTTGCAGGAGCCATGCGTGCGTATCTTGGAAAAAAGAAGGATGACAAAGATTGCTTCATGGGATTTACAGGAAAAGATGCAGATGGAAATGACGATGGAAAAATGAGTTCTCTTTTTGTTTCAGATATGTGTTTTGATGGTAAATATATATCTGGCGTGCGGGATGGAGTAGCATTGAATGGCAGCAAAGTTGCTGTGGATGGCAGTAAGTTTGATATGGAAATCATTGAAGCTACAGCAACTGCACATTTCTATATGGAACTGACAATCAGAGAGCAGGATGATGAACAGCAGATACATCACGAGTTGAAACAAATTTTCCGGGGAATTGATGAAGGAGAAATTTGCCTGGGAGGTAAGAAAACAAGAGGATTTGGAAGATTTCGCCTGTTATCAGTAAAACATCAGACTTATGATAAGACCAATTTTCTGGAATATGCGCAGTCCTATAAAAAGGATATTTGGAAAATGAAACCAGATTGCCGGAATCAGTGGCTGGATGATTCTGAAGTACCATCCAAAATGATTCACATTGATGTTCCTCTCAGAATGAGAGGGGGTATCAGTATTCGTCGTTATGCATCCCAAAAAGGGGAGCCGGATTTTGTACATATTACAGATCATGGTGTGCCGATTATTCCGGGCAGCAGTCTGGCAGGAGCTTTGCGGCACAGGATAGTAACGATACTGTTGGACATGAAAATGGCAGGAATAAAACTTCCGGAGAATATCAATGAGCTGGTTGATATTGCATTTGGGTATGTTCACGGAGATAATGCCTGTGCATCCAATATTATTATTGGTGAGACAGAAATCAAAAATGCGCGTCCACTGACAATGGTGAGAACAGGAGTCAGTCGATTTGAATCAGCTGTAAAACAAGGGACGCTGTATAAAGAAAAAACATATGTGGATGGAAACCTGAATGTTCATATTATGGTTCGTAAATCTGAGCATCCGGCAGATGAAAAGTGGATCCTGGGATTGTTGCTTCTGGCAATTAAAGATTTACAGAATGGATTATTGGCAGTGGGTGGTCAAACGGCTATTGGCCGAGGAATTTTCGAAAAACAGGGACCAATTGTGATAGACGGAAAAGAAGGCATTGAAGATGCTGTGATTGGAGAATTGTTAAAAAATATGGCAGAGAAGGGAGAAGTGTGCTGATGAATTTATGTAATGCACCAGACAGTGGAATCATGTATGCACTTTATACAGATAGAGTTATATATGAGACATACAGGAAAGAACAACTTCCTTCAGAAGATGAGTTGATGAAAAATCTGTTGGAACTGCATCTTTTTGATACGGAGAAGGAATATCGTTATATTAAAATGCGAGACTGTGAAGTGGAAACATGTGTGACAGATGAATTGATACCGCATGATGATTCTTATATTGAATGTATCTACACAACTGGATCAAAAACAACGTCGGTGTATGGTCGGATTGAAGTCATAAATTATATTTGTTATGATGAAAATGATCTGATGAAAATTCCAGACTACAGGCTGAAAGAGGTGAAGGCATAGTGGCAGATATAAATCAGAAAAATTATTCCAATAGATTTGTGAATCCTTATAATTTTATCCATTTACCCGAAAAAAAGGTGATGGCATATGGAGAGACAGACAGACACACAGGTGTAATCCATTATACAATTACGACAAAAACGCCTCTGTTTGTTCCGAATTCAAGTTCGGAGACTGCTTTTAAGGAGTCAGATGATACCTCAGATCACAAATCTTATGATTTTTTTTCCTATACAGAACTTGACGGAAAAAAACGGTATGAAGGGAAAGAGAATTATCATGTACCGGTTATACCTGGAAGCGAAATGAGAGGTGTAGTTCGTAACGTTTATGAGACATTAACGGATTCTTGCATGGGATTATTAAATGAAGCGACATATCCGGTGAAAAGAAGTCCGGCCAGATTTGAACATGGTCTGATTTATAGAGACGCGGAACGAAACTATCATTTATATAAGGCAAGTTCACAGGCTGAAGGTACATCAGATAATCCCCAATATGAAATGCCACCGGCGAGTTATGAGAAAAAGCATAATGGCGATATGATTAAGGATGCTTATCTTTTAAAATGGGGTATGGGCGGTGCCGGTAAAAAGAAAAAGAAACATTATCATCTTTTATCTCCTCAGAGTGAAATCAAAAGTGTTGTGCTTACTCATGATATGATTAAGAGTAAACTGTCAGCAATAGTCTCTTCCTATCTGGATCAGCCAGAATTAAAAAAGAAAAGTAAAGAGAAAAATAAAATAGCCTATGAAGAATATCTGGAGGATTTGGAAAGATTTCTTGCAAGTGATTCAGAAGGATATTTTCCAGTAACATATTCTATGCTGCGTCCGGGTGACCAAAATGTATATCTGGCACCGGCAAATTATTCAAAAGAAATATCACAGTATAATCTTGGAACATTGTCAGGTGAGTTTGCACCGTGTAAGAATGTTTATTGTCCTGCATGTGATTTGTTTGGACATGTAGGTGAAACAGGACAGGGATCAAAAATCAGATTTTCAGATCTGTATGTTGAGGAAAAAAAAGATGCTGTGGATTACTATGCATGTGACAAAATCACACTGGAGGCATTGGGAGAACCAAAACTTGGGAACACAGATTTCTATCTGACAAAGCCTGCAGGGAATGCCACATTCTGGACGTATGATTATTATGTGTGTGGTAATCGATTAGAGGTTGCAATGGGGCAGATCCGAGGCAGGAAATACTACTGGCATCATCAAAAAGTTAATATGTTTAAAGTTAAACCGGATCGACTCAATAAAACTATACGACCGGTAAGAAAAGATATTACTTTTACCGGAGAATTGTATTTTGAGGGAATATCTGAAAAACAGTTGAAGCAGCTTGTCTGGATTATGAACAGTGGTACAGAAAAATTAGGTTTGAAACTTGGAGGTGCAAAACCGCTGGGATACGGTAGCATTTCCTGTAGAGTAAATTCTGTTGAAGAAAGAACGATATCTATAGAGTCGAACCAATTGGTGTATAAACTGGAAAATAAAGAATACAATGCCGTAAATTATGAAAATGCAGAATTTAGTAAAACTGTTAAGGAGGAATTTTATAAAATAGCAGGTTTGGAAAGTATTTCTGAAGATATAGAAATCACATATCCAAAGGAGATCGTACAAAAAAATCAGGCGATTGAAAAAGGATATCAGTGGTTTGTAGGAAATCATAAAAATCCTAAGATTGGTTTTCCTAAAAAAAGAGAAGATGCTTACATTGTTGCTGCATTGCCGGAGATTTTGGATAAAGATATTACCATGAAATATTCTGAGTCAGCATATAAAGATAGCAAATATAATAACAAAGACGGAAAAGGCATTAATATGCAGAGAGGCAGTAATCAAAAGTGTAGGAATAATGATGGGAATCGAAGACCATCAGGAAAAAAACATTATTAGAAGGTTATTATAATTATGCAGTTAATGATTTATATTAATTTAGAAAGTCCTCTCATATTGCCTGTAAATTATAATCATATATTGCAGGCTGTTATCTATCAGGGGATTGGAAAAGCCTCAGATTTTGGGAATTTTATGCATGAGGAAGGGTATTACCTGGGACAGCGGCAGTACAAGATGTTTCAGTTTAGCCAGTTTTCTGGTAAATATTCTATAAAGAATAATCAAATTGTTTTCAGAAATCAGGTTTCTTTTGAAGTACGAAGTCTGGATCCGGTTTTTCTGCGTTTACTGGGAGAAAGTTTCTGGAGATATGGAATTACATTTGGCAGTCAAAAATATGGAGACATACAGATGGAATTGTATGATTATACGGTGGAGGATAATGAGCTTTTAATACGAATGAAGTCTCCGATAACGGTATATTCTACAGAGGAAGAGACTGGCAGAACATACTATTTTGATCCGGAGGAGTCTTTGTTCTATCAGAGTATAAATGGAAATTTTTTCAGAAAATATCAGGCGTATTATGGGGTTCCACCAATATCAGATATTCAAATGAATCTTTGTGATAATAAAGTTCCGAGGAAGATTGTAACAAAGTATAAAGGAATTTATATTACAGGATGGCTTGGAACTTATAAAATAAGTGGTGAACGAAAGTATCTGGATTTTTTGTATCAGACAGGGCTTGGCGCAAAAAATTCACAGGGCTTTGGAATGTTTTCAATATTATAATGAGAGGTGTATAAAATGAAAAAAACTATTATTTGCAGTATTTCAATGAAAGAAAATATTGATCAGGTTGTTTATTCAAGTAAGGATAAATCACTTCCGGTATCAGAAAGGAAAGTTCGCTATCCAATTTGTGCATTTCTTGAGAAAACAATGGAATCGGACGATGAACTTGAAGTTATTATTTTGGTCAAAAAAGATAAAAAAGATTACTACAAGAGAAATATAGCATTTTTTAAAGAAGAATTAGAAGCAGTAAACAAAGAGATTGGGGCTGCTATTGAGTACAAGATTATAGACTCTGAATTTGAAGAACATCAGACAGTACATGAACAGCTTCTGAAGGATATAGTAGCTCAGATTTCAGACGATTCTCATATTTATGTTGATATCACTTATGGCCCGAAAGATCTACCGATTATATTATTTACAATACTTGGTTTCGCAGAGAAATTTTTAAACTGCACTGTAGAAAATATTGTTTATGGACAGGCTGATTTTGAAAATGGAAGGGCGGTCAATACCAGAATTTGCGATATGGTTCCGTTATATTGTCTGAGTTCTATCACAAATACTATTGAATGCACCGATTCAGATAAGGCAAGAAGCATGTTGAACTTACTTTTAACTTTTTGATTTGGAGGTAGGTGACAATATGTACAATAAAAATGATAAAGAAAAATATGAACAGCTGATTAATGAATCACCAATCTTTTCTTTGGATAAAGAAAAAGAAAAGATAGCTTTTATGAAAGAACGTACGAAAATGATAGAGCATCTGTATAATTATCTGCTTTCAGTTAACTGTAAAAAGTATAAATCGTATGGATATGAGATTACAGAAGTTGCGATTCAATGCATTAAGAGTTTTGACAGTACAAAAGGAGAGTTCCTCCATTATTTTAATTATGTGTGGAAACGAAAATATTCTTATATACAACTTAAGAAATATCAGGATAATACATATGGAGGATTGCATATCTCTGAAAATGATATGCGAAATGTTTACAAATATACTAAGCTTGTAGAAAAATTAGGAAAAGATTATGAATTAGAGAAATTATATCCCAAATTATCTGAAGCAATGCAACTTCCAATTAATAAGATTAGAGAATTGGCACGTTTAGCATATATTCGTGCTACAGGTGATAATATTACAAATGAAGATGGAGAAGAAAGTGATATTATTGGGGGTATTCCAAGCAACATTGATATTGAAGGGGTGTTTATAAACGAAGAAAACAAAAAGCAAGTTCTAGATAAGATTGAAAAAGTGTTTAATTCATTGCAAGACAGACAGAAATCTCTTATTTCCGATATATTAACAATAAAATTGTGGTTAGATTTGGATGAAACAGATGAAAAGTATTCTTTTATTAATAAAGATGCGATAAAAGAATGGAAAAAAAGTGGTGTTTTGCCAACTCAAAGAGAGATAGCAGGAAAGTACGAACGTAATGAGGCAAGCGTTAGTAGGACAGTAAGAGATTTTCAGAAAAAATTAAAAAAAGAATTATAATATTATAACAGAGGATCCGAAGCATATCGGATCCTCAATTTTTTTGTTTTTTTAAATTTGCTTTCAAAAAGGTTAAGTAGGAGCGAACATTCCACTATCTATAAGTATAAGAAATAAACACAGGTAAACAGACAGGGAGGAAAATGTTTATGAAGAAAGTAAAATAAGCTGAGAAAAATTGCTGTGTTCAAGCTATTTATATAGCATATAGAATTTACTGAGATTAAGGGAGAATCAAAAAATGAAACGAGTTCTGGTAAAATCAGTGTATTCTGCATTTGATTACGTAATGGAACATTATTATCCAAAGGGATTGGAAGCAAATGCGGAACGTAAAGATACATATGCAGTTATTTCTATTCAGGATACTCACACAGGAGGATTTGGATTTATTTTTTCAGAAAGTAATTTTTGCAAAGGGGTACTGACTCTATATTTTGATGATATTGTAAAAGAAGTACCGGGAGCAGTACTTTTTGATGATGAAATGGCAGAAAAAATTATTTCATTCATAATTGAGCATGAAATGGTAGATACACTTCTGGTACACTGTTATGCCGGTCAGTCCCGTTCTCGTGCAGTGGGGGCTTTTGCAGTAAAAATGTCAGGTGGTGACAACTCCAGATATTACAAAGGTACAATTCCAAATCAATATGTTTATGATGTTCTGGAGGCAGCCTGGATCAGACATATATTTCAGAATAACGCTTGATTTCAAGGAGGTATCGAAATGAAAGTTAATACATTTACAATATACATGGAAGAACCGAATTCTTTAACTATTGAACAAATGCAGAGTATTCATAGGGAATTAGTGGCAGAAATTGAAAAAGATTCAGATGAAATCAGTTGTATGAAGAACTGATTGCTGTTGCTACAAGATATGCTGCAATCCGGGCAGGATGGCAGCAGTTATCCAGAGAAGAAAAAATGGATCGTGACTCATCTAGAACATTCTGTCATAATTCTGTTATTACGCATTTTAATATGCTTGCTAGATATCTTAAAATGCAAGGAAAACCAGCCAAGTGGAGAGATCAGCTTGAATATGAGGAAGATGACAAGTACTTCCGAAAAACAATAGGAGATTTTGAATGTTACCTTGTATTTATAAACAGTCTGTGCGCAAGGTAGGATGTTAAGTGATAAGTATATGAAAAAAGCAAAGTTTGTCCTGTAAAAATGTTAAGCGAAAGCGCGTATTCCGTTATATATAAATATAACAGATAAACGCAGGTAAACAGACAGGAGGAAAAACCTATGTGGAATTACGAGTGCAACGAAACTGAGATAATGAATCTGAGAGATTCAATGGAAGGCGTAGTACGAAAACAGAACAGCTCTGGTTTATACATTGATCTGAAAACAAATTCAGATCTGACTGACGGGACAGAGCACACGATTCCAGCATTTGGTTATTGGACTGGAAGAGTGCCTGAAGGGACGAAAGTTTTCTGCTCAATCAAACGGTGGGCAAGAGAAAACAGGAAGATTTTGGTAAATGTAGATTCTATAGCTTATGAAAGTGATATGAAGAGGGCTGCATAAGAAATAAACAGAACCTTAAAATCCGAATGATAAAAAGTGCACTATTAACCGTTTAATGTTTTATGAGAGGAGACATGTTTATGGAGACATTGAAAAGAAACCTGATAAATCTGGGAAAGGGTTTTATTGTTTGGTTTATACTTTTGCTTCTTAATACACGCAGTAATGAAGCTGCTGTAAATGGTATCAAAATTTTGTTAGACGTGATACTTGCTTCAATGATCATAAGTGAAAATCGTACAGGAAGACGTATTGCTCTTTTGACGACAGCGTTAACAATATTGATAACAATTTTGCAGATGCCAAGTGGAGTGGAAATAATCTTGCTGATAGGATTATCATTATTTTCTCTTTGGCTTTTAAAGAAGTTTCCAGACGACAGAAGTTTAGATGATAGTCCCAACTATGAAGATTCTACTGCCCTTATTGTAAATGAAGATGTGGTATGGAAAGCCAAAAACGTATTTAATCCGTTTGAGTATTATACTTACTCCCCAGATAATGGAGTCTGTATTCGTAAAGGGATTTTAAGAAGGTCTTATAGTACAATTCCAACGACTACTACGCGAGTTGAGATAACACAATTTATATGGCAAAGAATATTTGGACTGTGTGAAGTTACCTTTGTAAGTAATTTTAGCGGACAAAAATTCGGTGATAAAAGTATGAAAAATGTTCGTTTAAAGGCAGCGGGTGAGTTAATGAGAATGTTGTGATACAGTGCAAAAAAATGTTAAGTATATATAATAGATTTAAACTATGTAAATCCCCTTGAAAGTAACTGCGCCTACGATCCTTTGGAGTATGTGGAAAGTTACCATGATATAACGTTTCTTGCAGAATCAATCGTGAAAGCTGACCCACATAAGGAAAAGTCAAATGCTGATCCATATTGGGATAAAGCCGCCATCTCTCTTTTATCGGCTTTAATCGCATATATACTTATGACGAAGGAAAACGCAACATTTGTAGATGTTCTTAAATTACTTGATAGTCTTGAAGTTGACAATCAGGGAGAGACTATCAGAACATCTCTTGATTCGAGATTTGAATACATTGCCTCAAAAAAACCTGGATGTTTTGCTGTATCCTGCTATAAGTCTTTTTCCTGTCTTCCAGCCCGAACGGCAGGATGTGTTTATGGAACATTGAATACAACCATTGATACAATTTTTACCCCTGATCTTAGAAAAATGCTGGTAAAGAAGAAAAAAATAGACTTTAAGAAAATGGCATCGAAAAAAACAATTCTTTTTGTGACTACTAGTGCTGTGAATCCAACACTCAATTGTTTCATCAATATGTTTTATGCACAGATATTTAAGCAGCTTTTTGAGTATGCGGAACAATGCCCGAACGGTATGCTTCCGGTTCCGGTACATGTTTTGTGCGATGATTTCGCAACAGGAAGCCGTATTTTAAACTTTACAGAATATATCAGTATTTTTCGTGAAAAAAGAATATCGGTTACTTTGTTGCTGCAATCAGAAAGTCAGCTTGAGCAAATGTATGGTTCAGGAAATGCAACGACAATTATAAATAACTGTGATTCGTATATTTATCTTGGCGGTATGGATTTGAAAACTGCCCAGAATATGAGTTTGCGCCTAAATAGGCCGCTTGAGGATATACTTTACATGCCAATCGGTCAGGAAGTGGTTATCAGACGTGGACAACGTCCGATTATTACCAGAAGATATGACATACAGAAGAATGAACTATATCAGGAGATAACAAAAGAATACAACAGACAATTGAAAGCTACAGAGAAAGAACAAATAGAAATTTATCAACATTGAAGGAGGATGAAAAATGAGTTTTGAGTATAAGCCAGTATCTTTGGAGAAATATAACCAGACACTTAGAGATTCTGTAAATGCATATTATACACATGCAATGAACGATCCCAATATGAGTAACGAAGATGCCCTTAAATCAACGGGTGAAATGGCCGAACAGTATCTTGATGCAGTTCAGGAGTTTCAAGAAACTCAGGAAATGGGGAATATTGAAACAACTAATGAAGATGTGTCAATCGCTGATAATGGTTTGGATGGCGTTGATGATAGTATGGATATTTAAGAAGGAGATTGATTTATGCATAAGTCGGAATATAGTTCAATTGATTCTACGAATGGAAATGTGAGCTGGAAGGGTCCACTTTCCGTGGAAAAAGGTGATCATTCGGGAATGCCGTCCCGTACGGATGCTTATCTGCCAGGTGATGAAAAAGGTCATGTAAATGCATCTTCGCTCGCGGGTGATAACAGCGAAGCGAACGTTGTTGCCCAAAACAAAGATTTAAACCACGGAGGATATCTTTCTATCGAAAGGGGTGAGCGTAATGCCTTACAGAATGGTGCTGATATTTATTCAGAAAAAACAGCGATTGTTGACAGCCAGCCTGGAGACAGACCGTCAACGTTTATAGTCAATGACACGGTTACATATGCAGATGGTCATTCAGAAAATATTTATAATTCGTTTACAAATGAAAGTAATGCTAATCAGGTCGAATGGAATGATATGTCTTCGTCCCTTCCAGACACATATGATGCACCAAATCCGGAAGATAATCTGCGGGATTTAATGGGAGTTGAAGAATATGCAGACTTAATGGAGGAAACGGATGCAGCACTTTTTAATCTGACAGCAGATTATGCTCCTTCTGATTTCTCGGGTGATCCGTATGCTATCAGTGAAAATGAGACTGATATTGCTGATAGCATCTCAGATAATTCAGTCGATGATGGTGGGATTGATGAAGATTGTGATGGTGTCGATGGCGGCATGGATATTTAGGAGGAAAGTATATGGCATTTGATTTTGGACAGAAACGAATTGGAGCAGGCAGCAACCAGCAAAGAAACAGCGGTATGTATACAAAGACTATTTTAGGACAGAGTGTCGGAGAAGCTTCAGTTCCGGTATGGACTGCTGATAAATCACAGAATCCTTTTGTGCTATTTCAGGATCCAAAGACACGGAAACTTTTCGGCGTCAGTAAGGATATGCTGGCGTATGGTCTTCTGGCAATTGGTGCACCGGGTACTGGTAAGACTAATTTTTTTAACATGACATTGGATCGTATGATTTCTACAATGCAGTCTACGGATGTGATTGTTATTTTTGATACAAAGGGAGATTATCTGGAAACTTTTGGTCATAGGATTCCGGATGAGGAGAAAGTCATAATCGGTAATGGTGAGGTATATCGCACAATTACTTCTTATCACAACGTTTTTGCAGAAGTAATGCCACGGGGATTGGACAGAAAACTGGTTTACACGATGGAAAGTGATGAGGATGCTCTGAATCTCTGTGAACAGCTGTTTCAGTCCATGAACAGTATAACGCAGCCGATATTTCCGGCTATGGCAGAGCAGGTGGTTGCGGCAGTCATGATTTATTATATGAGAACATATTGGCGTTCTGACCAGTCAAAATTGAATAACAAGGAACTTATCAACTTTTTTACACACTGTACCAATGAAAACCTGAAGAAGATTCTTAGCCTGAATTATATGTCAGATCAGCGCAATTGCATTGACTATATCTCAGGAAATGGAAATCAGACGCAGGGTGTTAACAGTTACATTGGATCTGTGCTGAAGAAGATGTTTGTGGGAGCATTCGCTCAGGCAAATCCTGAAAGAGAGTTTTCCATGAGGGACATCATGTGTAGTGCAAAGAAAAAAGTAGTTTTTATTGAATATGATCTCCGTAAAGGTCAGCTTCTTGCACCTATGTACGCTATTCTTATTGATCGAGCTCTTGCTAATGCATTAGGTGGAAGACAGCAAGTGAAAACCAATAAGTATTTTCTTTTGGATGAGATGCTTCTTCTTCCAAAACTTGATCATTTGTCAGATGGTCTCAATTTTGGACGTTCACTGGGAGTCAAGGTGATGTGTGGCCTCCAGAACACCTGTGGTCTTGAGGAGCAGTATGGAGAAGCTGGAGCTAAAAATATTTTATCTTCGTTCCAGAACATGGTTGCGTTCAGAACTAATGATTATGATACCCGGCAGTTTGTGATTAATCGTCTTGGTGAGAATTATCAGAATTTCAGTCTTTCCGCACAACAGGCAAATCTCAATATTCAAAGGGCAGGCCACACAGTAGAAGACTGGAATATTCTTAAGTTGAAGAATGGAGAAGCAGTGGTGTCACTGGCAGGAGAAGATCCATTTCTGTTTACAATGCCACTATACAGATAATTAATTGCATCGGAAGTATCTGGCAGAAAGGAACAGGTAAGGTTATAAGTAATAAAGGAGCTTCTTGATATGGATTACCTACTCTTTTCCGGAGAGTAGAGTTGGCCTTTGTCCAACAGACCAAAGAGCAGACGTATAAATTTACGGGAAGTCAACGCGAGTGCTCGTTTATGTTGATGAGTTCTGGTTTCGACATATTTCTTGCCATAGAAAGCTTTGTATGCAAATATTTATCTTATTCCGATAATAGATTTCTTGCCTGCTGTAACAGGCGTGCCGGTGATTGTTTAATATTGTCTGGCGTGGATGTAGAAAAACTATAGGAGACTAGGAAGATGAGAAATATACAAGAATGTTGGGGAGGTAATGTATACATGAGACGCACAGGTGACATTTTCGAGCAGGAAAGTTACAGAGGAGAAGGCAGCAGAAACATGTTAGGAGTGAGCCTTGCAATGATCATCTGTTTGGTGATTTCGGTTCTGGCGGCAATCTTTATTATTGTCAATTTCAAAGCTGTAACAGTACGAATTGCCATATTCATGGCAAATTTGCTGTCTTCCGGGGCTTTGATTCTGGTAGTTGTAATTGTAGTGATTTATCTCATTGTGCGGTTGAAGTGGAAAATGCGTAGACGCTTTTGGAGATGGTAAGGAGAAAAGGGAGGGATTATCAGATGGTAACGGTATGGAGTGTAATAAAAAGATTTATTTTCGGATGGTTGTTGACAGGAGTACTTCTCGTAATCGTAAGTTGTGTGAAATATAAGGAGTTTATTATTACAGCTTTTACAAACAATATGTGGGCATGGGTAAATGCTGTAATGCCAATTATAATTATAATTTTGGGTATTGGATATATGATTAAGTCATTGTTTCGTTAAATTTCAAGTGAATTGAGTGTAAGCGGTGAGTACTTTTTCGATATCTATGCTTCCTGCACATTTTTCTTTTATAAAGTCACTCCATGACAACAACTGTTTTATGTCTGTGGGATCATTTTTACAGTCCGGTATATACAGCAGCAGGGTGTAGAGATAATGATAGATGTTCAGGTTGTTGGCATTCATATGAAAAAAGCCATCTGATATGTTTGATCTGGCTGTGCCAGCTCTTTTCTATCAGATGGCTTAAATTATTTTATTTTAGTTCAGCAGTATTCTGGAAATTTTTATAGTTTTATATTAACATTTCTCAATTCTTGTCCTTTCTTAATATGATATCCGGATGTCTGAATTCTTTTGGAGGAAATCCTCATATGCGATGATCCCAATATACTATTCTCAGGATATGAGTATCCCAAAGTGGAGGCGTATAGAATCCAGAGGAGAAACCAGAGAATACTTTGATAAACACCAGTCTGAATACCCAGTTCAAAAAGGATGCTGCCCAATACTGAACTTATAGCACTGCTGATTAAAATAAGCGGAATACTGGCATTATCCATATAAGCAAAAGCAAGTAGCCCGCCGATTGTTAAACCAATAAGACTAAGGAAAAGAACTCTTAAACATCCAAATAACTTATTTAGATGTTTCATATAACGGATTGATAGCAGGTTTCTTTCTGAATATGATGTTGCAGCAGTATTCATTGCATCAGCAAGATCTTCTGCCTGGTTAATACTGATAAATGTGCCGCCTGTTGTTTCAGCCATTTTTCTCATAAGCTGTTTATCAACGGATCCAAGACCAACTGTACTGATACTGATTCCAAGTTTGCTGTACTCTTCCAAAGCTGTGTTGAATTCTGGGACATTGCCTTTAAACCATAGAAACCCGTTATCCAGATCTGTAGCAAAGCCATCTGTTAAAAAAATAATTTTGGGATTCTTACCACCGCTCCATTTTTTGTCTTTATAATCCTGTAAAATACGAAGAGTAGTTTCTCTGATGGATGTTGCCCCGTCACAATTTATTGGTATTTCTTCTTCATTTGATGTAAGGTATCCCATATCACGAAGAATTCTTGATTCGGAAGAAAAGGCATAAACCATGTAGGGAAGTGTATTTTCAGGAGAGTTCATAATTTCTGAAATTGCGTTATATCTGAGCCCATTTGGGTCATTGCTGCTCATAGAAGCAGATTCATCAATCACAAAAATGTAACTGGTCGGTTCAGTTATTTTCTGATTTGGATTTAGTTCATATAAGTATTCCAATAACATGGACAGAAAAAATATTATGACGATACTTAAAGAAAAATATTTCAACATTCCCCATATACTGGTATAGAGATGGTTCTTTTTGTCAAAAGATCCAGTCACAACAGAACTGATCCATATAATGAGAAATAAAACTGTAAATAAAAATGTACATAGGGCAGGAATCATTAAAAATCCTGCAATTTTTAGCCTATATGTAGAATACAGGTAATTACAGAAGAACCAGAGGATGCCGCCGGCAACAGCACTTATAAGAAATACGGGCTTATTTATCCTGGACTTAATTTCTTTAATCATATATCACTAAATCTCCTTTTTAAGAAAGACATCCTAAGAGATGCTTTTTAGTAATAAAGTTAATTACTGCTCATAAGTTGCTGAGCCAGTTCTGTATTGGCATCAATCAAAACGACTTTACGATTGCTGCTGGCAGCGGAACCAACTGTTTCATCATAACCTGCGCCGCTGATATGCCAGGGATCACTTGCCCCCATACCAAGGGTATTGATGCGCTTATCGTCAACTCCAAATTCAACTAATGTGTGCTTGACAGTATCTGCTCTATCCTGAGACAGACAAAGCGTAGATTCATCAGTGATATCTCCGGCCGTAGATCCTACCAGAAGGAGATTAACTGAAGTGTGATTCAGCAGATATTCAGCAATTGGGCGGATTGTTTCTGTAGCAGATTCCTCATCCAGATAGGTTGCTTTACCTCCAACAAACTGAATTTGACTTTCTCCGAGGATTACTGGTTCTTCAAAAGCATTTTCTTCTTCCTGTTCTGGCTGTTCAAGTATTTCCGGTTCAAACACAATTGGATCATCTGAAGGAATATTGACAATACTTACAGATGGAAGTTCATCTGTCGTATCATCGTTCTGGGATACTGAAATGTAGTCATTTGGTACAAATTCACCGCCTGCGGCTTCAATGACAGATTTCCAGATGTTTTCAAGGTTCTTGCTCTGTTTGGGATTTAATTTTTCCTGTGGAGCTGTGGTCTGGGCCATCCCAATCCAGTATACTGTTATACCACTAAGATCTGGCAAAGCTTCTTTCTCCTGAAGAAGTTTTACAATTGTCTGAGATTCAGCACTTAGCAGGTTGTTTTGAAAATTGAGATATCCCGTAGTTCCGAGTCCACTTCCACAACAGATAATATTTCGGGAGGTATAGCTATTGTCAAGGCTTCTGAGAGAGGCTGCCGCGAGGCGAATGGCTTCCAGATAATCAGATTCTGGATTTACTGCGTGCACTCCTTCAAGTACCTGAAGTAAATTGGTAGCTTTGTTAGTTGCATCTCGTTTTAATCTTTCTTTTGCTGCGTTTTTATACTGTGGATCAATATCAAGATTTTCGCTTGATACCAGCTCGGGTTCTCCATCTACCCGCACAATAAACGAATAACCATAATTTTCAGCACAGTCAATCATAGTATCCTGAATAATTGGAGCTGATGAATCTACTGGTTTGGAATTTGCGGTGTTGGCTACTATGTAGGCAATGGCTGGTTTATTGCTTGTTGCAGTATCAGTGTTTTTCTTATCACCACATCCGGTTACCGTAAGAAGTGTAGTCACAATAGTAAATAATACGATTTTTCTGATTTTTTTTGTCATAATGATTCCTCCTGTTTAAACAGCTTCCGAAAAGTTAACAACGCGTTTTCTGGTGTTAGTCTCTTCAATAGTTGAAGATGGTATGGCTTCTCCAATGCAGGCAGTTTCAAGTGATTGTAGCTCACGATTGAGCCGATTAAAGATATCATTGCAATGGGAGTTACTGAGTACATTAGTTGATGTGGGGTTACCGAGGTACTCCATCAGTTGAATTCTCGCATCAGCACTGAGAATCAGAGCGTCATTGATCAACGCTTTTTTGGCATTAACAAGATGTTGACGATCCATTTCTATAATCTGCTCCGGGTTGAAGGAATCGCATTCTTTCTTTATTGCTTCTAAACGTCTGATGTAGTCTCTGATTTCGTCGAGTGCCATCTCTTCACGACACATTTTCTGTCCTAAAGGATCATATGTAAGACAACCTATACTGAAATTTCCAATAGAGGTACATATTGGAATTACTATAGATATGATCGTTAAAGCAATTGTTGCAGAATCTATTGTTCCGTCTGCAGAAGAAAGAGACATTGTGGCAACTCGAAGGATGCCATTTATGATAAGGGCAAAGACAGGAACAGACAACAATAATACCAGGTTCAGCTTATCTTTGCTAAGACCTTGCTTGATACGTTTTGCCAAAATACCTGCAAAAGCTGCAACAATATCGGCTGCAAAGGCCATGCCACTGACTTCGAGAAGTATCATGGCAGGCTCATCATAAGAAATCCGTTGAAAAAGACTACGGAAAAAAGACAGATCTATTGTAGTACAAATTAACATCAGTAAATACGAAACTGGTCCCCAGAGAAAAGGAGTGTCAGGTTTGTATTTTGCTTTTGTCAGTTTATGCAAATGTGACTGTGATTGCATGAGTTCACCATTTTGATTCATTTTTAAAGAAAAATTTTTATCAGTCATGTCTTATTACCTTCCTTTCTTTACTACCACAATATTTGTTCCAGAGTATTTGAGAAGATTCGTATTCTTTAGTTATAGAAGATTCTTTTTCTTTCCAAAACTCGAGAATTTTTTCGATATCGAAACTGTGAACTTCCATATTTGCAGCTTGTCTGTTATAAAAGTCGTTATGTTCCAAAGCCTGGTCATCCAGATATCGGATGCCATCCCGAACTGGACCGAGAATTTTGTCGATGAGACAATCTTCATTTCCTGCATCTACTGCGCTGGCATCAATTAAGGTTTTTAAAGTGTTTTCAATTTCTTTTTTTAACTGTTCCAGATTATAGGATTCAGGTTTTCTGTAATTGACTGATCTGTAGTTTTCAAACAGGAGATTTGTACGACGACGGAAATCATAAACAAGTTGATGTAAACTACTATCTACTTCGCTTATCGGCCTGTGTCCTCTTCTTCTAAATGATAACATTTACATTACCTCCTCACATAATTCAGATGCTAATTCAAGACGAAGATTTTCTGCTTTTTCTACCAGCTTTTCATAATGATCCGCAAATGACTGTTCAGACATATTGCTGAATGTAATATTCGGAAGTGCTGGAAGTTCCGATATATAACGTATTGCCGAGTGCCAATACACATCGATTCTTCTCTGACTATGTTGAAGAATACGATTAGTAATCTTTACAGTAGAATCGAAGCTTTCTTTAATCTGACTGAGACTGGTAAAAATAGATTCTACTGTATTAGAAAGTTCTTTGTCATATTTAGATACTGCATCTTTAAAGGGCCTAAGAGATTCTTCTCTTTCACGGTTTCGTCGGGCTGTGACCTGAACTTCTGTAAGGTTGTCCTCACCTTCCTTTCGACTGGTTAGATCAACTTCTTCATCCATAGCATTTCTCAAAAGATTTTTTGATTCCAAAAGCTTTTTTCTCAATGGAATAACCTGATCGAAGAGAATATTCAATTTTTTAAATTCATCCTCCTCTTGTAGTTTCAGTTTTCCCATTTGTTCTGCACAGAATTCTTCATAGGAATCTACCTCTTGTTTCAGTGTACTGGACTGCCAGATGCCATTTTCATTACAACGGAGCAGATTTTTTTTGCCATCAATCCGGCCTGCATAGGTCATTGTGATTTTCTCAACAGGACCAAGAGATTTTGTTTTTCCTTTATTAAGACTCTGTAAACGTTTATTGTGTAAATTGGATTTATTCATTATGGATACCTCCTTTGGGGAAAGTAGATCAGTTGTCTGTTTCATAGCATAACCTCCTTCGTTGAACTCTTTTTTACTTGTTATACTTATACATAAGGATAAAAGGACAGGTGCTTAACGTTTTAGCAAGAATAATTTTAAAAAATTTATTTCTATTCATTTGAATAAGAATATATGTGAGGTTCATTATTATAGAAAAAATGATACTGCAACAGGTCTTGTATATGATATATAGAGAAATTTACACAAATACTTAACATTATTATGTAGGGAATGATGATTGAAATGAACTTTGAGAGTTCAAGAGCGGTGTTTTCTAAGAAAGTATGAATCTGCTAAGAAAATTACATGTGAAGAATGAATATGTATATATAAAAGATGGGGTATCTAACAAAGCCCCTGTATCTTGTTTTTACACAAGATACAGGAGCTTTGTTGTTAAAAGAGCTTCTGTTCAGATGCTTTTTTATCCGTAAATGGTCCTGCGACAGTTTTGACATCTCTGTGATTTCCAAAGAAATCCTGATTAAAGATAATCGGGCTTCCGTCAGGATTTTCGTATTTCTGCTCCGGTTCGAATGCCATACCAAGTGTTTCAGTTGAGATGATACCGTCGGTTTCTTCTTTGATGATATCATACAGGTTGGTCTTCAGATACCAGCCATCTTCTTTCTCTTCAACAGAGATATTTACAGTGTGTTCTGTATCTGTGACTGCATCTGTTTCTTTTTCCCATGCACGTGCTCCATTGAAATAGAGATTGCCGGATGCCCATACAGGAAGATGATCATAATAGCAGTTGCCTGTTGTTTCAGAACCCATTCCGCAGTAACCTTCGAACTGTCTGTTCCATTCATCAAAGGTTGGATATCCGTTAAATTTGAAAGTTCCTGTGATCACATTGCAGTCATCCCACATATTTCCATTGTTACCCATAAGATCAGCCAGATCCTGCATACAAGGACGGATCGGTTTCTGAACGAAGATGTTGTTGTAGAATCTGTCATCTCCATGAAGGATGGTCATAAATCCTGCAACCTGAGTTCCGTGTTTGGTGTGATATGGAGTATATCTCGGAGATGGAATATCAGGTGCACCGTTGTCTGTACCGATACCAACAGAAACGAAGCCGCCGCAGATCAGGTTATGTACAAGGGCAACACCCTGGGTTGCAATTTTCAGTGCACGGTCAGACAGCAGGATATTGTGGTCGATTAATGTCGGACCATGGGAAACCTCAACGAAGATATCTTCTCCTACGCTTGTGACAGCGTCATCCCCTGCTTCGAAATCATTTGGAAGAGCATTGTCATGGAAGAGATTTCCTGTAACGCGGGTTCCCTGTGCCTGCCAGTCAAGCCACAGACCACGGGTGCAGTTGTGGATATGGTTGCGGCGGAAAATAACATCAATAGCAGCATGCATTTTGATACCGCCGATCTCTGCTCCTGCCAGATTCTGCTTGTTGTTAATGTGGTGGATATGGTTGTCTTCAATAACAGAGAATACGCCTCCAAGATGTCCTACAATACCTGTCTGACCGCAGTCATGGATTTCACATCTGCGCACAATATGGGAACCGATGTGTTCTTTATCCCATCCTTCATAGGAAGCCTGGCAGATGCAGTCGCGTTCTGTCTGAGTTCCGTCTTTGTATTTCCACTTTAACCATTTGTTATCATTTTCAGGCTGCAGATATTTACCAAGAGAAATACCGCTGCATTTGGATTCATAGATTTCACAGTCTTCGATGATCCATCCTTTGGACCAGTGAGGACCGACCATTCCCTCCTGATAAGCGGTAGGGGGAGCCCACTGAGTAGCAGCCTGACTGATGCGGAAACCGGAGAGAGTGATATATCCGATTCCTTCACTTTCCGGATAGAAGCAGTTTCTTCTTACACTGATCTCAACATTTTCTTTATTGGGATCTTTTTCATGGAAGTTTGCATAAATAATTGTCTGATTATTGGCTTCATCCTGTTCTGCGTACCATGTATATACAGAGAAATCAGGATCCCATGAGATAGTACTTTTTTGTGGATTTTTAACTTTATCCAGAGTGGTTACTTCATACATGGATTTTTCATTCAGATATACATCTCCTGTATGAGCAATAAATGTAGCAATAAACCAATCTCCGGATACCAGGGTAGTAAATGGGTTATAATCACCGAAGATTCCGTTCGGAATGACTGCTTTCCATACAGTGCCTTCTACATTTTCCCAGTCTTTGACAGCTTCACTTCCTGTAATGTGCGCTTGTCCTTTTATTGCAGAACGGTAGGTGATACGCTTGTCTGCCGTTCCAGCGTGAATCGGATTAACAGCTTCACGGTATAATCCCGGTGCAACGATGACTTCATCTCCCGGAAGTGCCTTTGCAGAGGCCTCCTGAATAGTTTTGAATGGATTTTCTTTTGTTCCGTTTCCGGTCTGGATCACGGATGCATCAACGTAAATAATCATTATAAAAACCTCCCGGCCTTCTGGCCTGAATCCTTCTGTTTGAGGGCAAAATGCCCATAAGATATGTAATCTAGAGCGTGTCTGAAAAATGCTTTACGCAAGATGTGCGTCACAATTTGTGGGAGATTTTGTTCGGATGAGGGCGTCGTAGTGGACTACGACAACCGAATTCGGACAAAATATACCGCAAAGTGGGGCGTGCAGATTGCGGGAATGATTTTTCAGATACACTCTAGTGTAGCATGTAGATATGCAGCGAAACAATGGAATCCTGTGTCATTTTGTATGAATTTTGTGATGATTCATTACTGTTCACTGAAAACGTCGGATTCGAAAATAAGAGAACGAAAGAATTTCTGGCAAAAATCCTGTAAATAGAATAAATCTTGATACTTAAAACTTAAAATAGTGAGTAAATACCGGGCTTTATTTACCAGTAACTTTTGCCTGCATATCACATAGATTTTGATGTAAATACTCTGCAGATGATATATTATAAAAAATACAAATATTTTCAGAAAGTGCAGGCTATCATGAATAAAAAGAAATCAAAGAATAAAAAACAGGATAAGCAGAGTGAGAAGCCGGTTCCGAGGAAAAAGGAAGAGGAGCAGACAGAAGGAACTGGTAGAAATTCAGCTCAGAACCCTTGCTATGGATTACTGGTCTGTACTGGAATATCATATATATACTGCCTGGATTTTAAAAACAAAAATCCAGGCAGTTATTTTAATACCAGCGTGTCATTGGCAGATCATTATTGATTCCTTTAGTCATCAGAATCTGGTGCAGATCAATAATTCCGTTATGGAAGGTTGCAGCACATGCTGACAGGTAAAGTTCCCACATACGCAGGAAGGATTCATCAAACATGGTCTTTTCCTTTTCTATATTCTCACGGAAATTCTTTTCCCAGTGGAGCAGAGTTTTATTGTAATGCAGACGCAGATTTTCAATGTCCAGAGTGTGGAAATTGTCCTCTGCCATATGATTCAGGATTTCTCTCAGACTGGGAACGGTTCCGCCTGGAAAGATATATTTCTTGATCCATGGATCACCCGGATGTTCTTTCAGTGCACTGATAAAATGAAGTAGGAATAATCCGCCCGGTTTCAGAACTTTCTCTACACAGTCAAGGAAGAGCTGATAATTGTCACGGCCAACATGTTCCAGCATTCCCACACTGACTACCCGGTCAAACTGATAGTTATGTTTCGGCAGATCACGGTAATCCATCAGTTCCACTGTAAGATAATCTTCCAGGCCCTGATCTTTGATGCGCTTCTGGAATTCTGTATATTGTTCGTGGCTTAAAGTGATTCCTGTACCATGTACTTTGTATTTTTTAGCAGCCTCAATCAGCAGAAAACCCCATCCGCAGCCGATATCAAGAAGACTCATACCTTCTTCCAGGTGTAATTTTTTCAGAATATAATCTACTTTATTAACCTGTGCCTGATATAAAGAGTCATCGTCATGAATGAAGTAGCCACAGGAATAACTCATGGTTTCGTCCAGCCATAATTTATAAAAATCATTTCCGATATCATAGTGGCTGGTGACTTCCTTTTCCTGATTCTTTTTGGATGTAGAACTGAACATGATCTTTTTCAGAGCAGATTCATTGGTAGAAAATTTGCTCATCTGTCCCAGAAAATGATCCAGTGCCTCGTAAAGATTTCCTTCAATATCCAGATCTCCCCGCATATAAGCCTCGCCTAATGCCAGGGAAGTGCTTTTTAGCAGCTCGGCCAGAGGAATTGTTTCCTTAAAATTTACTGTAAATGTGGGTTCTCCCTCTCCGATTGGATATTCGGAATTCTTGAACTTTACCAGAAATGGATAGTCCGTAAAGCGTTCAAGGAATTGCACCATTGCTTTTTCTTCAGCCTTTTCTCCTAATGTTTCAAACATAATAGTTTACCTCCTTTAACACAAAACTATGATACACCTTTGGGGGCGCTTATCGTCAAGGGGAGAATTAAACAAAGATATCTGGGAAATTGGTCAGACTTGTAGCAGAATAATGGAAATAGAAGAAGAAACAAAAAGTTCACAAAAAACATCTTGACCATCAAAGAAACACAAGTTATAATCCCCTATATAAAAATTTTCGTGCAAAGAGCAGACAATGGGGTCTGAGAAAGAATCCCATTGTCTGCTCTTTTTTGCGTACTACGAAGATTTTTGTTACTGTTCACACACCACTATCCCGCGAGGTGTTTTGGCTACGTTACTGAGAACGAAGTGAACAGTAACAGATTTTTGCATATTATAATCCGCACAATTCGAGAGGAGGAATATCATGAGGCTGAATCCCAAAGAACAGGAAAAATTAATGCTTCATATGGCAGGAAATCTTGCAAAAGAGAGAAAGGAAAGAGGTCTGAAACTGAATTACGTGGAGGCACTTGCGTATATCAGTTCTGAACTCCTGGAGCTTGCAAGAGATGGTAAAACAGTAGTAGAGCTGATGCAGCTTGGAACCAAGATTCTTACAAAGGATGACGTAATGGACGGTGTTGCTGATATGATCGGTGAAGTTCAGGTAGAGGCAACATTCCCGGATGGAACCAAGCTTGTGACAGTACATAATCCAATTCAGTAAGGAGGAGAATGAGCATGAAGATCGGTGAAATTATGGCCGCAGATCGTGAGATCACACTTAATGAAGGCAAGAAAACAGTGACAGTAACAGTGGCAAACAAAGGCGACAGACCGGTTCAGGTCGGTTCTCATTTTCACTTCTTTGAAGTAAATAAATGCCTTTCTTTTGACAGGGAAAAAGCCTATGGATATCATCTGGACATTCCTTCAGGAACATCTGTAAGATTTGAGCCGGGTGAAGAAAAAGAGGTTCAGCTTACAGAAATGGGCGGCAGACAGAGAGTATTCGGACTGAATGACCTTACCCGCGCCCAGGCAACTGATGATACAAAAGCAGCATCCATGGAAACTGCGAAATTAAAAGGATTTCTGTAAGGAGGGACAATAATGAGTACAAAAATTTCCGGAAGCAAATATGCGGCAATGTATGGCCCGACTACAGGAGATAAGGTACGTCTGGCAGATACAAGCCTTGTGATCGAGGTAGAAAAAGATTATACAACCTATGGAGACGAAGTAAAGTTCGGCGGCGGCAAGACAATCCGTGACGGTATGGGACAGTCTGTAAAAACCTGCAGCAAAGACGGAGATCTGGATCTGGTAATTACCAATGCATTGATCGTAGACTCCACAGGAATCGTAAAAGCAGACATCGGTATTAAAGACGGCAAGATTGCAGGAATCGGTAAAGCCGGAAACCCGGACATCATGGATGGCGTCACACCTGGAATGACAGTAGGTGCATCTACAGAAGCACTTGCAGGAGAGGGAATGATCGTAACTGCAGGTGGAATTGATACCCATATCCATTTCATCAGCCCACAGCAGATCGACTGTGCATTATACAGTGGTGTAACTACTATGATAGGAGGTGGTACAGGTCCTGCAGACGGTACAAACGCAACTACCTGTACACCTGGACCATGGAACTTGAGAATGATGTTAAAGGCAGCTGAGGAATACCCGATGAACTTAGGTTTCCTTGGAAAAGGTAACTGCTCAGACGAAGCTCCTCTCATTGAGCAGGTTAAGGCTGGAGCTATGGGACTGAAGATCCATGAGGACTGGGGCGCAACACCTGCAGTTATCAATCACTGTCTGAATGTGGCAGATGAATATGATGTACAGGTTGCCATCCACACAGATACATTAAATGAAGGTGGATGTGTAGAAGATACACTTGCAGCCATCGGCGGCAGAACCATTCATACTTATCATACAGAGGGTGCAGGCGGTGGACATGCACCGGATATCATCCGCGCAGCAGCAGCTCCGAATGTACTGCCATCCTCCACAAACCCAACAATGCCATATACAGTAAACACTCTGGATGAGCATCTGGATATGCTGATGGTCTGCCATCATCTTGACAAGAGAATCCCGGAAGATGTAGCATTTGCAGATTCCCGAATCCGTCCTGAGACAATCGCAGCAGAGGATGTTCTTCATGATATGGGTATCTTCAGTATGATGAGCTCTGACTCCCAGGCTATGGGACGTGTAGGTGAGGTTATCACACGTACCTGGCAGACAGCAAGTAAGATGAAAGATGAGAGAGGCGCACTTCCGGAAGATGCAGGACATGACAATGACAACTTTCGTGTAAAACGTTATATCTCCAAATATACCATCAACCCGGCGATCACACACGGTATTTCCCAGTATGTGGGTTCTGTGGAAGAAGGTAAATTTGCAGACCTCGTTCTCTGGAATCCTGTATTTTTTGGTGCAAAACCGGATATTATCATCAAAGGCGGTATGATCATTGCATCTAAGATGGGCGATGCAAATGCATCCATTCCGACTACACAGCCGGTTCTCTATCAGCCAATGTTTGCAGCTCATGGAAAAGCTAAGAACGAAGCCTGCCTGACCTTTGTATCCCAGGCTGCCATGGATGAGAATGTAAAAGAGAAATACGGTCTTGAGAAAACTGTAGTACCTGTAAAGGGATGCAGAAATATCAGCAAAAAAGATATGGTATTTAACGACAGAACACCGGAACTGACAGTAGATCCGGAGACATATAAGGTCACTGTTGACGGTGAAGAGATCACTTCCAAACCGGCAGAGAAGCTTCCGCTGACACAGCTTTACAGTTTGTTCTAAACAACTTTAAACCATTACATTCTGGTTATCTGATCATAAAAATGATATTCGCAGGACTGTTATTTATGGAGTTTTGTGAGAACTTTTATAAGAACTTACCAAACAATATAATGACAGTCCTGTCAGTATAAAATTCTGATTTTTATATGAAAATAAGCTGGATTTATTTATCTTGTTATGCGTGTTGAATAAAAGTATTTCCATTTACGAAATATAAACAGAAAAATATACTGAAGAAGCAGGAGAGGAGAGAATATTATGTTAGGAGTTTGTCTTTTATTCGTAGGAATCGTACTGATCAACAACGGTATGTGTTCTTTATACAATGTAGACGGAAAATCAACCGCCATTATGAACATCTTTACAGGTGGTCTTTCTTTATTTATTAACTTTGTCAATCTGGTGCAGGGCAATTATTATGCAGCAGGAACAGGACTGCTGTTCTGCTTTACCTATCTTTTCGTAGCCCTGAGTAAATTCCTGAAAGCAAGCCCTATCCCATTTGCATGGTTTTCTACTTTTGTAGCCATCAATGCGGTGATCTTCGGTACAATCGAGGGATTTACAGGAAGCACTGCACTGGGAATCACACCGGATCTGCGCTGGGCAGCAATCTGGTATCTGTGGGCAATTCTCTGGGGAACTGCTTTCGTAGAAGACATCTGTGGAAAGAAACTGGGAAAATTCGTTCCATATCTTCAGGTATTTGAAGGAATTGTAACTGCATGGGTTCCTGGAGTTATGATGTTACTTCAGATTTGGTAGAAAATAAATCTGATAAGAAATTTTTATCGGATTCAGGAGGTAGAAAATAATGCTGTGTGAACAGGTTTTAGGAAAGCTTCATGACTTTGATACTACAGGAAAAACAATAGAATATGTAGATATTGAATGGCACGAAGCATTCAAGAAAATACATAAGAAAACAACAGACAAAGGAACAGAAGTGGGAATCCGCATGGACGATTCCATTCTTGCCAGAGGTCTGTATCAGGATGATGTGATCTATGCAGATGATGAGAAACTTGTAGTGGTAAATACACCGCCATGTGAAGTGATCCGCGTTTCTCTGACTCTCGGACATGAGAAAATGTCTGCAAAAGTTTGCTACGAAATTGGCAACAGACATGCACCACTTTTCTGGGGAGAGAATGATACATTTATCACGATCTATAACGAGCCAATGCTTGTTATGCTTCAGAAAATCCATGGAGTTCAGGCAGAGAAAGAAGTGTTGAAGCTGGACTTTGACAGGAGGATTTCTGCGAGTATTCATAATCATCATCACTAAATTTATCTGGATAATCAATATGCAAATGAATTATTATGGAGGTTCTTCATGTCAGAAAAACAATTTTATTTACTGCAGGTAAATGATGCATTATTTCCAATCGGAGGCTATTCTCATTCACAGGGACTGGAGACTTATATCCAGCGGGGAATTGTCCACGATGTAGACACAGCCAGAGAATATATTACGCACAAAATCAAATGGAATCTTGCATACACAGAGCTTCTGGCAGCCAGACTAGCCTATGAAGCGGCTGAGAAAAAAGACCTGAAAGAACTTCTATATCTGGAAGAACTTCTGGAAGCATCAAGAATTCCTATGGAGCAGAGAGAGGCAGCCAGAAAAATGGGTTCCCGTTTCGCAAAGACCATTGAAAAACTTGGATTATCCATCAGTGAAAACGGGATTTTCAGAGAATATCTGGATGCACGAAAAGGAAAAGCAGTAAATCATTGCTGTATTTACGGAGTTTTCTGCGCAGAAATGCAGATTCCGCTGGAGGAAGCCTTAACGCATTATCTCTATGCACAGACCTCAGCTATTGTGACAAACTGTGTAAAAACAATTCCATTGAGTCAGACATCCGGGCAGCAGCTGCTAAGTGGCTGTTATGGAGAATTTGACGAGATATTAAAAGATGTGATGACAAGAAGTGAAGAAGATATGTGTCTCTCTGCGCCGGGATTTGATATCAGAGGAATCCAGCATGAGAAACTCTATTCCAGGTTATATATGTCGTAGTTTGAATCTGACATTAGTTTTTCCAGGCTAAAATGTGAATAGAAATAGAATCGTGTGCATAATATGAAATCTTAAAAATTTATATGTGGAAAATTAGCGAACAGATTATAAGAAGCTATCAACAAGTAAAGTAGAAAAGAGGAAATCGGTATGTCATATGTAAAAATCGGAGTTGCCGGACCTGTAGGTTCCGGAAAAACAGCACTTATTGAAGCATTGTCAAGAAAGATGGCAAAAGATTACAGCATCGGCGTCATCACAAACGATATTTATACAAAGGAAGACGCACAGTTTCTGGCAAAGAACAGTGTTCTTCCGGTAGAGCGTATCATTGGTGTGGAAACAGGCGGCTGTCCTCATACAGCGATCCGCGAAGACGCTTCCATGAATCTGGAAGCAGTAGATGAGATGATGGAGCGTTTCCCTGATATTGAACTTCTTTTCATCGAAAGTGGTGGAGATAATCTGTCTGCAACATTCAGTCCGGAACTGGTAGATGCAACCATCTTCGTCATTGATGTAGCAGAAGGAGATAAGATTCCACGTAAAGGCGGTCCTGGAATCACACGCTCTGATCTCCTTGTCATCAACAAGATCGACCTGGCTCCATATGTAGGTGCAAGTCTCGAAGTAATGGAAAGAGACTCCAGAAAAATGCGCGGTGACAGACCATTCCAGTTCACAAATATCCGCGGAGATGAGAACGTGGATAAAGTAGTGGAATGGATTAAGAAGAATGTACTCTTAGAAGGAATGTAAAGAAAGCCTATGGATAACAAATTTGGAAAAGTTTCCCGTATCAGTGCCTGCGCCGCACTGAAAGATGGAAAAACCATTCTGGAAGACCTGTCTTTTACAGCACCATACAAGATCATGACACCTTTTGAAAAGGAAAATGGAGGAATCCAGATCATGCCTCTCTGCGCATCTGCCGGAATCATGGCAGGAGATTCACAGGAATTTTCCTACCATGTAAAAGAAGGTGCAGACCTGGAGATTCTGTCCCAGTCTTTCGAGAAGATTCACAAGATGGATGAAGGCTCTGCCAGCCGTACCATAGAAGTGCAGGTAGATAAAAATGCTGCATTATACTATTATCCTCAGCCTGTAATCCCTTTTGCACAGTCTGCTTTTGACAGCAAAATGACGATTCATCTGGAAGATGAAACTTCGAAATTGTTTTTGCTGGAGATCATTTCCTGTGGTCGAAATGCACATGAGGAACGATTTCAGTATCGCAGATTTTCCTCAAAGGTATTGCTGTACCGGGGAGAAAAACTGATCTACAGAGACAACACCAGATATGAACCGGGCAAAATGCCGATGGAAGGAATCGGGTTGTACGAGGGTTTCACACATATGGCAAATCTGTTTCTGTCTAAACTATGTGACAGAGGTGACGCGGATGGTCTGGATAGAACATCAGAACTGAAGGAAAAGATCTGGCAGATTCTGGATGAAGATTCAGAAGTAGACGGCGGTGTTACCCGCCTGACTACGGGTGATCTGGCATTGAGAATCTTCGGACATCGTGCCCAGAAATTACAGCAGATAGCTGAGAAAATTAAGGAAATCTATACTTCCTGCCAGATAAATCATAAATCGGTTATGAATGAATGACTTTCCGTCCCAGTGGCTACGTTACCGTGAACGGAGTGAACAGTAACGATCTCTTTTTTGTAGTTGAAGCTACTAAAATAGAATCCTTGCTATTGTCTTTTGGGGATGTTAAGATAAGGAAAAGAATGAATGGAAGAAATGTATTTTTAGGTTGCTGGGCATGGAGTGAACAGTACCATTTTCAGAGAGGAGTGTAAACAGATGAGCAATAAAAAGAAACTGCCGGTAGGAGTCGATTCTTTTAACAAACTGGTTCAGCATGACTTTTACTATATAGATAAAACAGGTCTGTTGGTCGAGCTTTTGAAAAATTGGGCAGAAGTAAATCTGTTTACCCGACCGAGACGATTTGGAAAAAGTCTCAATATGTCTATGCTGCAGACATTTTTTGAAATTGGTTGTGATAAGACACTGTTTGATGGTCTGAAGATCTCAGAGGAAAAAGAACTGTGCCAGGAATATATGGGGCAGTTTCCGGTGATTTCTATTAGCCTTAAAGGCGTAGAGGGACAGACATTTCAGGAAGCTTTGGCAGCAATGAAATATATTATAGGACAGGAAGCTTTGCGCTTCGGATTTCTTCTGGAAAGTGACAGACTATCTGATAAAGATAAAGACATTTATCAGCAGCTTACAGAAATAGGAAAAGGTACAGGCAGTCTTTTTGCCATGACAAATGATGTATTGGGTACCAGTCTGAAAACTTTGTCAGACTTACTTTGCAGGCATTATGGAAAAAACGTAATTCTTCTTATAGATGAATATGATGTTCCTCTGGATAAAGCGTTTCAGTATGGGTACTATGATCAGATGGTATCGCTTCTTCGTGTAATGTTTGGAAATGCTTTAAAAACGAATCCGAGTCTGTACTTTGCAGTGCTGACGGGATGTCTGAGGATTTCAAAAGAAAGTATTTTTACAGGACTTAATAATCTGAAAACACTTACAATTACAAATGCACAGTTTGACGAATATTTCGGTTTTACAGACAAAGAAGTTAAAGAAATGCTGGCATATTATGATCTGGAAGAACATTATGAAACAATGAAAGAATGGTATGACGGTTATCGTTTTGGAAAAACGGATGTATATTGTCCTTGGGATGTGATTAATTTTTGTGACGATCTGCGGGCAGATGAAGATGCATATCCTCAGAATTATTGGTCTAATACCAGCGGAAATGCCATTGTACGTCGTTTGATTGACAAAGCAGACAGTGTTACGAAAAATGAGGTTGAGAGCCTGATTGCAGGTGACGAGGTTATAAAAGAGATTCATCAGGAACTGACCTATAGTGAGCTGGATCAGTCGATAGAAAATCTGTGGAGCGTATTATTTACTACCGGTTATCTGACTCAGAGAGGCAGAGTAGACGGTAGGAAATATCGTCTGGCAATTCCTAACAGAGAAATCAGAGAATTATTTATAACGCAGATTCGGGAATGGTTCCGTAAGTCATCAAGGAAGGATACAGGGACACTGGAAGCTTTCTGTCAGGCTTTTCCACAGAAAGACGCTGTGAAAATTGAAAAGCTTCTGAATGAATATCTCTGGAATACTATCAGTATTCGGGACACATCTGGCAGAGAGAAAAAGGAGAATTTTTACCATGGAATGATTCTGGGACTTCTCAGATATAAGGAAAACTGGCTGGTGAAATCTAACGCAGAGTCCGGAGAAGGATACAGTGACATTCTCATTGAAGTTCCAGAGAGCCGGACTGGTATTGTAGTGGAAATCAAATATGCAGAAGATGCAGCATTTGATTCTGCCTGCAATAAGGCAATCCAACAGATTGAGGAAAAGCATTATGAGGCAGCACTACTTGGGGATGGTATGGAGAATGTTGTAAAATATGGAATTGCCTGTTATAAGAAAAGATGTAAGGTGTTATTGGCAGAGTAAGAGTTTGTCTTCTGTCCAGGTCAAAAAAAGTATTAATTTTTTTGACCTGGATAGAAAAAGAAAAGAAATTTGTTTATAATAAGGTCATTAAAATGTGCCGTTTCCGTTTTTAGAGAGAGTTTCTCTTTTTTTGTTGCTAAAATATACCCATAAACAAACAGAAAGCAAACACAAGGAGGAAATGAAATAATGGGTAAAAAGTAGCAGTGATTGGATGAATATCGTACATCTAATGAAGGAAAATATCCAACGCAGATTCAGGATGTAAAGGCGGCTATACGTTATCTGAGAGCTTATGCAGAAAGGTTCAATATTGATGAGGAAAAGATTGGCGTTATGGGAGAATCGGCAGGAGGTTATCTTACATGTATGGCAGCACTGGATAATGCTTCAGGTTTAGATGTAGGAGAACATCTGGAAAAATCAAGCAGAGCACAGGCTGCATGTGCATGGTATCCTCCTACAGACTTAACGGCATTTCCACATGATTTATGATGAGGTCCCTCCTTATAAATAACATTCAGGTCTGCGTGTTTTCAGATAAGGTATTTTATTTCTTAATTGGGATGTTTCCTGGAGATTGATCTCACAGGTGAGAAGCTGTTCGGAATCATCTGCTTTTGCAAGAATATCACCACTTGGATGAATAACCAGTGATTCACCGGAGAAATCCATGGCGTCTTCTCTTCCGACGCGATTACACATGGCAATAAACACCTGATTCTGCATAGCTTGGACACGCATTTCCCATTCAAACATTTCCATTGGCTCTGCTTTCGTGTTGGCAGTGGGAATAATGATCAGATCGGCTCCTTTCAGCGTGCAGGTGCGGATACTTTCCGGGAGATGTCTGTCATAGCAGATGACGATTCCTATTTTTCCGAAGGGTGTGTCAAATACTTTAAATCCTGTATCGGAAGGAGTGTAGTAGTCCTGTTCATAGAACTGTTTTGCCTGTGCGATATGAATCATCTGGGCAGTATCTGCTAACTGTCCATCGGGTGTAATCCACAGGGAAGTATCATATCTTTTTCCCTGACGCTCCAGGTAGACATTAGGTGACAGATAATAGTGATGCTGTGCTGCTTTTTCTTTTAATTTTGAGATTTCCACAGAATCAGGCTGAAGACAATAGCAGTCAACGTTCCTTTTTTCATACTGAGGAAAAAATGGAGAAAGCTGAATCTCTGGGAAAAACAGTAAATCAGTTCCATTTGCCTGATCACAAAATAACAAAGATTTTTCCAGATTCTCCTGCATATTTGAGGCCATAGATATTTGGGCGAGTGCAAGCTTCATAGTAGCAATACCTTTCGTAAAACAGTTTAGATACATCTATCATAAATTGCTGAAGAGGATTTTGCAAGAAAATGTTACTATTTGTTGTGGCATATTTGCAAGCCATTATTCATGTGTTTTAGCTCTGCAAAATGTATTAGATGATACAGAGTAGTATCTTTTTCAATTATATTTGGATAGAATAAGTATTATGAAGGAATTGCAAGAGAAAGACTTGCATGTTAATATATTTATATACAAAAGAATAACAGTTCCAGTTCCTTTGGAGAGGAGAAATCATGCGTGATGAGACAATAATAGACGTATATACGTCTGGAGTAAATGGTGCAGAATATGATGCGGGAATGAAACAGCTTATGAGTAATAAGGAGATTATTATTCCAATTCTGCAGATGACAGTACCGGAATTTAAGATGTGCTCACAGTGTAGAGATTTATCGAGTAGTGAATCGATATCAGGATATTATGAGAATCTTTGACTGAAAATATGTATAAGAAAAGACAGTGATTTCATGTTTGCGCGAAATCACTGTCTTTTTTGTATTTATTCCTGTGATGTAGATTCACGAATAATTAATTCAGTGGGTAGTTGAACTTGCTTAATTTCGGTATCTGGATTATTGATTTTTTCAATCAGAAGTTCAGAAGCAAGATATCCAAGTTGAGAACAAGGCTGTTTGATCGTAGTAATAGATGGAGTTGACAATTGAGAAATATTTGTATTATCAAATCCAATGACAAGAACATCTGAAGGAACTTTTAAATTACAGTATTGTACTGCCTTTATAGCAGCAGCAGCCAGATTATCTGAAATGGCGAAAAAGCAGTCTGGTGGGTTTGGTGAAGACAGAACCTGCACAATTGATGTAAAAGCAAGATCATGATTTAATTCTGGCAACTGGATAATCCAGTTAGAAGGATAATCAATATTAGCAGAAGCCATAATGGATTTATATGCAGCGAGACGTATTCTTGCATAATTAAATTCAATAGGTCCATTTATAATACTTATTTTTTTTCGCCCAATTGAAAGAAAATAGTTTAATGCGAGTTCGGTAGATGCAAAATCATCAATTCCTACGTAGGAGGCATACGGATTGTCAAAATATTCACAACATTGTACGACTGGAACATGGGAAGTAATTAGCTTTAATGCTGATGGAGAAATACTATTTAAAGTAATCACGCCATTTGCTTTTAAACGATGAATCATATGAATAAATTTGTCTACGTTATCAGAGCTAAATTTAAACGATGTAAAAACGACAGACATAGAGCGCATATTTGCAGATGATAAAACACCGTCAATAATTTTTGAATAAAAGGGATTTGACATATCCGGAATATTCATAAGGAGAATTTTATCAGTCTGCTCATCTGATTGAGTAAGAGGAAGCGTGCCGGTAGGATAAGCAGATGGTGTATTATCGGATAATTTTGTTTCACCATATTGATAGCCAAGTTTTTCTATTGCCTGAAAAATAGAATCCAAAGTATTTTTTTTAACATGACAGTTATTATTTAATGCGCGTGATACAGTTGCAATAGATACATTAGCCTCTTTTGCAACATCACGGATTGTAATTTTTTTAGATTGCATACATTCCTCCGTATATTGATAAGTTATAATACTACTATAGCATAAAATTGCAAAATGTAAAAGGAATAAATAAAAAAAATGTAACTACATGAAATAAAAAAATGTAACTACATGAAAATGTTACATGAAACAGGTGCCGTGATACGGCAAAATAAACAAAAAAACAGTTAAAAAAAAGTATAAAACAACGAAAATGAACAATGAGACGAGATTTTGATTGACTTAAACAGTGAAACAATATATCATGGTGTTACATAAAGAAATGAAAAACATAACAAGGAGGAAGAAAATGAACGTAAAAATTTCTTACAACACACTGGTATACGCCGGTGAGAATATTGCAGACGGAATCAGACGACTGGCAAAATTTGGCTATGATGGTGTAGATTTTGTAGGTGAACCAGATCAATTTGATACAGCTGAAATCTGCAGACTTTTGAAAGAGAATAATATTGAAGCCAGTTCTATCTGTGCAATTTTTACAAATGAAAGAGATTTTGTTTCAGATGATCCAGTAATCAGAAAACAGGCAGTAGAATATATGAAGAAGTGCGTGGATTTTTCTGTTGCGATTGGAGCAAAATCAATTAGTACACAGGTGACAGCGAATATGAAAATTGACGCTGATGCACCATTTGAAACAGCTTGGAAATGGGCAGTAGAAGGACTGAAGGAAGCCGGAGAATATGCTTTAAAGAATAATATTCGTCTTACATTAGAAGCATGGAATCGATATGAAACATATTTGATAACAAAACTTGATATGGCACTCAAAATGGTTAATGAAGTAGGACTGGAGAATGTTGGTGTCATGGGTGACACATTCCATATGAACATTGAGGAAAGCAACATGGGAGATGCAATTAGAAATGTAGGAAAGAAATTGTATTATCTCCACATTGCAGACAGTAACAGAGCAGCACCTGGAAGAGGTCATATTGATTTTGAAGAAATTGCACAGGCATTAAAAGATATTGATTATAATGGATGGATTTCTATGGAACTCTTACCAGCAGCAGCAAATCCATTTAGCGGAATTGTACAGGAAGAATTCTATGATCAGTACACAGAAGAGTCTATTACATATCTGAAAAAATTATTTTCATAAATTAAAAGATTGGAGAGCTTGAAAATGAAAAGAAAAATGGTAATCGGAATGTTAACAATGGGAATGGTATTATGTGGAGCAATGACAGTATCAGCACAATCAGATGGATATGTTATTTCTGCTTCCCATGGATACGGTGCTGTAGAACACTGGGAAATTAAAACAATTGGAATGCAGGATGCAGCAAAAGATCTTGGAGTTGAATTTAATTATAAATATGCAGATGGGGATCTGCAGCAGGAAGTAGCAGATATAGAAAATTTTGTTGAGATGGGAACAAATTACATCATTGTAGGACCATGTAATTCAGAAGGAATTGTTCCGGTTATCGAAGAAGCACAGGATAAAGGTGTTGCAGTTGGAACATGCGATATTGGTATTGAAGGCGTGGATGTGGCAAGTTTTGTAAGCTCCGATAATTACGGCATTGGAGAGATTGCAGCAGATTATATAGGAACTGAAATGAATGGAGAAGGCGAGATTGCAATTCTGACATGGCCGGCAGCATCTGCAACTGCTGACAGAGCAAAAGGATTCAAAGATAAAATGGAAGAAAAGTATCCTAATATAAAAATTGTTTCCGAACAGGATTGTAATGCAGACAGAAGTTCATCTCTGGCAGCAACAGAAAGTATCATTCAGGCAAATGGTGATATCAAATTTGTATGGGGCGCAAACGCTGAAATGGCACTGGGAGCATATGCAGCGACACAGTCATTAAATCGTTCAGATATTAATGTAGTTGCAGTTGATACAGATGGGGAAGTTATGGAAGCTATCCAGAATGGAACTAACCTGGTTGCTACAGTTTCTCAGGATCCATATACAATGGGATATAAAGCTCTTGAGAATGCAGTAAAATATCTTGACGGAGAAAAGGTGGAAGATATTGCAATTGAATGTGAATTAGTAACTGCAGATAATTGCGCAGAAATTATTGAAAGAAATGAGGAATATCTGAACAAATAAAAGAAGGTATGCTACATTCTTCAGAATAAAAGTTTCCTTCCTTGTTTAGAACAAAATATATAACAGATGATCTGTGGGCAGTTGGAATCTGACCACAGATCATCAAAATATAGCTTGAGGGACGAAAAAGTGAAAAAAACAATATTAAAAGCTACCGGAATCTCCAAATCATTTTCCCATGTACCAATTTTGAAAAATGTCGATTTTGAATTAGACAGTGCAGAGACACATATTCTTATGGGAGAAAATGGAGCTGGAAAGTCGACTTTAATGAAGATTATAACGGGTGTTTACCAACAGGATAAAGGAAACATATACCTGAATGACGGAAAAGGAAATTTGGAAGAAATTGCTTTTTCAAATCCTAAAATGGCATTGGAAAAAGGAATAAGCATGGTATTCCAGGAATTCAACCTGATGGAAAATATGACGATAGCCGAAAATATATTTATGGGCTATGAACCGGTGAAAAAAGGACTTATTGATTGGAATAAAATGAATCAGGATGCTCTGAAATGGATGGAAATGGTGGAGATTGATGCACCACCAACAGAGCTTGTTGAAAATCTTTCTACAGCACAGAAACAATGTGTAGAAATTGCAAAATGTCTGTCACATAATGCAAAAATCATTATATTGGATGAGCCTACGTCAAGTCTTTCAGAAAGAGAAGTAAGAACGCTCTTTAAGCTGATCGCTAAACTGAAAAAAGAAGGTATCAGCATTATTTATATTTCTCATAGAATGGAAGAGATATTTGAAATCGGAGACAGAGTAACAGTATTTAGAGACGGTGAAAAAATCGACACTCTAAATATTAAAGATACTACTGAACAAAAACTGATTCAATTGATGATAGGGCGAGAATTTAAAGAAAGTTATTCAGAATATAAAATAGATGAAAATCGTGAAATTGTACTTGAAGCAGAAAATGTGATCACTTCAAAGTATAAAGACCCTATAAGTTTCAAAGCATATAAAGGTGAAATTACTGGTATATTTGGATTGGTAGGTGCCGGAAGGACAGAACTGGCAAGAGTTTTGTTTGGCATTGACAGAAGTCCATGTGGAACAATAAAAAAAGATGGTAAAGTATTAAATCTTAAGTCAGCAAAAGATGCAATCAATAATAAAATAGGAATGGTACCAGAAGATCGTAAACAGCTGGGACTGGTTCTAAAGCATAATGTGCAGGATAATTTGACAGTTGTAAAATTAAAAGATTTGCCCTGGCTGCTGAAATCAGATCGAGAAGAAGCACAAATCACAGATCATTATATCAATGCGCTGTCGATAGCGACACGTGGAGGACAACAGATTGTAGGAAGATTAAGTGGTGGAAATCAGCAAAAAGTGGTGATTTCAAAATGGCTGTCATTAGACTTGGATGTGCTGATTCTGGATGAGCCAACGAGAGGCGTTGATGTAAAAGCCAAGGCAGAAATCTATGATATTATGAGAAAACTGGCAGATCAGGGTGTTAGTATCATAATGATTTCATCAGATCTTCCGGAAATCTTAAGAGTAAGTCACAGAGTCATTGTTATGCACGATGGAAAGATAACATTAGATGGTCAGACGAAGGATTATGACCAGGAAAAAATAATGCATGCTGCGATAAGTTGAGGGAAAAATGAATAATAAAACGAATAGAAAAACAGAAAGCGGAGTATCAATAAGAGTTGAAATGATACGACAGCTGACACTTGTGCTGCTATTAGCGGCAGAATTGATAATTTTTGCCTTTATGACGCAAAACTTTTTTACTACTTCAAATATGATTAATGTGCTCAGACAGGTTTCCATTACCGGAATATCTTCCCTAGGTATGTTCATGATCATTCTTTTAGGGGATATTGATCTGTCAGTAGGTTCAATGTATGCGTTTATAGGCGTTATTAGTGCAATTGTATTTAAAACAACAGAAAGTACATGTTTAATGTTAATTGTAGCCTTAGCACTCGGAATTGCAATTGGACTGTTCAATGGAATTTTCACAGCAAAATTTCGTGTACCAGCATTTATTACAACATTAGCTACAATGAGTATATGCAGGGGATTTGCATATATTATTACAGGAGGATCACCAATAGGTGTAACAAACCCGAAATTTACATTTTTAGGTACAGGCTATGTGTTTAATCTGATTCCGCTTCCAGTTATTTTTATGATCATTGTTTTAATTTTGGGAATGATTTTGGTAAAACATACACGATTTGGAAGATATATTTATTCATGTGGAGGAAATGCACAGGCTGCAAAATGGTCAGGAATCAATGTAGACAAAATTCGCATTACTGTATACGTAATTGCCGGATTTTTAAATGGATTTGCGGCAATCATTCTGGCAGGAAGACTTGGCGGTGGATTACCGGCAACAGGCGAAGGGTCAGAAATGGATGTTATTACAGCGGTTGTGCTGGGAGGAACCAGTATGTCTGGAGGAAAAGGCAAACTTTGGGGAGTTGTCCTGGGTGTGCTGATTATCGGAGTACTGACAAATGGACTTACTATGATAAATGTATCCAGCTATTGGCAAAAAGTAATTAAGGGAATCATTATACTTGCGGCAGTTATTATGGATAACCGCAATGCAGCTACAAATTAATTTGTGATTATTTACAGAGAGGAGGATACAGTAGAAATTACTGTGACAAAAAAATGAAAGCGATTGTATTTAAAGATTTAGCAACTTGGACATATGAGGAAAGATCAGTACCTGAAATTAAAAAAGTAAATGATGTATTGGTAGAAGTAGAAGCAGCAAGTATTTGTGGTACAGATGTGCATGTACTTGGAAACCCTCCTGGATTTATTGGAACAAAGGGAAGTATCCTTGGACATGAGTGTGTAGGAACTGTAAGAGAAATCGGAGATGGTGTAGAAGGACTGAAAGTAGGAGACAGAGTAGTTCTGGTACCGAATATTCCATGCGGATACTGTGAATCATGCCGACAGGGAAAAGCAAACATGTGTGAAAATGAAAAAGTAATGGGTGTAACCTGTGATGGAGTGTTTGCAAAATATTTTGTTGCTCCAGAAGTAGCATTAACGAAAATTCCAGATGATATGGATAAAGATCTGGCAATCTTTGCTGAGCCGGTAAAATGTGTAATGGGAGCTATGGATTGGGTTAGAGTTCTCCCGGGAGAAACGGTATTAATTCTTGGCGGTGGTCCAATTGGACTGTATTTCATTATGCTGATGAAAGCAAATGGTGCAGGAAAAATCATTGTTTCAGAACCTTCAGAATATAGAGCAAAATATGCAATGGATTGCGGAGCAGACATTATTATTGACCCAACAAAACAGAATCTTGCTGAAGAAATTGCTAAAATTACAGGTGGACGCGGCGTAGACATTTCTGTAGATGCAGTGGGTGTTTTGATTAATGATGCAATTGTAAATACATGTAAAGGTGGACGAATTGTATTAATGGGTCAGAACGGAGCTGTAAATGAAACAATTTGCCAAAACGATATTGTGTCAAAAGGATTGAGCATTTTTGGTAACTATATCGGAAACTATATTATGTCCAGAACGGTAAAGACACTGGAAGCAGGAATCATTCCTGTTGAAAAGATAATCACACATAAGCTCCCGATGTCTAAATTCGCAGAGGGACTGGATGCTATGAGAAAAGGTGTTGGTTTAGAGGTTATCTTATATCCGGATGAGAACTAAAAGCACAAAGTCGAGGTGAAAAGGTTATGTATAAATATAGCATGACACAATGGATTGTAGGAAACGAAGATATAGAATACAGTTTTCAGAGACTGAAAAAAAATGGTTATGATGGAATAGAATTTGCAGCAGAGCCGTATACAATTGATCAGGAAAGAATGGTTTCGTTATTAAAAAAATACGAAATGGAATGCACATCGTTGTGTGGTATCTTTCCAGAAGAAAGAGATCTGACATCCAGAGATCCGGAGTGTGCAAATACAGCGATCCAATATATTAAAGACAGCGTTGATTTTGCTGTCAAAGTGGGTGCTCCTTATATAATTGTGGTGCCTTCTCCTGTGGGAAGAGTTGCGCTTCCGGAAGGCTATACATATGATGAAGTGTGGGAAAATGCAAAAAAGAATCTGAAAATTGCTGCAGATTATGCTGCATCTAAAAATGTAAAACTTGCAATAGAAGCCATCAACCGATATGAAACATACTTTTTGAATACTTTAACAAAAGCATACAAATTTGTATGTGAAATGAATCATCCGGCTGTCTGGATTATGGCAGATATGTTTCATATGAGTTTGGAAGAAAATAATATTGGAGCAAGCCTGAGAATGATTGCAGATCGGCTGATTCATGTACATATTGCAGATAATACACGTGAGGCAGCAGGACTTGGAAAGACAGATTTTAAGGAAATGTTTTATGTGCTCCGAGATATCGGTTATAAAGGACCATTGACCATGGAATTTATGCCGAGATTAGCCAATCCATATGAGTCCGGAGATCTTGAAACAAAGTCTCATTTGATGGATAAATATGCGGAACAGGCAATCAACTATATGAAGACACTGGAGAAAAGTGTCTGATAAAACCGGAGGGGGGAATATGGTAAGAATAGGCGTAATAGGGTGTGGGAAAATTGCACAGACCAGACATCTTCCTGAATATGCAGGAAACAAAGACTGTAAGATTATCGGAGTATATGATCTGAATTTTGAAAGAGCATCTGAAATTGCCAGTCAATATGATGCAACAGCATATTCTTCAGTAGAAGAATTATTAGCAGATCAACAAATTGATGCAGTTAGTATCTGTGTGGCAAATAATGCCCATGCGGAAATCTCTATTCAGGCATTAAATTGTGGAAAACATGTTCTTTGCGAAAAACCAATGGCAACGACATTGGAAGACTGTGAGAAAATGGTAAAAGCAGCGTCTGAAAATGGAAAGTTTCTTATGATTGGTCAGAATCAGAGACTTGCAAAGGCACATGTGAAGGCAAAACAATTAATTGCAGATGGTGCAATTGGAACAGTCAGAACATTTAAAACAACCTTTGGACATTGCGGACCTGAGACATGGAGCATAGATCCTGGAAAATCCAGTTGGTTTTTTGATAAAAAAAGAGCTGCAATGGGAGCAATGGCTGATTTAGGAATTCATAAAACTGATCTGATACAGTATTTGTTGGATACAACAGTAGCGGAGACAAGAGCATTCGTTGGAACACTAGATAAAAAAGATGCAGCAGGTAACTTTATCGGGGTGGACGATAATGCAATCTGCATATATACAATGAACAACGGAATTGTAGGAACGATGACAGCAAGTTGGTCTTATTATGGAGAAGAAGACAATTCTACGGTACTTTATGGAACAGAGGGAATTATGAAAATATATTCCAATCCCAAATTTGCTATTGAAATCATTACGAAAGATGTTGAAAAAGTATTATATGATATTGATAAGATTCAGACTAATGATAATCAGACAAAATCTGGAATTATTGATGCATTTGTAGAATCTATTGTTAAAAATGAAGAACCTGTAATTAGTGGAAAAAGTGTATTATCCGCAATGAGAGCAGTTTTCGCAAGTATAGAAGCTTCTGAATGTGGTCATACAGTGAAAATCAGACAGTGAATGAGGGAATAAAATGAAATTAGGATTAGTAAGTGCCATATACGACGATGTCGATTATGAAAAATTAATTGATCTGGTGGCAGATGCAGGACTGGAATGTGTGGAAGTTGCATGTTGGCCTGTGGAAAAAGCAGAGCGAAGATATGCTGGCGTGAGTCACATAAATGTCGAAAAAGTCTTAACAGATGAAGCATATTGTTGTCATATCCTGGATTATGCAAAGAAGAAAAAAATCGAAACTTCTTCTTTGGCTTATTACCCGAATACTATGGATGGAGATATAGAGAAAAGAAACCGTGCAGTATCACATTTAAAAAAGGTAATTTGTGCGTCAGCAAAATTAGGTGTCAATATGGTAACGACTTTTATAGGACGTGACCAAAGTAAGAATGTTGAAGACAATTTGCAGCTTATGAGAGAAATTTGGCCGCCAATATTGAAATTAGCTGAACAGGAAAATGTAAAAATAGCAATTGAAAACTGCCCGATGTTATTTGGACAAGATCAATGGCCAGGTGGACAAAATTTAATGACCTCACCTGTAATCTGGCGAAAAGTATTTGAAATTTTGGACAGTCCTATGTTAGGTATCAATTATGACCCATCCCATTTTATCTGGCAAAAAATGGATTATATCAAGCCGTTATATGAATTTAAAGATAAGATTTTTCATGTACATTTTAAAGATATAAAAGTCTATGAGGATAAATTGAAGGAAGCCGGAGTAATGGCATATCCTTTGGATTATATGACACCTAAGATTCCTGGTTTAGGGGATGTAAACTGGGCAAAATATGTTTCAGCATTAACAGACATTCAGTTTGATGGATATGGTTGCATAGAAATAGAAGACCGTGCTTTTGAAGCTTCGCTGGATGAAAAGATAAAATCTGTTAAAATTAGCACAAAATATCTGAGAAGTTTTGTGATTTAATTAAAATGAGTAAAAAGGCTATTGCACTATAAAGTGTGCAGTAGCCTTTTTAAATTGTGCGCCCGGTGGCGCACGTTTCTAACGGGTTAAAGTCCCGAATCCACCCGGTAGTGGGAAGGATATAGCCGAAGGCAAGGGTGTCCATCGTGAGGTGGAATCTGAAGGAAGCCGGATGTGGGAACAGACTAACCACGGGCAAATCTCTGGTCTGACGAACAGAAATCTCATATAAGGTCATGCATGAGGGTAAGGCAGCGAGTCAAGTCGAAGCCCAATAACTACACGGAATTATACAGTGTGAATATGCTGGATAATATGATGCTTGGAAGCTATGATCAGAATGCACTTTCCGGGGCAGCCACTGTGAACCAGATTTTCTTTGTTGTAAATCAGCTTGCCATTGCGATCGGAAATGCCCTGATCGTAATGAGTTCCCAGTACTGGGGGAAAAAAGATACCTGTGCGATCAGGAAACTGACAGGAATTGTACTGATATTCAGCCTGCTGGCAGCAATGCTCATCCTTGCAGTGTGTTCGGCATTTCCGGAACAATTGCTTGGCCTGTTCACAACATCACCGGATATTATTATGGAAGGCCAGACTTATCTTAAGATATGGAAATGGACGTTTGTCTTATTTCTGATCAGTAATCTTCTAATCTCCATGCTGAGAAGTGTGGAGACAGTGCAGATTTCATTTATTGTTTCTGTGATATCTCTGATCGTAAACGGTGGAATTAATTATACATTGATCTTCGGACATTTTGGATTTCCGGAAATGGGGATTAAAGGTGCTGCAATAGGAACACTGACAGCCAGAAGCCTGGAGTTTCTGATCGTTCTGTTTTATGTGGCAAAGATTGATAAGAAAGTCCGGATATTTGAAGGTGGCTTGTTAAGAGGAACATTCACAGCTGAGAACAGAAAACTGTGCAGGGATTTTATTAAAGTATCCACTCCTGTCATCCTTTCCGGACTGGTCTGGGCAATTTCGATTCCTATGCAGACTGCAATACTGGGACATCTTTCTTCGGATGCGATTGCAGCGAATTCCGTAGCGACAACATTCTTTCAGTATTTAAAAGTAATAGTAGTAGCGATCGCTTCTGCTTCCTCTGTAGTAATCGGAAAGTCTATCGGTCAGGGCGACAGAAATGAAGTGAAGGCTGTTGGACGGATGTTGTCAGTAATCGATATTTCCATAGGAATTATACTGGCAATAGTTTTACTTATTTTGAGAAAACAGTTGCTGTCTATGTATAATCTCACAGAGGAGGCAACAATCCTTGCAGACCACCTGATGATAGTCATGAGTGTGGTTATGGTGGGAATGTCCTATCAGATGCCTGTTTCTGTAGGTGTTATTCAGGGCGGCGGAGATACAAAATTCCAGATGTATATGAATCTGATCTCAACATGGGGAATTGTAATGCCCCTGTCTTTCCTGGCTGCGTTCGTATGGAAACTTCCGGTGGAATGGGTAGTTGTAGCCGTCCAGTCGGATCAGCTGTTTAAATGTGTGCCTGTGTTCCTGAGATTCAGAAGTTATAAATGGATCAGGAAGCTGACCTGACACATTAGTTACCACGATTGCTATAAAAAAGAGGTTATGCACACATCATATGTGCATAGCCTCGATCCATTCTTTCTCCCTGAATCCGGTAAGTACAAAGTTATCTCCGGTTACCAGCGGCCGTTTCACCAGCATTCCATCTGTAGCAAGGAGTTTCAGCTGCTCATCTTCAGACATATCTTTTAACTTATCTTTTAATCCCATTTCCTTATAGAGCATTCCGCTTGTATTAAAGAATTTCTTCAGTGGAAGACCACTTTTTGCGTACCATTCCTTTAGTTCTTCGTAAGCAGGATTTTCTTCTTTAATAGCCCGTTCTTCATAATTGATATTGTGTTCGTCCAGCCATTTCAGGGCTTTCATGCAGGTACTGCATTTGCGGTAAACTAAAACTTTCATAGACATTCTCCTCGTTTAGATTTATCGTAACTATTTACAGGTAATTACTTCCTTTATTATTGTTCCGGATAGATATATCATAAATTGGAAAGGGCGATTTTGCAAGAGAATGTTATGGAAGAATTGTAAGGCTTAGATTTTCATGTTAATATATCCATATACAAAAGAAAAATGGAATATTTGACGGTGATATAAAAAGGATACAAAAATATTCACATATAAAATGGTCAGAGCCATTTCGGAAGGAGGCAGGTAAAATGACAGGATTTGGAGATAGGATTTACGAAAGAGGAATGCGTACAGGAGAACAAAATGGAATACAGAAAGGAATACAACAAGGACGTCATGAGGGAATGATTCTTGGTGCTCTTATGAGTGGAAAAACTCCGGAAGAGGTTGCTGAGATGCTGAATCTGCCTCTGGAGGAAATAAAAAAAGTTCAGGAACAACAGATGACTGCAAACAGATAGTAGAAGAAAATTACTGATATAAAGTTAATAGGGAACCGGGAAATTTAAAATTGAGAGAGGCTATGCACGTTATGGGTGTATAGCCTCTTTTGTGTTGGTATTTATGTATTGTAAATATCTGCCTGAAATCAATTTTCTGATTTTAATGCATTTTCCAGGAATTTCACCGCATCTCTGACACAGTCATCACAGGAGCGGATTACCTTTCCGGTCTCCACACCCTTTAAGTCTTTACATATTACAGTTCCATTCTGCTGTTTAAACTGATTCATGACAGAGCGGACAGTCTGAGAGGTTCCTGCCTTGTCCTGGTTAATAAGTCCTGCTACAACTGCAGCACCGGAGATTGCTCCGCATGTACCGGCCATAGTGCCAAGACCTGCACCGAATCCCTGTGTGATCTTTTTGAGTGTATCCTCATCCATAGATGCCTCTTTACAGAAAGAACAGGCCACAGCCTGTGCACAGTTATAGCCGTTATGTTTCTTTTCTACTGCTTTTTCACATCTTAAGTTTTCCATATATAAAATCCTCCTGCATATAAATTTTAAACGAAGATATAGCTTATGATAGCATCTGGAGCCTGTTTTTACAACCTTCACAAAAATTTTCAATTTACAAAGATTTTACTTTAGCGTGATTTTACATTTAACTTTGGATTCCTATAATAGCACTTGTAAATGAGGCAACAAGTTATAAAACATAAAAATATTAAAAAGGAAATGAGCCTTTCACTTTATCTTAAAATTAAAAAACATGGCTCATGGGAAGAGGAGAAAATTATCATGAAGAAAAAAATCGCAACAATCCTTACAGCAGCAGTTATCGGAGCAACAGCTTTCACAACAATCGTAGGTGCAGCGAGCGGAGACATCACAGTTGTATCCCGTGAGGACGGTTCCGGTACACGTGGAGCATTCGTAGAACTGTTTGGAATTGAAGAAGAAAAAGATGGCGAGAAAGTAGATATGACTACAGATGAAGCAAGTGTAACAAACAGCACATCTGTTATGATGACAACAGTTGCAGGTGATGAGAATGCAATCGGTTATATTTCACTTGGTTCTCTGGATGATACAGTAAAGGCAGTTAAAATCGACGGCGTAGAAGCTACTGTAGATAATGTTTCAAATGATTCTTACAAAATCGCACGTCCGTTCAACATCCTTACATCTGATAAAGAAAGTGATGCAGCAAAGGATTTCGTAAATTACATCATGAGCTCTGACGGACAGAAGATCGTAGAGGACAACGGATATATCAAAGAAGCAGCAGATGCTAAGGCTTATGAAGCAGCAGACGGAGTTTCCGGTAAAGTAGTAGTTGCAGGTTCTTCTTCTGTAACACCGGTTATGGAGAAACTTGCAGAAGGCTATGAAGCAGTAAATAAAGATGTAACTGTAGAAGTTCAGCAGAGCGATTCCACAACAGGTGTAAACATGGCAGCAGAAGGAACAGCAGATATCGGTATGGCATCCCGTGACCTGAAAGATGAGGAGAAAGACCTTGGTCTTACAGCTACAGTTATCGCAAGAGATGGCATCGCAGTTATCGTAAACAAAGACAATGATGTTGATGAACTTACAAGCGATCAGGTAAAGGCTGTATACACAGGCGAGACTACTACATGGGAAGACCTTGCTAAATAATGTGATTAATATCAGGGTACAAAGATCAAAAAGCCGTTTGAGAATTGCGGGAGCTGCAAGGCAGCGGAGCAATTCGTAGATATGATATATGTAACAGATTTAGTTTCAGAGCAGTTCGCCTGTGAATGAAATAATATAGCAGGCGGGCTGTTTATATGTCGAAAATCATATTTTCAGAATTGCTGTAAAAATGCCAGGTTATGATTTTTGATGCAGGGAAAGAAAGGTGTAATGAATGAACCACTTTAAAGAAAAAGCAATGAAATGTATATTTCTGATCGCAGCCTGTACTTCAGTGCTGGCAGTATTTCTGATCTGTGCATTTCTGTTTGCAAATGGTGTCCCGGCTATCGGGAAAATCGGTCCGCTGAAGTTCCTGCAGGGAACAAAGTGGAAGCCGTCAAATGATATTTTTGGAATCCTTCCAATGATCGTAGCAAGTATCTATGTAACTGCAGGTGCCATTCTTCTTGGTGTGCCGATCGCACTTTTTACTTCTGTTTTTATGGCACGTTACTGTCCGAA
>OGXL01000032.1_pt1 | contig 77728 bp, 68 predicted proteins | sample 1576311 | NCBI WGS metagenome assembly OGXL01 (sample SAMEA3541564, study PRJEB24748) | human gut metagenome | biome: human gut; feature: human-associated habitat; material: faeces | place: China | collected 2012 | reverse complement strand
GGCTCCATGCTGATCTGCGAGATGGCAGCTTACTACAGGAGCATCGGAAGCTCTCTGAAGCAGAGAATGGAAGAGATCTATGCGCAGTATGGACGCTACCTCAACAAGGTGGACAGCTTTGAGTTCCCGGGCCTGAGCGGCATGGACAAGATGGCCGGAATCATGCAGGGACTTCGGGACAAACCGCTGGAAGATATCGCCGGATACAAGGTGGCCAGCGTGACAGATTACACAAAGCCGGAGGAGACAGGACTTCCTTCTGCCAACGTGCTGATCTACAAACTGGAGAACAACGAGACCGTGATCGTCCGTCCCTCCGGTACAGAGCCAAAGATCAAGATTTACTACACAACGCTGGGAAAAGACCTGGCAGAGGCTCAGTCAGAGAAAGACAAGCTGGCAGAGGCTATGAAGTCTGTGATGGCATAAGATTATAAGAAAAAGAAATCGCTGCAGTGGCTGCGGCGATTTCTTTTTTTATGGCTATTCTCTTTTCAGGTACTCCCTGGCCTTTTGCTGCTGCTCTTCTGTCATGGAGATCTTTCCCTTGGTGATCCCCACAAGCCCCTCCTCCTTCAGCTTGCGGATGGTCCGGTTCAGCGTCTTTACAGAGATCCCGGTCTCCTCGTGGATCTCCTCCCGGGTGCGTTTTACAATGCTGGAATGGGATTCCTCTATGTACTGAAGGATGTAGGCCAGGAGAAGATGCTGAGGCGGGTAGAACAGACGGTTGCCCCGGTTGTAGGAGGAACGGTACAGCTTGTAGGCCACCTTCTGGGATACAAGCCGGAGGAAGTGGATGTCCTTTGCGATCCAGTCCTCGAAATCTTTTCTGGTGAAATAGAGGACCGTGCACTCCGTGGTAGTCTCAAGTGTGACAGAAGTGCGGGATTTGCCGGCAAGGATGGCCACCTCCCCCACAAAGTCAATGGGATCGTTTCTCTCGATCATAAATACGTTTCCATTCTCAAATTCATTGATGACCCGGTGGTATCCCTCACAGACGATGCCGAAATAATCCAGCTCGGCATCTTTCTGGTGGATGATGGTCCCGGGCGGATAGGTACGGATGGTGCAGCGGTCCCGCAGCTCGTCGGGCATATAGCGGATATACGTTTCCAATTCAGGTACTTTTATCAGTAATTCTGGCAGTGTCATGACAAATCTCCCTCTTTTTTTACAGTATACAACAAAAACAGCCCATTTGTCCTTTTTTTATACAAGTTATTCTTATATAATACGTGAATGTTATAAGATATTTTAATAGAATGAGGAGAAATGAGATGAAAAAGGAGACCTACGCTTATCCATCTACTATGGCCAGAATGAAGGCAGAGTACAAGATCTTTATCCTGGCATTTGTGTTTATCGTGATCGCGGACAGCATCGGACAGATCCAGGTGCCGCTGGGGCCGGGAACTCTGATCCTGTTTCCCATTTTTTATTCCCTGATCATGGGAGTGATCTCCGGCCCTGAGGTGTTGAAGATCTTTAATAAAAAGGAAGTAAAGGCGGCATCGAAGCTGGTCATTGTGGCCATCTGTCCCTTTATTGCAAAACTGGGGATCAATGCGGGAGCAAGCCTTGAGGTGATCCTGTCGGCAGGACCTGCCCTGGTGCTGCAGGAGATTGGAAACCTGGGAACAATCTTCCTGGCCCTTCCATTTGCCCTGCTTTTGGGACTTAAAAGAGAGGCTATTGGAGCTACCCACTCGATCAACAGAGAATCGAACCTGGCTCTGATCACGGACATGTTCGGGCCTGACTCACCGGAGACGAGAGGAAGCCTCTCCATCTATGTAGTGGGCGGTATGGTAGGAACGATTTACTTTGGATTCATGACAACTATGGTGGCAGCACTGCATATTTTCCACCCCTATGCCCTGGGAATGGCGTCCGGCGTGGGAGCCGGGATCCTTATGGCCAGCGCTACAGCCAGCCTGGCGCTGATCTACCCGGATATGGCGGCGGAACTGTCAGCCCTTGCAAGTACCAGTGAGACCATCTCCGGCATTACAGGCATCTATGTGGCAATCTTTGTGGGAATTCCTCTGACAAAGAAGCTGTACCAGCTTCTGGAACCGCCCATCGCCAGGCTTAGAAGAGAGCCCAGCGAGGTGCTGGAGAGCCGGAAAAAAGAAATGGATGCAAAAGAGAACAATGCAAAGAGCAGGGAGGAAAGATAGATGAGATACGCAGAGTGGGGAATTTTACTTGTCATATCAGGGCTTGGCATTGCCCTGGCCAACTTTATCGGATTTGATGTGGGATTTATGGAGTCCCTGCCGGGGATCCTGATCCTTCTTGGCATCTCCGCGGCAGCTGTAGTGCTGAGCAAACTGGTGCCTTTGCGGCTTCCCATTGTGGCCTACTGTTCCATCATCGGCCTTCTGGCAGCCAGCCCTCTGTGCCCTGCCAGGGAATTTGTCATTGCGTCTGCCAACAGCATTAATTTTACAGCGCCTCTCACACTGGTGGGAGCCTATGCGGGCATTTCCATCGGAGATCAGATCAAATCTTTTGTCAAGCAGGGATGGAAGATGATCATTGTAGGTGTTCTCGTTATGACCGGAACTTTCCTTGGATCTGCCTGCATTGCGCAGCTTGTGCTGTCACTGACCAACGCGATATAGAAGCAGACCAAGAGAAACTTTTATTGTGTAGATTTGATAGGAGAGAGGGATATGAAAACAGAAGCAGATCTTCTGATCCGGAATAGTGACTATCTGGATCCGGAATTTGAACTTTCAGAGGGAAAGAGTATCCTCATCAGGGACGGGAAAATAGAAGCCATCGACACAGCGGAGAGTCTGGAGGAAAAGTATACCTGGAAAGAGGAGATGGATGGAAGCGGCTGCATCTATATGCCGGGCCTTGTGGACAGCCATATGCACACCGGGCAGCAGCTCCTCCGAGGGAATGTGCTGGATGAGATGCCTATGATCTGGACACGGATCATGCTGCCCTACGAGAGTACACTGACACCGGAGAGAATGCGGCTGAGCGCCCGCATGGCCGCCGTGGAGATGATCCACGCAGGAACGACCGGGTTTATTGACGCAGGAAGTTATTTTATGGCAGAGGCGGCAGGCGTCTACGCGCAGAGCGGGCTGCGGGGAGCTCTGTCCTACTCCACTATGGATCAGAAAGGCCTGCCTGCATCCATTGCCATGGATGCAGAGACAGCTATTCAGAAGACAGATGAACTCTATAAAGAATTTCATGGACAAGGAAATTTAAAAGTTTACTACTCCCTCAGATCTCTCATTTCCTGCTCGGAGGATCTGATCCGGATGGCGGCTGAGAGGGCAGCAGAGCGGCACACGATGCTGCAGGCTCACATGAACGAATACCCGGGAGAGATTAACTTCTATATGGAACGGAAACAGATGCGCCCCTACGAATATCTGGACAGCCTGGGCGTGCTGGGTCCGGATTTTCTGGGAGCCCACAGTCTGCTTCTGTCAGAGAGGGAGATCAGCCTGCTGTCAGAGAGGGGCGTGAAGGTGTGCCACTGCCCTTTCAGCAACTGCGGAAAGGCGGCGCCCAGGACACCGGAGCTTCTGGAGAGAAATATCACTGTGGGACTGGGGACAGACGGGGCCGCCCACGGGGGCCTGAGCCTTTTCCAGGAGATGAAGGTCTTCCGGTCTGTTATGAATCTGACCTGGGGCGTGCCTCTTGCGGAGCCGGCTGTCATGCCGGCCAAGAAGATCCTTGCCATGGCCACCAGGGGCGGACAGGCCTGCCTTGGAGGAGATCCGGACAGGGATGGAAAGATCTTTCCGGGAGCAAGGGCGGATCTGATCGGAATCGACAAGAGGAGGATCTACATGGCTGTGTACGGGCACATTGCCAACACCATCCTGGAAAGCGTTGGAAGCGGGGATGTGCGGGATTCTGTGTGCGGCGGAAAGATCCTTATGAGAAATTACCAGATCCAGACACTGGACGAGGAGAAGATTTACCGGGAAGCAGTCTCCTACAGAAATGATTTTGCATAAAATCCTGCAAAAACGGAAAGGATATCGACTTAAATGATAGAGTATTTGATTATTATTCTTGCAAATCTCCTGGTGGGAGGCATGATCGGGCTGACAGGGATCGCCGGATTTCTCCTGCCCATGCTGTACTCCGGATTTATGGGAATGCCTGCGGCGCAGGGGATGGCACTCAGTTTTTTTGCCTTCCTGATCTCCGGCGTGCTGGGATCCTGGAATTATTATAAGGCAAAAAATCTGGATGTCAGGCTGGGACTTCTGATCAGTGCGGGGAGTCTGGCAGGGGCGGCTCTGGGCGTCTGGCTGAACCTTTTGATCGACGAGTCCGTGGTAAAGAAAATTCTGTATCTGGTCGTGCTGGTATCGGGCATTTCTATCTTGCTGAGAAAAGATAAAGAGAGAGAAAGAGAAGAGAGCCTGCACCTTCCGGCGGGAGTGATGGTGGCCTTCGGATTTGTGACAGGGGCCGTGTGCGCCCTGTCCGGAGCAGGGGGACCGATCCTTGTGATGCCCCTCCTTGTGGTGATGGGCGTTTCTGTGAAGACAGCAGTGGGAGTGGCTCTCTTTAATTCCATTTTCATTGCAATCCCATCCTGTATCGGATACAGCATGCAGTGTGAGCCGGAGACATTTATCACCCTTTTGGCAGTATCCATGGTCAGCCACGGCGTCGGAGTCTGGGCTGGAAGCAGGAATGCGGGCATACTGCGGCCGGAACCACTGAAAAAGGGTGTGGCAGTGTTTTCTATCTGTATCGCGATCTTTAAACTGATTTTCGGATAAAAGGAGGTAAACCTCAGAAGAATATGTGTCGATATGACACTGACGCTAATAAATTGCCAAAAAATATATTTATTATTTTATGTATTGGTATATTTTGCCAAAAACCGGGATAATGACAGCTTTTCTTCACTATATGGCTGGGAATATGTTATAATAATATAACGCTAGAATGAAGAGGCATAATTGTAATAATTTATTTGAAATTGCAGGGTGGATTATTATGATGAGGAACAGATTTAATAGAGGTTTTATAAATAAAGAGGCCGTCATAAAAGGGACGGCCCTTTTGTTGTTAGATATTATTTTGACAATCTGTTGTATGGTGGGATCTCTGTGGATGCGGTTCGATTTCCGATTTTCTAGTATTGAGCCGGTTTTCTGGGAATCCGTGTCAAAATATCTCTGGATTAATGTAGTGTGTACAGTGATCGTGAATGCCTGCTGTAAACTGTACACAAGTTTGTGGCGTTTTGCCAGCATCGTAGAGCTGAAAAATGCTTTGATAGCTATCATCACTTCATCCATGCTGCAGTTTTTTGGAATGAAGATCCTTAAGTATCCGGTTCCGAGAAGCTATATATTTATCTATATCATGCTTCTTTCTATTTGTATTATCCTGCCGAGATTCGCTTACCGTTTTCTGAGAATTGCCTACCGGAATCACGAAGTGATCTGGCAGTCTAAACCCATTGTGACAATGGTAGTTGGCGCAGGGTCTGCCGGATATATGCTTGTCCGCGAGATGAAGAACAGTAAGCATCTGAACCGGAAAATCCCTTGTATTATTGATGACGATCTAAAGAAACTCGGCACATACCTGCAGGGAATTCCGATTGTGGGATCAAAGGAATCGATCCCTGCCATGGCAAAGAAGTATGGCATTGAAGAAATTATCATTGCAATTCCCACCCTAAAAGAAGACAAGAAAAAAGAACTTCTTGAAATCTGCCAGGAGACTGCCTGCAAGATCAAGATCCTTCCAGGCATCTACCAGATGGTTAATGAAGAGATAGATGTGTCCATGTTAAAAGATGTTAAGATAGAGGATCTTCTGGGAAGAGATCCGATAGATCTGCATCTGGAAGAAATAGCAGAATATATCGGCGGAAAGACGATTCTTGTGACTGGAGGAGGGGGATCCATCGGAAGCGAAATATGCCGTCAGGCAGCGCTTCATCATCCAAAGAGGCTGATCATCGTGGATATCTATGAAAATAATGCGTATGAAATCCAGCTGGAACTCCGGAAAAAATATCCGGATCTGGATCTTGTAACATTGATTGCATCTGTACGTGATAAGAAGAGAGTAGAAGAAATATTTGAAACGTATCACCCGGATATTGTCTACCACGCAGCCGCTCACAAGCATGTGCCTCTGATGGAGAACAGCCCTAATGAAGCCATCAAGAATAATGTGATGGGCACTTACAACGTGGCTTCTGCCTCAAATAAATTCCATGTGAAGAAGATGGTTCTTATCTCAACAGATAAGGCTGTGCGGCCTACAAATGTAATGGGGGCATCTAAAAGAATCTGTGAGATCATTGTACAGGCATTTGCCCAGCTCTCTCCTACAGAGTACGCAGCGGTGCGTTTTGGAAACGTACTTGGAAGCAACGGGAGTGTCATCCCCATTTTCCGGAAGCAGATTGAGGCAGGGGGGCCTGTTACAGTCACCCATCCTGACATTATACGCTACTTTATGACTATCCCGGAGGCGGTCAGTCTGGTGCTTCAGTGCGGCGCCTATGCCAAAGGCGGTGAAATCTTTATCCTGGATATGGGGCAACCGGTAAAAATTCTGGATATGGCAAAAAAGATGATCCGCCTGTCCGGACTTGTGCCGGGGAAGGATATAGAAATTGTATTTACCGGACTTCGGTCAGGAGAAAAGCTTTACGAGGAACTGCTAATCGATGACAAAAATCTGGTGGAAACAGCGAATAAAAGGATCTTTGTGGCTCAGATGGGAAAAATCGATCCAATAGATGCCTGCAGAAAGATCAAGAAGCTGATTGATGAGGCATATAAAGAAACTGAGGACATACGGGCAGAAATAAAGGAGATTGTACCGGAATATAAGCAAAATGATGAGGAGCAAGAGAAAGGACAGCAGGTGTAGAAGGGCATGAAACATAAAATAAAAAAAGCGGAGAAATTATACTATCCGAAATTTTCGCATTTCCAGACTGCATATATGAAAGTTCAGAGAGGAATGAGTTTTGTCTGTGCATTGGCGGGACTGATATTCCTTTCTCCGCTTTTTCTATTTCTGTGTATGTGGATTTTGATTGACAGTGGAAGGCCTGTATTCTTTATTCAGAAAAGAGTGGCAAGATCAAAGAGAGATGGGACATATCAGTATTTCCCAATTTATAAGTTTCGTACTATGTACACAGATACTCCCAAAGATATGCCTACCCATATGCTGGAGAACCCGGAGGCATTTATTACAAAGGCAGGTCATTTTTTGAGAAAGACTTCTCTGGATGAACTGCCTCAGCTGATTAATGTGATCAAAGGCGATATGAATCTGATCGGCCCCAGGCCGGCGCTCTACAATCAGGAGGATCTGATGGCAGAGCGAGACAAATACGGGGCAAACTTTATACGGCCGGGTATCACCGGACTTGCTCAGGTTATGGGAAGAGATGAGCTTCCTATTGGCGAGAAGGCAAGATATGACGGAATTTATACACAGTATGTCGGTCCAGTTACAGATATATTTTGTCTGTTTCGTACGATAGGAGTGGTTCTGACAAGTGATGGAGTCGTCGAAGGCGGAACCGGAGCGATGGAAGGAAAAGAAGAAAAAAAGAAAAAAATTCTTATATTTACAAATCATTCCTATATGCTCTATCAGTTTCGAAAAGAACTGATAGAAAAACTTTTGGAAAAATATGAAGTCGTCCTGAGTATGCCTTTTGTTGGCCATGAGGACGATTTTGTACAGATGGGGTGCAGATGCATTAAGACCAATATTGACAGAAGAGGCATTAATCCTATTACAGACTTCAAATTGCTGAAGTTTTATAATAAAATAGTAAAAGAAGAAAAGCCGGACAAAGTGATCACATATTCGATTAAGCCAAACATCTATGCCGGACTGATCTGTAGTCATCGAAGAATTCCGTTCTATGCTAATGTGCAGGGACTTGGAACCGCATTTCAGAAAAAGGTGTTGGCACAATTTGTGAAAATGATGTACAAAGTGGCCTTTCGAAAAGTAAAAGTAATATTTTTCGAAAACAAAGGAAATGCGCAGGAGTTTATCAATCGAAAGATTGCCGATCCAAAGAAGATCTTTGTGCTAAACGGCGCAGGGGTAAATCTGGAACACTATGCCTATACGCCTAAGACTTCACAGGAAAAGAAGTTCCATTTCCTGTATTTGGGACGGATCATGAAGGAAAAGGGAATAGATGAACTTCTTGATGCTATGGAAAGAGTCCATAAAGAATATGGAGAAAAGGTTGTCCTCGATATCGTCGGCTTTTTTGAAGATGAGTATAAAGAAAAAGTGGAAAAGTTGGAAGAGAAGGGAATTGTCGTATTTCACGGCTTCCAGGAAGAAACAAGACCGTATTACGCAATGGCAGACTGTGTCGCGCTTCCATCTTATCACGAAGGCATGAGTAATGTGCTTCTGGAGGCTTCGGCAATGGGAAGACCGGTTATTACAAGTGATATCCCGGGGTGCCGGGAGGCTGTAGAAGATGGGAAGAGCGGTTATCTGTGTGAGGTGAAGAACGCAGATATGCTTTTTGAGAAGATGAAGATGATGCTAGAGAAGGATGCAGAAGAGCGAGAAGAAATGGGAAGATGTGCAAGAAAGTGCATGGAAGAGCGGTTTGATAAGAACAAGATTATTGGGCAGACAGTGGAGATAATAAGCAGAAAATAGGAGACAAACAATGCTTTCAAATGGATATATCTTGATATTGATATGGACAGGGGCTATAGGACTTACAGCTGCATTAGCGACAGGCATCTATCGGATGGAGACTGTAAATGGCGAAAGAGTGCGGAGGGTGACTCCGCTTTTTGCCGTTGTGGCAGTACTTCCGCTGGTAATATGGGCTGGATTTCGTGGATATGTAGGAGATACAGGAGCGTATATGCAGTCGTTTGCAGAGATGCCGTCATCTTTATTAGGGATTCGCAGTTATATTGTAGGGGTAAATAAAGACCAGGGTTTCTATTTTGTCTCAGCAGTTATTAAGTGCATTATTGGAAACCGAAATACTATTTACTTTATTATTGTGGCTGCTGTGCAATGCTTTTTGCTATTTAAGATCTATAGGAGATACTCAATATCTTTTGCAACTAGTTTTTTCCTGTTTATTGCATCTACGGATTATATTTCATGGATTTTTAATGGAATGAGGCAGTTTGTGGCAGTCACGATTACGGTGGCCTGTTTTTCACTGATACTCCAAAAGAAGTATATGAAGGCTATCATTGGAATATTGATTGCATCGTTGTTTCACCAGAGTGCGCTGTTAGTACTACCCTTTGTCTTTATTGTTCAGGGAAAGGCATGGAATAAAAAAACTTTGTTATTTATTATAATAGTTGTAATAGCAGTAATGTTTGCAGATCAATTTACAGATATTTTGGATAATATGTTGGATGAAACTCAGTATGAGAATGTAGTTACAGATTGGAAGCAGTTCCAAGATGATGGAACGAATATCCTTAGAGTGCTTGTCTACAGTGTCCCGGCGATATTGTCGTTGATTGGAATTAAATATATCCGGAAAGCAGATGATCCTGTAATTAACATTTGTACAAATATGTCAATTGCAGCTAGTGGATTATATGTAGTTTCTATGTTTACGAGTGGCATTTTTATTGGAAGGTTGCCAATTTATTTTTCTGTATATCGTTCAATGCCTGCTTTTCGCTGGTAGAGTTCCCAGATGTGATTCAATACAACTGTTGTTGTAAGAGGTCTATAGGGATGAGCCGCCCGAAGAAAAATATATCGGGAGGATACTTCCGGACGGCCATTGAGGATATATTCCTTTATCGCTTCGCCTACATCTGAAAAAAGCGGAAGCGCAATGGATACCCCTGTTTTCTTTTGGACGATTTTTATCTCATTTACACGCCAGTCAATGTCTGTGAGTTTCATGTTGATGATGTCGATTCCGCGAATTCCGTTTCTTGCCGCAAGAAGAATCATTGCATAATCACGTTTCCCCTTTGTAGTTGTACGGTCAATCTGTGCGATAATCCTATGGATTTCATCCTGTGTGATCGGATCAAATATCTTCTTAGGACGGATGATCGGTAAAGATAGTACAAATTCATAAGGAATGTTCAGAGGTTTTTCCTCGTTTAAGAACTTGTGAAATTTTTTCAGATACAGCTGTATATTATGGAGACTTCCTTCCCTATATTTAGAAGCTGCATATGTCATATATCCAGAAAAGCTGTGTGCAGATATTTCTGTTCCGCCATCATGGATCCCATGGTTCTCCAGCCAGCAGAGATATTTTCTTATGGCCCATGCCATATCCTTTTTCGTTTTGGGTTCTACAGGTTCAATCCAGGCAAGAAATTCCTTCAGCAGTTCTTCATTCTTGATACATAAAGGCGTTCTGGCATGGCCATTTGCTCCAACATGAACCAGATCTCCTGTTTTATAAAACTCGTTTATGCGGGCGGCTGCCCGTAGATATGCCTTATAAGTTTTATAAGAGATTTCTTCCTGGTCAAAACGTTTTTGAACGAGTTCCTGATATTGGCAAAGGATATCCGGCTGATACTCTGCTTGATTTTTATCGAGGAAAAAATAGATAACAGGCCTGTAGTTGTGGCTGTATTCATACCAGGCTGTATGCTCCTTAACACCATATTCAATTAGCTTGTTCCTGATCAGAATGCAGATTTCTGATACGTTTGTGACTTTCTTCATAGTCAGTTCCTCCTGTTGATTTATTTGACAGATTAACTGTTAGAAGAATTATCTGACAGAGTCGATCTGATATGAAGTAGTCAAAAAATATTATCCCGAATTTTTCAAGCACCACCTCCACAAAAAACAAAAATATTATCCCGAATTATAGCTTTAAAGAACCTCAAAATTAAAAAGATTTTTGAGAATTCGGTATAAGAGAGAATTCGGTATAACTCTGGTTATCCCGAATTCGGGATAATAAGAGCAAGTTTCGGCTTGTAGCACAAATCCGTAGCACATGGAATGTAGCACACGGATTTTGTAGCTCTGCGCCTAAACTTGCCAGGGATTGCGATTCCCCGGACCCTCGCTGAGACTGCGGCTGCGCCGCAGTGCCGTTTCAGCCGTCTTTCTCTCTTAAAAGGGGAGAGAAAATCGGCTGGAACCGGCAGGGATTTCCACCAGAAGAACCTGCGGATTTCTGGTCGGAAATGTCGATGGCCTGATATGCTTCTTTGAACGAACCATCGACAGAAAGGAGCGTGTACGCCCATGAAAAAGAAAATGTCCTACAGGCCGGAACTGCGGACCTATGTTGCTCATGCCAGGATGAATGAAGAAGAGTGGCAAATCTTTAATTCCCAGGCGCAAAAGCTGGGATTGTCCCAGTCAGAATTTATCCGGCAGGCGGTGTTTACCGCAAAGGTGGAAGTGACGATCCGGCCGGTATATGACAGCACCGTTCTGGATCAGATCGCAACAGAATATGGCAAGATCGGCAGCAATATCAACCAGATCGCCAGGCATCTAAATGAAGGAAATCCATTTACGGCGCAGCTGCAGAAAAATCTAAATCATTGTCTGGCCGACTTAAGCCAGCTGAAGAAAAAAATTGAAGAGATGGCAGGTGAACTGTAATGGCGGTCATCAAGCATATCGCCAGTAAAAATGCGGACTATACAGCAGCTGAGAGGTATCTGGTCTTCCAGCATGATGAAAAGACACAGAAGATGATCCGGGACGAAGAGGGGTATCTGATGGTGAGGGAAAACTATTTGCTGGCAGGCGTGAATTGCGATCCTTACAACTTTGCGGCAGAGTGCAGGAAGGTCAATAAAAGGTATGGGAAAAATAAGGACAAGCGGGAGCTCAAGACGCACCATTACATCATCAGTTTTGAACCGGAGGACCGTGATCGGGGATTGACGATGGAAAGGGCACAGGAACTTTGCCTGTCCTATGCGAAAGCGCATTTCCCCGGACATCAGATGCTGATCTGCGCCCATGAGGACGGGCATAACCAGAGTGGAAATATCCATGTACATATCGTCCTGAACAGCGTCCAGATGGAAGAAATACAGCCTCTTCCCTATGAAATGAGGCCCTGTGACACAAAAGCAGGATTTAAGCATAATTGTTCCAGAGAACTAATGCGATACCTGAAAAAAGACCTGATGAAAATGTGTCGGGAACAGGGGCTGAACCAGGTCGATCTGAACAGAGCCAGCCGGAGGGTGACTGATAAAGAATACCATGCAAAAAGACGGGGACAGGAAAAGCTGGATCAGGAAAATGCGTCGAAAAAAGCGAGAGGGGAGCAGTCGGAACAGACCGAGTTTCAGACGGAACTGGATAAGATACGGTCTGCAATCTGCGAGGCAGTTTTAAAGAGCAGTACGTCAGAAGAGTTTATCAGGATCATGTGGGAAGATTATCAGGTCCGGGTAAATGAAAGCCGGGGAAGATGGAGTTATCTTCCGGAAGGGAGAAAGCATGCTGTTACCCACCGGAGGCTGGGAGACGCTTTTTCTAAAGAGATGATCGAGACAGCAATCCGGGAACAAAAAGAACTGCTTCCGCCAGAGCATCCGGCAGAAAAGGTGCGTAAAAAGAATGTCACTTTTGTTCACAGTGAACAAAAGTTAAACGGGCGTGAAACAGGCGGCGGAAAGCAGATGGATAAGAGAAAAACACAGACGTTTTTTGATATGGCGGAGATTGATAAAGTGATTGATCTTGAAAAGAATACAAAGGCCAGGGACAGCGAGGCATACGCTCAGTGGATCAAGATACATAACCTGCAGGAACAGGCAAAAACATTCCGGTTTCTTTCGGAGAATGATCTTCTGGACAGCCATAATCTGGACGTCGCTTATGCCAGCCTGACAGAGCAGTTCCGTGCCAGCCGTGAGAGCATGAAGGAGACAGAGAGACAGATCAAAGAGCAGAATAATCTGATCCGGCTGCTGGCACAGTATTATAAGGGAAGAGACACATACCGGGCTTACCGGAAAGCAAAAAATAAGAAACAATTCAAACAGGAACACCAGGCGGAGCATGATTTATACAAAAGAGCTTCCAAAGAACTGAAGGAAATGTTTGGGGAGGAAAAGCTGCCGTCCATGCAAAAACTGAAGAAAGAAAAAGCCATGCTGCAGGAACGGAAAAAGGAACAGTATGCCGCTTACCAAGAGGTTCGGAAAGAATGGCTGGAGATTGGAAAACTAATCCAGAATCGGGACAGCTTTCTTTCAATCCAGACGAAAGTACAGGGCAAGAACAAGTCGGATACTGATCTGGAATAACTGAGAAGCTGGAGACCAATATATTATGGCCTCCAGCTAAATTTTTGCCAATATTATAGGAAGATTCATCTGTTGTAGACAATAGCACGGGGATTCCTATAATATTTGTGCTGTTTTTTGCAAAAACGGCTTATTTCAGGGAAAATTTGGACGTTTTGAAAGCTTTAAAGACGTTGCAGAAATCTCGAGGTATGATATAATTAGACATTAGATGAGTCCACCTTTGGGCATACGATTACAACTGAAACGGTTCGGAAATAGCCAAAATATGTAATAAGACGATTTATCACGGCTATTCCAATATATTTATTCATAATACAGAATAAAGAGAATTTTGAAAATGTGACAAACGCTAAAGAGTTTCAAAAAAGATTTTTCCCAATGGAAAGGTAAATAATGTTGCATGGTATGGAAATTAATCTAGAGTAGTATCTTTTCTAGCCTTATCAGAAGAATGATAAGGTTTATTTTTTCTATATTAAACAGGATTATGTGAGAAAAAGAGATTGACGAGATATTTGTAGCAGTGAGAACTTGTGTTCAAATGAACTTGAGTCCACGATGAATAGAAATTCATTTGGATATAAGTTTGACGAAAATAAAAAACTGGAGAGAACGATATGATATTAACGAATTATTGGTGGCTGTTGATTTGGGTTTTTATTGGTGGATGGGTTTTAAATATTTATATCCCCAAGCGTCACGAAGTGGTTTTGGGAAATACAGAAGTAAGATGGAGAGTGTTGCCTGCTTTTCTATTGATGTTACCATATATTGTTTGGGCGGGATTTAGATCGAATGCGTTTGGAGATACTGGTGCATATCAGCAAGCATTTCGAGAGTGTGCCTCTTCTTTAGGAGAGATTGGAACATATCTGTCTGGTTTAACTAAGGATAAAGGTTTCTATTTTTTTATGGCTTTGGAAAAAAGCCTTTTGGGCAATTCAGAAACGCTTTTCTTTATACTTTTGGCTGCATTGCAATTGTTAATTGTTATGTGGATGTGCAGAAAATATTCTGAAGATTATTGGTTTAGCATTTTTATATTTATAGCATCTACGGATTACTTATCCTGGGCCTTCAATGGCATACGGCAGTTTACGGCAGTTGTTTTGATTTATGCAGCTACGCCTTTAATTATTAAAAAGAAATATATTCCAAGTATCCTCATAATCTTATTGGCTTCGACCATGCATCAGTCAGCATTATTGATGCTTCCTGTCATTTTTATTATACAGGGCAAAGCGTGGAATATGAAAACAGTGCTGTGTATTATTGTATGTTTGGTTGCATTGTTGTCTGTGGATCAGTTTACAAATATCATGGATTCGATGCTAGCAGAAACGCAGTACGGTAATGTAGTTAGTGATTACCAGTCTTGGAATGATGATGGCACTAATCCACTTCGTGTTTTAGTATATTCTGTTCCAACCATACTCTCGTTAGTAGGAGTGAAGTATATAAGAGCAGAAAATAATCCTGTAATTAATTTGGCTACAGGGGCAAGTGTAATCGTTTGTGGATTATATATAATTTCAATGGTGACATCGGGTATATTTTTGGGTAGATTACCTATATACCTGAGCTTATGGTCACAATGTATTTTATTGCCTTGGGAGATAAATCATCTGTTTACAGAAAAATCAGCAAGGCTTATTAAATTTGTTGCAGTAATCTGTTATTGTGTGTTTTTCTATTATCAGATGCATTATTCATGGAGCGTAATATAAATGGTTAGAGTTCTACAGATAGTTACCTATATGGGGCGTGGTGGCTTGGAGACTATGTTGATGAATTATTACCGCCATATAGATCGGAATAAGGTTCAATTTGATTTTCTAGTACATCGTGATTTTGAAGCAGATTATGACAGAGAAATACTATCAATGGGAGGAAAGATATATCATTTTTCTCGACTTATTCCATGGAGTAGAGGATATCGAAAAAAGCTAAAGAAATTCTTCATGTCACATCCAGAATATAAGATTGTGCATGTTCATCAAGATTGCCTAAGTTCTGTGGCATTGCAGTGTGCCAAAGAATGTGGCATTGCAGTGCGTATTGCACATAGTCACAATAGCAATCAGGATAAGAACATCAAATATTTAATTAAACGTCATTATATGAAACGAATTCCGCAGTTTGCTACAGATTGTTTTGCGTGTGGAAAGGATGCGGGAGATTGGATGTTTTCTGGACACTCATATCAAATTATACATAATGCAATAGACGCATCCATCTATACTTATTCGTCTGAAAAAGCTGTTACTATCCGTGAACGTCTTCATCTTCAACACAATCTTGTGATAGGGCATGTAGGACGGTTTGATTCTCAAAAAAATCATGGATTTTTACTGGATATTTTTAATGAATGTGTAAAAATTGTACCAAATGCTATATTGCTTTTGGTTGGCGATGGTGAAGGAAAAACTCAGATACAAGAAAAAGTAAAATCCTTGGGATTGGAAGATAAAGTAATTTTTACAGGGGTACGTAGCGATGTTCCAGATTTGCTTCAGGCAATGGATATTTTTGTATTTCCATCTTTGTATGAAGGTGTTCCCGTCACTATGATTGAAGCTCAAGCTTCAGGATTGCCATGTGTCATATCTGATAGCATTCCAAGGGATTGTATTATTACCTCTGATTTGGTTACTTCGATGAGTTTGTTAGATATGCCATGTGATTGGGCACAGCATATAATAGGTCGAACGCACATGAAGAGGAATAGTCATTTCAATGAAATTCAAGCTGCTGGTTATGATATTTTTACAGCGGCAAGGAAACTAGAAAATTTTTATTTGAAGAAAAACGGAGAGTAATTATAATGGCTTTTTTGACTGTGTTTACGCCGGCTTACAACCGAGCACATACTTTGCCACGTACTTATGAAAGTTTGTGTAAGCAGGATTGCAAGGATTTTATTTGGCTGATAATAGATGACGGATCTAAAGATGGAACGGCAGAACTGGTTCGAGGTTGGCAGGAGACAGAGAAGGAATTTAAAATTCAATACATCTACAAAGAAAATGGTGGAATGCATACCGCTCATAATACAGCATATGAGAATATTCATACAGAACTAAATGTTTGTATTGACTCAGATGATAGAATGGCCATGGGAGCAGTGAGAAAGATTAAATATGCATGGGAAAAGGTTCGAAATAAGGGATATGCTGGAATAATTGCACTCGATGCTGATTTTTCTGGAAATATTATTGGAAAAGGGTTTTGTGAAGGAATGATCGACACCACCTTGGGAGGTTATTATGCTTCAGGGGGGGCGGGAGATAAGAAATTAATTTATCGTACTGATGTTATTAACAGTGTTCCGCCCTATCCTGTATTCCCGGGAGAGAGATATGTGGGTTTAGTTTACAAATATACCTTAATTGATCAGAAGTATAAATTATTTGTTTTGAACGATGTTGTATGTGAGGTAGAATATCAGCTTGATGGCTCTACAGGAACTATGTGGAAACAGTATCTGAAGAATCCAAGAGGATTTGCATTTCTGAGAAAGATTGCTATGCAATATCCTACAAGTAAGAAGAGATTGATTCAGGATTGTATCCATTATTGTTCAAGCAGCCAGATTGCAAAGAATAAGTATTATATTCAGGAGTCTCCCCAAAAATTGCTGACAATCTTGTGTACGCCGCTAGGATGGTTGTTGACAATGATTGTTAAGAAGAAAGCAGGAGATAATTGATATGAAGATAGATAATATACGCTTACATTTACAGAGAAAGTATTATGGACAAGAAAATCGGAGGAATTTATGAAAAATAAAGTTGCATTTATAATACCATACTTTGGTAGAGTACCTTCTTATTTTTCATTATGGCTTCAATCCGCAGAGAAAAACCCTGATTTTGATTTTTTTATTTATTCAGATCTTCCACTGGACATAAAAGCAGAATCAAATGTTAAACAAATACAGATCTCATTTGTAGAGTTGAAAAGTAAAATAGAAAAATTATTGAATCGGAAGGTTTGTTTGAAAACTCCATATAAGCTATGCGATTTTAGACCAATGTATGGCATGATATTCGAAGAAGAAATAAAAGGATATGATTTCTGGGGGTTTATTGATATAGACTTGATTTTAGGACGTCTTACAACATTTATATCAGATGAACTTTTGGATACGTATGATAAATTATATTATGAAGGTCATTTTAGCCTTTTTAGAAATTGCGAGTTAATGAATACTCTTTTTATGAGGAGGTATCCGCATGTGCTAGATTGGCAATATGCTTTTTCAACAAATTACGCATGTCATTTTGATGAAAACGGAACTGCTGCATGGGCACATGAAGTTGATCCAAATTGTGGGATACGGTACTACAATTCATGGGATTTTTTGGATGTTCCAATAGATAGTTATGAAATTTCAGATGGAAAAGTAAATGGATACGCTTTATGGATTGATGGAGTGCTAAAGTTCTATTCTTTTGATGGAACGCATACGAGAGAACTTATGTACATTCATCTTCAGAAAAGAAAGATGAAGAAATTGGTCAAGAATACCTTGCTGGGTTTTGCTATCGCAAGAAATACATTTTATGATTTAGATGTGACGGAGAGTACAGAATATACTGAGCCAGAGAAATATATTGAGAATGTTGAGAAATTCAAAGTTGAAAGAAAATGTGCTCGAAGAAAGCAGGTAGTTACTAATTTAATGAATGGAGCACTTCGGGCAAGAGTATATCGTAAACTGAGAAAATGGAAAAGTAGGTAATGTATTTGCAAATACTGGTGCATTGATATGCTGAAACGATTATAGCGAGGGAAAAAACTTTTTCAATGCTTAAATATATCAGTCATATTGAGGGAGAGTGTCATAATGAAGAAAGTTCTTTTTTTAATTCATGATATGGGACAGGGGGGAGCGGAGAAAGTTTTGGTGAACCTTGTTAATAATATGGATAATTCAAAATTCGATATTACTGTAATGACGCTTTTTGACAGGGGAGAGAATCGACAGTTTCTAAAAAAAGAAGTAAGGTACAAGACTTGGTGTAAAAAGATGATTCCGGGTAATTCTCATCTAATGAAAGTATTAAGCCCAGAATGGCTTCACAAACTTATTATTAGGGATCATTACGACATAGAAGTGGCATATTTAGAAGGTCCTTGTGCTAGGATTATTAGTGGGTGTAATGAGCCAGGTGTTAAAAAGTTAGCTTGGATCCATATTGAACAACACACGGCTGAACGGGCAGCTGTATCTTTTAGAAGTATAGCAGAGGCCAAGGCGTGTTATCAGAAATTTGACCGTATTATTTGTGTTTCGCAGTCTGTAAAGCAAGATTTTTTACATGCGTTGCAAATTCCTGTGCCTCATGAGGTATTATATAACACAAATGAGAGTGATAAAATTGTGCGGCTTTCACAAGAAAATGTGGACCAAGAAATGTTGAATTCTGATGAGATTAAGTTGGTAGGAGTAGGAAAGCTTCTAAAGAGTAAAGGATTTGATCGGATAGTACGAATAGTAAAGCGATTGAAAGAACAGGGATATTCAGTTCATTTTTATGTGCTTGGAGAGGGACCAGAACGAAATAATTTGCAAGAGTATATTCAGCAAAATAGTCTTGAATGTAGTGTTACTCTTTTGGGATATCAGCTGAATCCGTATAAATATATGGCAAAATGTAATTTGTTTGTTTGCGCCAGTTTAGCAGAGGGCTTTTCTACCGCTGCCACGGAAGCGTTAATTATGGGAATTCCTGTTTGTACTGTAGAAGTTTCTGGTATGAAGGAAATGCTTGGGGAAAATAACGAATATGGACTTGTGGTTGAAAACAATGATGAGGCTCTATACCAGGGAATTAAGCGTTTTTTTGCAGAACCTGGATTATTAAAGTATTATGCGCAGCAAGCGAAAATCAGGGGAAAAGATTTCAGTACAGAGAAAACAGTGCAAGCGGTTGAACAAAGATTATTTCAATTGTGTGAGGAATAAAAAAGATGATTAGTGTAATTGTGCCCGCATTTAACGTAGAAGCTACGATAATTAGGACATTAGATAGCATTTTGGCACAAACCTATCCAGAAATCGAGGTTATTGTGGTAGATGATGGTTCGATGGATGCAACAGCAAAAATAATTGATGATTATGCATCTCTGCATAAGCAGGTTGTAGCAATACATACGCAAAATCAAGGTGTAACGACAGCACGTTTGACAGGGGTGAAATGTGCTGCTGGTGAGTGGATTGGTTTTGTGGACGGTGATGACGAAATTGAGCCGGATATGTATGAATTACTTATAAAAAATGCAGAACAGTATAAGGCTGATATTTCTCACTGTGGATATCAGATGATTTTTAATGATGGACGGATTCATTATTTTCATAATACAGGATGTCTAGTGCAGCAAGACAAGCTAACAGGTCTGAAGGACTTGTTAGACGGCTCGCTTGTCGAGCCGGGGTTGTGGAACAAACTTTTTCATAAGACTTTGTTTAACAGTTTGTTACACACCGAGGTGATGGATAAAAGTATTAAAATTAACGAAGATTTGCTAATGAATTATATTTTATTTTCAAATGCTAATATGTCAGTATTTCAGGATATTTGCAAGTACCATTATTTGATAGGAAGCATATCGGCATCTAGAGGTTCCCTGACTCAACATAAAATTTTTGATCCAATTCGTGTGAAACAACTAATCTTGGATATGAGAATTAGTGGAATGACAGAATCGGCCAAGAAAGCTTATATTGGAACATGTATAAATGTGTATAATTCTCTAATGCTGGACAAAAGCAATCACTTTATTCAGGAAGAACAAATTATATGGAAATTGGTAAAAGAACATAAAGAATGGATTCCGCTTTTGAGCAGAAAACAACAGATTCTTGCAAGCTTAATTTTGTGTTGGCCAAATGCATATAAACAGATTTATCGTATTTATGCGAAGTTTTTATTAAAAAATTACTATGAGTAACAGTATCAAGTATGGCAAAAGAGGTGAAAAGATGGTGAAGAATTTTTTTCTGATTTTAGCTGTCTTGCGTTCTATTCCTGCATTTATTGTTTTTCTTACATTACAGGAAAAGCAAGCTGTAATAGAAGATATGCAGCGTTTTGGGGAAAATGAGTCCTTATGGAGTTTGCATAAATTACTATTAAGATCTAAGCTTTTCAGAAGAATTTTTTTGACAAGAGTTTCATTTGAGTCAAGAATAAAGCAAAAAATATTAAGAATTTTTTATAAGCCGTCAGAAGACTTTACAATAGACGTCGTTTCAAAAAAAATGGGTGGTGGTTTTTTGGTGAGTCATGGAAACTCTACAATTGTCTATGCACAAAGTATTGGTAAAAACTTTTTGGTTCACCAAAATGTTACCGTAGGGCGAGGTAAAAAGATTGATGGCAACGATGTGCCTATTATTGGAGATAATGTTTTCATTGGAACAGGCGCAATTGTGATTGGGGGAATTCATATCGGAAATAATGCAAAGATAGGAGCTGGCGCTGTGGTTAATAAAGATGTTCCAGATTATTGTACTGTAGTGGGAAACCCAATGAGAATCATTTACAAAAAGGAAATGAAAGATGATGGAACCGTTAATTAGTGTAATCGTACCAGTGTATAAAGTAGAAAAATACTTAAACAAATGCGTGGAGTCTATTATCAGGCAGACATATGATAATTTGGAAATTATTTTGGTAGATGATGGTTCTCCAGATAATTGCCCTATTATGTGTGACCTATGGGCAAAAAAAGATCATAGGATTCAAGTTATCCATAAGCAAAATGGGGGCCTGTCTGATGCAAGAAATGCAGGGATTAATATTGCAAGAGGCGAGTTGATTAGTTTTATTGACAGTGATGACTGGATTGAACAAGATTTTTTTCAGAGTTTATATTATGCACTGTCTAAAAATGATGCGGACATTGCAGAATGTGCAACATCCTATGACACAGAGGATGGAAAGTTGCTTCGTGTGCGTGAGGAGGCACCGAATTCTTTACTTGACCATAAAGAAGCTTTGCGCAGGCTTGTTTTAGAAGATGGGGTTTATCAGACGGTTTGGAACAAACTTTATCGATACGAGATCATTAGTGGAATTGATTTTAAAGTTGGAAAATGTAATGAGGATGATTTTTGGACATATAAAGTACTTGATAAAGGGAAAAGTCTTGCGATAGTGAGAAAGCCACTTTATCATTATTTACAACGAAGTACCAGTATCATTGGAGTAGGTTATAACTTACATCGATTAGATGGTTTGGAAGCACGTTTTCAACGGATGCAATACCTGCTAAAATATGATGAGTTGAATAAACTTGCACGTCAACAGTTTATTATGGATTGTATGTGGCATATGCAATGTGTACTGTTGTATTTAGAAAAAGAAGATAAAAAGCATGCAAGGGTATATATTTTGGAACTTATACAAAAAACACCCAAATTAAAAATAAAAGATATGTCAGTAAATACAATATATAAAATTTGGCTGACATTCTTTAGCTGCTTTCCAGTCCTAACAGCTCAAATACGCAATATATTGAAGATTGGTTCTTGAGTTATCAAGGATGAAAGGATAAGTCTATGAAGAACGTAAATCAACTTAAAGCAGGGGCACTGCTTTCGTATGTTAATTTAGGATTGGGTTGTATAATCCCACTTTTATATACTCCGATTATGCTTCGCATGTTGGGACAGTCTGAATATGGTTTATACAGTTTATCCAATTCTGTAATCAGCTATCTTTCTATGTTGAACTTCGGTATGGGATCGGCAGTTATGCGTTATGTTACAAAATGCCGAGCTGAAGGTGATAAAAGAAGTGTTGAAAATATTGTTGGACTTTTTACAATAATATATTCTTTGCTGGCCGTATTAGTCGTAGCTGTTGGATTATTTCTTACTGCATTTGCTGATACTTTCTTTTCTAAAGGGCTTACAAGTGATGAGATTAGTCGGTTAAGAATATTGCTGGTTTTAATGACACTTAGTACTGCAGTGTCATTTCCGGTCAGCGTCTTTTCATCTGTTGCAGTTGCGTATGAAAAATATGTGTTCAGGCGACTAATTGATATTGCCGGAACTATTTTGACTCCGGTTTTGAATTTGGTTGCGCTTTTTATGGGAACAGGTTCGATCGGTATGGCTGTAGTAGGTCTGTTTATTCAATTGCTTTATACACCGATATTTCTCGTGTCCTGTTCAAAAATGTTGAACATACATCCTAAATTCGGAAAACCAAAACCGGGACTTTTAAAGGAAATATGGGGATTTTCAGCATTTGTATTTTTGAGTATGATTGTTGATTTATTATACTGGTCTACTGATAAAGTTCTTATAGGAGCTATGATAGGTTCTGCAGCTGTAGCCATTTATAATGTTGGAGGTACTTTTACATCTATGATGCAGAATATGTCTTCTGCAATTAGCAATGTTTTTGTACCAAGAGTGACCATGATGGTAGTAAAAGACGCATCTAATGATGAAATGTCAGAACTTTTGATTCGAATTGGAAGGTTGCAATATTTAATAATTTCTTTGATATTATCAGGGTATATTGTTTTTGGACAGATATTCATCCATTTTTGGTCTGGAGATGCGTATCAGGATGCTTATTGGATTGCATTGCTTACTATGATTCCACTTGCAATTCCTCTAATACAAAATATAGCATATAATACCATTTTGGCACAAAAGAAACATCAGTTTAGAGCAATTGTATATTTAATCATTGCTCTCATAAATATCGTTTCAACATATTTGGTTATCCCATATTATGGTATTATTGGAGCCGCAGTATGTACTGGAATATCATTTGTAGTTGGCAATGGAATTATAATGAATATTTATTACTATAAAGTTACTAAACTTAATATTCCCGCATTTTGGAAGAATATAGGACAAATGACGATTGTTCCAGCGATTATGGTTATAGCAGGATATTGGATAGTGAATTGTTATATTTCTGTTACGGGAATCATGCGATTTTTGATTGAGGTAATTGTTTATATTGCGATTTTTTGTGGATTAAGTTGGGGAATTACAATGAATCGATATGAGAAAAATTTATTTATAGATTTAGTCAAAAAAGTACTAAGAATAAGAAACAAAGAAAATTTGGGATAAAAATTATTGTGAAACTGCAAGCTTAATGAGTAAAGAATGAACAACCTTGTTTTATGAATTCCCTATGCGGGAAGATAAATAAAAAGAAAAGGAACGATGAGTACTGATATGAATAGGATTTTAATTTATATTGATTTGATTCCACATGGCGAGTATGATATTTTTCAAGCGACGGATCCTACAAAAATGAAAGAACTGATTCCGTTAATTTATGGAGGGGCTTGTCCAAATTTTGGAAATCGACTATGGTTTCAAGCAATTATTTCAGAAATCACGACAGAGGATAATCTGATTGAATATTGGGATGCTACAAAATCGTTTGATGAAATCAATAGTGGGTACGATATGGTTATTGCGCCTATGGCGAATGTATTCTCAATTGGTTTCAAAAGTCTGTTGGAAAAATTAGCTCAGAACTTTGAAAAGATTAAAATTCCAATTTATGTAATAGCTTGTGGAGTGCAGGCTGATTCATATGATGATTTGGAAAAATATGTGAGGCTATTAGAGAGCCGGCCACAAATTTTATTCGCACTGTATATAATTCTGGTGGTGAATTTGCGTTACGTGGTTATTTTACGAAAGAGTTTTTTGACCGTTTAGGTTTTCATTCTGCAGTTGTGACTGGATGCCCTTCACTGTATCAAGTTGGAAGAAATTTAAGGGTTTCATCGAGCTATGCAGAACTTTGTGATTTTTCACCTATTCTAAATGGAAATCTGAAGGAATGTATTCCTTATTTGGAGGAATATCCGAACAGCCAGTATTTTGATCAACATACGTATTATGAACTACTTTATGGAAAAGATTATCAACAATTTTGTAGTATGTCTGATGTCAGGATGCTTATTAGAAAATATAGTTTGAAAGAAGTACAAATGTTGGCAAAGAATCGTGTAAAATTGTTTCCAGATATGGCAAGCTGGAGAAATTACATACAAAAAGAAGGGTTTCAGTTTTCTTTTGGTAGCAGAATTCATGGAAATATTATGCCTATTTTGGCAGGGATTCCGGCAGTGGTATATGTTTGTGATGCTAGAACACGAGAAATGGCTGAATTTTTTGATATACCGATAGTTATGCCTGGGAGTGAAAACAAAATAATTGACTTATATCAACTTTATCAAACAGTAGATTATAGTGAGTTTAATCAAAAAATTGGAGAAAGGTTTGATGATTTTGAACGATTTCTTCAAAAACATGGGATTGTGAAACGAGTGAATACAGATAATGCTTTCTTTAAAGATGAAGAAGTAGTAGAGTTTAATGTATCTGATTTTTCATATATGAATAAAATTTTACGACGTCATAGATTTTCACTTACTATATTTGATTTTATACTGCAAAAATCCAGAAAGATTCGAGGTTTAACATAAGATTTGTATGAAAAGAGTATTTCTTTATGCTTATGATAAGCAAAATTTAGGAGATGATCTTTTTGTTTATACTATTACAAAAAGATATCCGGATGTCCGCTTCTATATTTGGAGTGACAAGATAAATCAGACAACATTCCAGTCGTTACATAATTTGAAAGTAGTGGATAGAAATAGTATATTTGTGCAGTTACAAAATAGAATTCGGTCTTCTTTTGTGCCACGTTATCGTGAATGGCTTGAAAGCCGTTGCCAGGCTGTTGTTTATATTGGAGGCTCAATTTTTATGGAATATAAAAATTGGGAACAAATTTTGAATTGGTGGGACTATGAGACTCAAAATCGTTCATTTTACATTATGGGAGCTAATTTTGGCCCTTATCGTTCAGAAGCATTTCGAAATAAGTTAGCAGAAATATTTTATAGTGCTAAGGATGTTTGTTTTCGGGATCAATATTCCTATAAAAAGTTTTGTAAGGTTCCAACAGTTCGGTATGCTCCGGATATCCTTTTTTCCTATCCTATGAAAAAGGCAGCTGTTATTCATAAACAGATTTTTGTATCTCCGATAAATTGTGAAACTCGGAAGGAAGGTAGTAACACTCTTTCCGCATATAGTGAGAAATATTTTTCTAATTTAACTGGACTTCTTAAGAGCTATTTAGCAGACGGCTATAGTCTGGTTCTTGCTTCTTTTTGCAATCAGGAGGGAGATGAGCAGGTAGTAGGGAAGTTAATGAAGGCCTTGTCTCTGGAGAAAGAATATCATAGAGTTAGTTGTATCTCTTATGATGGTACAAATATGGAAGCTATGTTGAAAGAAATTGCTTCATCAGAATATGTGATTGCTACTCGGTTTCATGCTACTATTTTGGCATTGGTATCGGGAAGACCGGTTTTCCCGATTGTATATAGTGATAAAACGATTAACGTGTTACAAGATATCGGATTCGGGGGAAATTATGCGGATCTTCGTAATTTGGAGGCAATACCATATGAATATTCTAGGTTTAATTTAGAATATTCACAGAATATTGATACTGAAAATCTTGCAAAAATGGCGGAAGGTCATTTTGCCATGCTGGATCGTTGTTTGAATTAAATGGAGTTATAATAATGATTAAATCAAGAGAAGATCTTATGGAATATATTAAAGCTGATAACGAATGGTTGATTCCTGGAACAATTAAAGAAAAAGTAATTGAATGTGTTGCTTCATATCCCTCTCGTATTTTGCGTAAATATCTTCGCTATCTTCGTAAACAGGAATACTATATCAATACTGCAAATGGAAGCAAATGGAAAGGTATTCTTGCTGTTTATTATGAGGGAAAGAAAAACAGGCTAGGTACTCGACTTGGAATCGAGATAGGTCCTAATTGTTTTGGAAGAGGGTTGAATATATATCATAGCGGTAGTATTATCATAAACCCTGCTGTGCGTGCCGGAGCAAATTGTAGCTTGCATGGGGCAAATTGTATTGGGAATAACGGATTGACAGCAGATGTTCCTACAATAGGTAATAGGGTAGATCTTGGCTATGGTGCAGTTGTAATTGGTAAGGTTGTGATTGCGGATGATGTAAAGATTGGAGCAAACGCATTGGTGAATCGTTCAGTGACTGAACCGGGATGTACAGTTGCGGGTGTTCCGGCGAAAATTGTAAAGCATGCAGATAAAAAGTGATATTCCTTGTCACTATGGAGGAAGGTTGACTATGAGCATTTTATCCAGAGCAAAACATCTTGGAGATAGAATTGTACTGGAATCAAAAGAATTTCCAGCACGGTTCAAAGAGTATGGTTTTAAAGTGGCCAGTGTTACATTCATTGATGGTCTGATACCACCTGAAAAGCACACATTTTATATTAAAACTATAGAAGAATATGTAAATCATTTTATGGAACCTGTTATTGAGAAATATCGTGATTGGAAGTCTGAAAAGGCCCATATTTTATGCCCTGGGAAAATGCCGGTCTGGTGTTGTTGGTGGCAGGGAACCGAACAAATGCCAGAGTTAGTACGGTTGTGCAATGATCGATTACACCAACTTCTTCCTAAAGATGGTGTCGAACTACACATGCTGACGGAGAAGAATTATCAGGAATATATAACACTTCCAGACTATATTATTGACAAGTTTAAGGCAGGTAAAATGAGCATTACAGCATTATCGGATGTACTTCGGGTGGCACTCTTAGCTCAGTATGGCGGATTTTGGATTGATGCGACTGTATTTATCGCTAATCATTTTCCAATGGAATTTGTTCAAAGTGATTTTTATGCCCAGAAGATGTATGATCCAATCAAATGGAAGCGTGAAGCTTGTAAGGGCCGTTGGTGCGGTTTTTTGATGGGGGGAAAGGCTGGAAATATTATTTTTCAGTTATTGCGAGATTCGTTTTTTCTTTGGTGGAAGGTTCATGATTCGGTAATTGATTATGTGATTCTGGATTATTTTTTACTTGCCGGTTATCATAGTATTCCAGAAATTCAAAGACAGATTGACAATGTTCCAGATAACAATCCAGATGTGTTTGAAATGTATAAAGTGTTGAATGAACCATATACACCTGCTTTGTTTGAACAGCTTACCAAGAATACGAATCTTCATAAGTTGACCTACAAAATGGAATTGAAACCTTATACCGAAAATGGAGAATTATCATTGTATGGGTTTCTTAATAATTTTGTTAAACAGGAGGGTGATCAATGGAAGACAAAGTGAGTATCATTATTCCTGTATATTGTGCAGAAAATACTATTGAGAGATGCGTGGAATCCTTGGTCAGGGGCGCTTATTTAGATATAGAGATTATACTTGTTGAAGATTGTTCATCAGATAATAGTTGGAAAGTGTGCTTAAAATTGAGAAATCAATATCCATGTGTTAAAGTATTCCAAAATCCAAAGAACAGTGGTTCGTCTGCTACGAGAAATCGTGGCCTTCAGGAAATGACGGGAAAGTATTTGATGTTTGTGGATAGTGATGATTGGGCTGAGCCAGATTATGTTTCGTCCTTTGTCGAAGTTTATCAAAAATATAAGCCTGATATGATTGTTTCAGGGTATATGAATCATGATGAAGTGCAGAATGCATCGACGAATTATTTTGGATGGGAAAATACAGAAACGATTACTGTAAAAAGTCTAAAGCATGAACTCTTGCCGCTGTATCACGGAAGATTGTTACAGCAAATTTGGAATAAACTATTTCTTGCAGAAGTTGTACGAGAGAACCATTTGTTGTTCGATACAGAAATTCAGATGGGTGAGGATTTTCGGTTTTTATTGTCTTATTTGGAACATATACCTGGGGATAAGTTGGTGCAGATTAATAAACCACTATATCATTATATCCGCTGTAGTGAAAATTCGCTCATGTCACAGTTTGGCAAAGAGAAGTTTGATGAACCACTTAAGAATCTAGAACGACTATATACATTGTTAGGAATGAATGAAGAAAAAAAATCAAGACAACTTATGGAAGACCGTAAAGCGCAGATTAACTTGTGGGCCTATCTTATTATGCATAATATGGGAATGAGGAGTAAAGAAAAAAAGAAAATAATTTTGGCTCTTGATGCACAAGATGGTCTGAAACTTTATAGGAAAAATAGAATACTTTACTATAAGGAGAGAGTAATAGTATTCTTTAAACGAGTGGGCCTTTATAAATGATTAAAAAGGAATAGGTAAGAAATTATTATGAATCACAGTACGTTGGTTAGTATTATTGTTCCAGTATATGGGGTTGAGGCATATCTTTCTACATGTATTGATTCATTGCTAGTACAGACTTATCAAAATATAGAAATTATTTTGGTGGATGATGAGTCACCGGACCGTTGCCCACAAATTTGCGATAATTATGCAGTGAATGATTCAAGAATACAAGTATTTCATAAAAAAAATGGCGGTGCGGCGAGCGCTAGAAATGTAGGTTTGGATAACGCTTCTGGAAAATATGTTTGTTTTGTTGATAGTGATGATGTCGTTTGTAAGACATATGTTGCGGCGTTGGTTGCTAGGTTGGAAGCGACGAATGCTGATCTGGCAGTATGTGGCTATTACGAATTATATAAATCCAAAAAAGAGGTAATAGATTGTATTAGATCAAATCGAATTCTTTCTCAAAAAGAATACCTTTTACAATTTTTAGATGATTGGACATGTGGTCTAATTTGGAATAAAATATTTAAGAGAGAAAAGATCGGTATGGTTCGATTTGCTGAAGGACATAAAATAGATGATGAATTTTTTACATATCAAGTAGTTATGAATTGCGATAAAGTAGTATTATTTGATGAACCTCTATATGAGTATCGTATGCGAATATCCAGCGTTATGGGAGCATCAGAGAAATATGAGAAAAAAATTATTTTAGATAAATTGGAATATCAGGTGGAACGATATGAAAAGGTTACCATGAGATTTCCGGATTTGACCAATCAGTATTTAAGAAATTTGATGGATAATCTAATTCTTTTGTTGCGCAAGAGTCAGCCCTACGGTGAATTGAAATCTAGAGTATGGATGCAGATAAAAAAATATAAGTGGTCCTTTCTTAGATCTTCTGTAAGTATGAAAGAAAAAATTGGCATTTTTTGTGCAATTTATAAGCCGGCAGAGCCTACGAATGATTTGATGATTGTAAGAACAGCTAAAGATGATTATTTTGAATGAAAATGATTTGAGCTAAAGGAATGATATGATGGATAAAGAATTTGCATCAAGAGAAAATATTAAAATGGTACAGGGGATTGCAATTATGCTAATGGTGTTTCATCATTTGTTTGGATTCCCTGATAGAATCTCTGTTCCATATTATGCTCCATTCGATTTTGAGTTCATTCATTTGGAGACGATTTTGGCATATTTTGGAAGAATCTGTGTTGCAATGTTTGCATTTTGTTCGGGGTTAGGACTTTATCGAAAAAACTCAAAAATTGTACAGAAAAGCGAATGGTCATTACTCACAGGATATAAAGAAATTTTTCGTTCAATAAAAAACTTTTATTTCCGATATTGGGTGATATTTATTGTTTTTATTCCATATGGATTTTGTAAACACATATATGAGTTTGTTCCGGTACAGTTTATAAAAAATGTTTTGGGCATAGCTTGCACTTACAATAAAGAATGGTGGTACGTTTATACTTATTTACGTCTATTAGTTGTTTTTCCTTTATTGTTTTCTTTTGCATATATTATGAAAAAAAAAGGATATAGGAAAAGTTTTTTGGCTGTGAGTATAGCTCTTATTTTTCTGTTTATTTTTATTTTGCGTATAAATGATGGCATGGAAACAGGATTTTTGGCTTATTTCATTTCATTTTATATTGGAATGTTGGTCGCTGAATTTAATATTTTTGAAAAAATAGTGCATGGTATTAAAAATATAGGGACGTTTTCAAGCGGTATTGTTCTTATTACTTTTTTTCTTTCTGCGGGAATTAGGGCATTCGTAACCTCTACGATTGATTTTTTAATAGCACCCATAATAATATTCTGTTTAATTTATTGGCTTCACAGCAAATGGGCATTTCGTTCAATAAAATGGTTGTTAGCTATTGAAGGAAAGTATTCTCAATATATTTGGTTGACACATACTTTCTTTGCTTACTATTATTTCCAAAAACAGTTGTATGCGCTATCCATTTCCTGGATTATTTTTGGAGTGAGTTTGATTGTTTGTACTTGTATTGGAATTTCCTTAGAAACTATATTACAAGCCGGAAGAAAAAAATTAAATCATGCCTAATAATAGTTTTTAATTAATATAGGCTCAATGTATACAATATATTGTATACATTGAGCCTATATTGTTAAAGTCTGAAATTAAAAATTAAGAAATGAAATAACCGATTACTATCTGCTAAAGCAGGTTTAGCCAAGTTCCGCATCCTGCGATCTATGGATTTTCTCCACTGGAACAATTTTCCCCTGTTCACTTACAGCAGCCTGTTTTTCATGCAGTTTCTTAAGAACGGAGGATTTAGCTTCGCCGCCGTCTCCGATACTGTCACCTGGCTCCTGTTTGCTTTCTGTTTCCATCCGCCCGTCCACTTCGTTATAGTTCTCTTCCGAATATTCTTCTGCGGCTTTGAGATAGTTCTTTTCTTCCGGCGAGGGGTCACGGTTTTGATCAGAAGCAAGGTCTTTCGGCTGCTGGGATATCAACGAAGTATCAGATTGATTCTGCTCTGCAAGGATCATTTCTACGGTATCTTTATCAAAACCGTTCCAGATATCTTCTGCCACAAGTTTTCCCGAACTGTCTACAATGACACAGGCTGCTTCGTCTCCGAATTTATCATGTTCCATGAGAAAGTAATCCTTGCCGCCGAAATTCTGAGAGTCAATGGTGTGCCAGGTCCCGAAATGAGTATCTACGACCAGGCCGGTGGTTTCCAATGTTACCAGATTTTCTTCCTGTAGAAATTCCGGTACTTCTTTAAAACCGATACTGTCGCAGAAGTAAGCAGTATCCCGGCCGTTTTCGTGAAGGACTACGACGTCGGATACAGAGAGGGAGTGCCCCCGGTAATCAGCCGGATGCTGGAGGTTGAACTTTTCGTACAGGCTTTCCAGAACTTCGGTATGGGAGGACTGTCCATCTGCGGAGTTTTCCGATAAAGTTCCGGTATATACCTGCTCATAGTTGGACTTCTGGACAGGCTGGCTCATACGTTCCAGTTCAGACAGATTGGCGAATTGGAGACTATGGTAGGCACTGTCTTCCCGGATCTGGTAGATGTCGTAGGAAAGCGGAGTTTCAGGCTGCGCCAGAGGGGACTGTTCGTGCTCAATACGCTGCTGGTGAGCGTATGCATTTTCCAGCAGATGTGCCTTGGTATCATAATGCTGCACTTTATCAGACAGCAGATCTTCCGCAGCTACCTGTGACTCATTGACAGACTGGACCATTTCTGAAAGTGCATCCAAGTCTACATTGTTGAAATGCTGTGGGACAATGAGTACTTCATGGAGGGACGAGGGGAGAATATAAAAATCGTCCTGTATGATATCGCCGATCTGGTCCAGAAGATCCGGAAGCGTGATCAGGGAAGCCCCCTGCATAGCTTGGTCATTAGAAAGGACGAAGACGGGAAGCATATCATCAGACATCTGGATTGGCTCTCCGCTTTCCAGAAGGTTAGGCAGAGGAAGTCCGGAAGTTAAATAGGAAATGGTATTCCCCATGGGGCTGAGAATGGGATATTCTGCCCAGGTACAGGTAGCAGCATCTTTCTGGAGTGTTTCCATGGAGACGTCCCAGCTGTCCAGCATAACAGGTGTGATGGTAGAATAGCCGACACTCTCGTCCGGCATTGTAAATTTTAACTGATAAATGGCTTCAAAATCGCTGATTTTACTGTGGACAGCGTTTTCCAGCAGTGCCTGGTTCAGATCCGGATCACAAAGCCGGATGGAGAGATGATGACGGGCAGTTTCATAGCTAGAAAGAGCCTGGGTGATAGTTTCTTTTGTAACGCCAGGAACCTCTGGAAGGCTTTTTTCTACAGTGTGTGAGAGAGCCTGCAGGATTTCTTCCAGAGGTTTCCCAGCCTGATAATCTTCAAAAAGAGCGTCCGGGTAAACGACAGGGGAAAAATTGCTGTCTGCAAAGGTAAATTCAATACCAAGTTTATGCTGGTCGTTGTGCTTTACCACTTCTTTGACAGAGATATCTGTGATCTTGATATCTTCCGAGAAGTAGTCAGGGAGACGGTCTGCCACCATCCGGACGAAATCTTCTTTTGTCATATCCGGATAATAATCTGTGAAATTCCCGGCATCATCATCAAAGGGAGCGAATAACGGGTCATAATGTGAGTTCATATGCGGTCTCCTTTCTTGGAAGATGTAGAATGGTCATGGCAGGAAGCAGTTTTCTGAAACTGGCGCTGGTAGTTAGCAAGGCGGCGCTGCCTGGATTCCTGTTTTTCGGGACTATTTTGGATTGTTTTGATTTTCATATAGATTTCCTTTCACGATACTGTTCCCAGGTTTCTTTGCGGTAACAGCCGCTGTAAATATAGCGCTGCTGAAATTCAAGCTGCAGAGAAGAGGGTTTGATCCCCATGCGGTCGTTCCGCTCTGCCTGGGCATAGAGATTAATGTTTCGGTAGGTCTTCAGCGCCTCTGTGCGGAAGAAGGCGTCTTCCAGATCCTTGGTGACAAGCAGGTAGACAAAGATACGATAGGGCTTTATCCCATATTTCCCCAGGAGGTCGATAGCCCGGCACAGCGGAGCAATCTGCGAGCGTTGGTCGCAGGAAAAGCGGAGAAATCGGATCCATTTGAGACGGGAGAGGATTTCTGCTATTTCCGGAGTGACGAGCCTGGCATCCATTCCCTGATTCAGGTCGATCCGGTAACCACTTCCGATCAGGCGTTCCAGTTCCCGGATCCCGTGACTGCTTGCGAGGATGTTATTGTCCATAAGGACCAGCTTATCAGTATCCTGGCGGACAACTTCTTCCCAGCGCCTGTATGGACGGATATCCCCCTCTTTCTGAGGCACGATACACCAGCGGCAGTGATTGGGGCAACCTCTTGTAAGATACCCTATAGCGTAATCACAGGCAGGGTAAAGCGTGTAATCCGGGAACATCCGGTCTATCTCTGGCGGCAGCTGGCTGTTGAGGGGGATATCCGGATAACCGGTTCCACCACGGATAGTGCCAACAGGGAGATAAGGGTTTTCTGGAGTAAAATCAAAGACTTTGCTGCTGTAGATCCGGTCATAAGAGCCGAGTGGGTTCCACCATTCGACTGGATCCTTCCGGGATTTGTGCCAGGCGGACAGCTTCATCAGCGCAAGGTTGGGGAAGGTTTTGCGCTTCATATATTCTTTCTCTGCGTCATGTAGTCCGATGGTCATACTACATCACTCCCGGAGAAGTCATCATCATCGAGGTCAAATTCGTCCATGTACTGTGCAGGGAACAGAGGAAGGTCTGCAAATTCTTTATCGGAGATTTCATACAGTTTGGCAATGGTCCGTTCCATCAGGCTTTGAATTTCGGGATCTTTTGCATAGGGAACGGATTCTTCCATTTCCCGAATCAGTGCATATCGGCTGGAAAAGTCATAGATACACATCAGATTGATTTCTTCTACATTAAATTTCATATTCTGAGGACTCCTTATATTTTATAACGGTTCTTTTTCATGGATACCGGGTTTCCCAGGCGGGGAAGAAGCGGCAATTTCCTGCTGTTTTGTTTTCAGTTTGCCGAGGACAGAAGGCTTATCCCTCGAGTCAGATGTTTCCTTTTGAGCGCTTTTCTCTTTGGCGGATTTCCGGGAGTTGAGCAGCTGCTGTTCCATTGCCATAAGATCCCGGAAAGCAACGTCTACCATCACGGGATGGCATTTCACCAGATAATCTCTTCGTCGGTCCTCTGTCGGAATATCAGAAGCGCCGGGCACCTGGATCTTCGCTGCACCTTCCCGGACTGGCTGATGGTAGCGCTTATCCCATGGGGCCAACTGGATGGTTCCGGCAAGGACCAGCATACAACGCTCCAGGCCGTAGCGATCGGTCATTTCTTTTAAAAAAGCCGGGACATCCCGTGCGTGATAACGTGCGCCATATTCGCTGTCAAATTGGTCAGCGCAGGAAATATTGGCCAGATGGCTTTCTTTCCACTCCTTTACGGAATCATTTTCCAGTGCCTCTGAAAAAGTCATATGGCAGACCGGGCAGTGCAGGCGTTCCTCTTGTTCCTGACGCAGCTGTTCGAACGTATCCAGAGAAATCTCCTCCGGGATAGCAGTTTTGGATAATCCCTGCGCCTGGATGATGTCATAAAGAGCGGTGGCAAGCTTCATGGACGGATCACCGATCTGTCCCCCGTCCATATCCTGCAGGCAGGAATCATAAATGGTATAATCCCAGCTCCCGTCAGAAGCATCCTGTATGTGGAGATACATGATTCCGATTTTGAATACAGCCTCAGTAGGTTCATCAGTGGTAATGGAGGCATATTTTTCAAGGCCGAGCGGGACAGGCTCGGGATTCGGGAATTGTGCATCCAGACGTTCTAAGAGTTCCTCTGCCCGTCTGCTGAAAGAAATGTCTTCCAGGACAATGGAATGGAGCCACTCTTTTAATGCAGAGACTTCTCCTGTCTCCATTTGGGCCAGCATTTTTTCTTCAAAAGAGACTGCCTCATGGTCTGAATTTTCCGGGAAAAGATTGGGATCATACTGCCTGGAAAAATCACCGAGCGCAGTGACCAGATTCTGCAGAGGATTTTGGTCGGCGGAGGGCTTCAGGCTGTCCAGTTCCCCGCTGTCATAGAGCTTGTCAAAGAGTGCGGCGTATTCTTCCGGATGGGGGATACTGCTGTTCTTGATCCGATCCAGATAGATTTCCTTTGTTGCTTCCCGAACCGGATCTTCCAGATGGTGCATTTCATGTTCTTTCTGGATTTCATCCAGGTGAAGTTCCAGTTCATTGATAATCTGAAGTGCGCCGTTACGGATAACCTGCAGGGAGGCTTTCAATTCCGGAAGTTCCTTATTGGACGACCAGGAACCAAGATAGCCAAAGGAATAGTCTGCCGTGTCGAGACCAAAATGTTCACATACAACAAAGGCGATACTTTCTGCTTCTATTTCACGGGTAGCCTGATCCTTATGGAGATTCTTCTGGTCTGTCTCTGCTATACTGTGGTGCCGGGAATGTGCCAGTTCATGGATTGCAGTTTTGATGGTCTGCAGTTCACTTAACCCTTCCCGGATTACCATTTTTTCCTGATCAAAATATCCATTAGCGTCCCCGCTGACAGGTTCAATGGATACAGGAACCTTTGCAGTGCACCGTATTGCTTCCATAAGAGTATCGTATTGTGTTACATCTCCGGTCAGAGGATGGATATCCAGTTCCGGAAGCGGCTTTCCCTCCGTATCCGAAACGTCAAAAACGTTTACGATATGGAAAGAAGGGATTTTGACAGGGACCTGTTCCATGACCGGATTCCCGTCCTGATCCAGCACGGGGAGATTGGTCCGGGGATCTATCTTTTCCCGGGTTTTGTATTGCTGGGTTTTTGAGTGACTTGGTGCGAAAATCTTGATGCCGGACCCGGCTTTCGGATAGCGTTCAAACTTATTTTTCCATGTGGAATATCCGGCAAGAAGAGTGGCGTCTGGTTTCTGCATGGCAATCAGGAGAGAATTGCGGTAGCTGTAAGTATGGAACCGTGACATGACTTTGAGATATTCCCGGAATTTGTCGGAACTCATAAATTCGATAATCCCCTGCTCCAGCCGTTTTGTTGCTGCTTTGATGGGATCTTCTTTCATAGAATTTTTATATTTTGCCATTTCTGTCTCCAATTCTGGTTATAGACTCTGTTCTGTACGTAATGCAGGGAGAACGGAGGAAGTGTGCTGGGCTGCTTTTTCTTTGGCTTCCTGAAGCCTGGACAGTATGGATGGCTGTCGGAGCTGATCTGCGTATGCCTGGTGTGAGATACCGGGAGAAGTGATCTGGGTATCTGGAAGAAGGGGACTGTCATCAGATTCTTCTGACTCAAGAAAAAGATCATCTTCTTTTTTGTCCAGATCCAGCATGGCGTTGACTTCATTCAGCCTCTTTTGTTTTTCATTCAGCAGTTCTTCCTGGGGAAAGGGGCGCTGCAGTTCTGCTTTTGCCGCTGCAATCTGATTTTGTACATTGTCCAGGGATTTTTGTGCGGCTTTCAGTTTTATGGGAATGTGTTGAAGAGCGTTGTTGACACGGGTCAGATTACCGGATGGGTCAGTACCCAGTTCGATGTCATGGGTAATCTGTCCGGCAATACTGAGATGATATTTCTGAGAGAAAGAACTGTAGTTGGCAGAGAGTGTGAATCCGGCATATTCTCCGAGTATGGAACCGCCGTCTTGGACAGACTGTTTACAGGCATCTAATAGGGCGGCACCGGCTTCTTTCCTTTCCGTATAAACTTTTCCGAGAATGGTGATCTGGAAGTGGTCGGGATCCGAAGGAAGGTTTTGGAAAGCGGTCCTGGCATCTTGCTGCAGACCTGCGATCAGATTTTGTGTCCTGGAAAGTTCTTTCGGAAATGTTCTGATCAGTGCGTCTTCCAGGTCGTAGTGACGGCTTGTGTAGCTGGCTTTCATCATCTTCAGCTTTGTAACTTCTGTATCTAACTCGGTTTTCTCCATGATCAGGGGATTACCGGAGGCAAGAGCCTTTACTTCCGCATAATTCAGGGCGGCCTGATCCATATCTTCACAGCTTCTTGCCGGGGATTTGCTGGTCATCACCTGGCTGATGAATTTCTGTTTGTTTTCCAAGGTCTGCCACATGAATGCGTCAAAAGTCTGTTCGGTGATGTAGCGGTAAATGTGGACTTCCGGATTGGTATTCCCCTGCCGGAGGATCCGTCCTTCTTGCTGTTCCACATCGCTGGGACGCCAGGGAACATCCAGGTGGTGAAGGGCAAGGAGTTTATCCTGGATATTGGTCCCTGCTCCCATCTTTGAGGTAGAGGCGAGGACGATTCGTACCTGGCCGGAGCGTACCCGGGAGAAGAGCATGGATTTTTGGGCGTCTGTGGAAGCGTCATGGATAAACGCAATCTCTTTTTCCGGGACGCCCCGGCTGATCAGCTTTGCTTTGATATCATCATATACATTGAAGGAGCCGTCGCTTTTCGGTGTGGACTGGTCGCAGAAGATAACCTGTGTCCGTTTGTCTGCGGCTGTATGCTGCCATAGCTGAAACGTTTTTTCCACGCAGGCATTGACCTTGCTTCCGGGATCATCCGGGAGAAGGGGATTGATCAGGCGCTGATCCAGCGCTAACTTCCGCCCGTCATTGGTAACACAGAGCATATTGTCCTGTTCAGAATTAACAGAGCGGTTCCGGATTGCCTCCGCTCGCTTTGCCAGTTCGGCAACCATATCTTTTTGGATTTCAGACGGGCTGACAATGACATTTTCATAGAGGGGCTTGGGAGTGGGAAGGTTCAGCATGTCTGAGGTCTGGATATCCGCACATTCTTTCCATGCGGCCATTAATTCTGGAAGGTTGAAGAATCTGGCAAATCGGGTCTTTGCACGGTAGCCAGTCCCTTCCGGCGCAAGTTCAATGGCGCTGACCGTTTCTCCGAACTGGGCGGCCCAGCTGTCAAAATGGGTAAGTCCCATTTCCTGGAGCATATCCGCCTGCAGGTATCGCATGAGAGTGTAGAGTTCCGTCATACTGTTCGAGATGGGAGTGCCGGTGGCGAATGTAATGCCCTTTCCTCCGGTCAGTTCATCCATATAACGGCATTTTGCAAGCATGTCGGAGGACTTCTGTGCGTCTGTAGTGGACACGCCCGCCACGGAAGTCATCTTGGTATAAACGTAGAGATTTTTGAAATTTTGCGACTCGTCTACAAAGAGGCGGTCCACGCCCAGTTCCTCAAAGGTGACGGCATGATCTTTTGTTTTCCCTGTGGTCAGCTTGGTGAGCTTGGCTTCCAGCTTTTTCCTTGTCCCTTCCATCTGTTTAATGGTGAAGTTTTCTGCACCGGCTTCTTTTGCCTGCCGGATGCCGTCCACGATTTCATCTATCTGCTGATACAGGGTGGCTTTCTGCCGCTCTTCGGACAGAGGGATCTTTTCAAACTGGGTGTGACCGATGACAACACAGTCGTAATCCCCGGTAGCGATCCGGGAACAGAAACGCTTCCGGTTGGCAGGCTCGAAATCTTTTTTGGTAGCTGCCAGGACTTTGGCGTTTGGATAGAGCCGCAGGATATCTGCGCTCCACTGGCCGATCAGGTGATTGGGGACCACGAACATGGACTTACTGCACAGCCCCAGCCGTTTGCTTTCCATAGCGGCGGCAATACAGCTGAATGTCTTTCCGGCTCCTACCGCATGGGCGGCAAGGCAGTTCCCACCGTACGGGATACGTGCGATCACATTTTTTTGGTGGGGACGCAGTTTGATGGCTGGGTTCATGCCGGGAAAACGCAAGTGGCTTCCGTCGTATTCTCGGGGACGGATGCAGTTGAAACGCTCATTATACCGTTTTACCAGACGTTCCCTTCGCTGTGGATCCTTGAACACCCAGTCCTGGAAAGCTTCCTTGATCAGATCCTGCTTCTGTTGTGCCAGGATGGTTTCTTTCTGATTAATGATACGGACTTCATTGCCGCTGGCGTCCAGTTTCACGTCATAGATCTTGGTCTGTCTCTGGTTCAGAGCGTCCTGCAGGAGGCGGTAGCCGGAGGCTCTTTGGGTTCCGTAAGTGACGGAAGCAGCGACAGAACCGGCAAAGGCGGATTTCCCCTTGACGTTCCATTCCCCGCTGGCGGGAGAATAGAGGACTTTCACAGAATTGCTTTCTACAGCATGTTTCGGAGTGCCTAATAACTCCTGCATGAACTGGGTGATCTCCTCCGGCTCGATCCAGGTAACGCCCAGGCGCACATGAATCTCCGGCGCAGTTAGATCCTGTGACTGTACTTTCTGGAGAGACTCCACATTGATCTGGTATTCAGGATGGCTTTCAGCAAAGATTTCAGCGGTACGCAGTTTCTCCCGCACATTGCCGGAGAGATACTCGTCTGCTGTCTGCCACTGTTCGGAAACGGGGGCTTTGAAGATCAGGCCTCTTAGTTCTTCGCAAATTTCTTCTTCAGGTTTCCCATACAGGCTTGACATATAGGCCAGGTCTACGCAGGCTTTTTCGCCCATAGATACAGATAAGGCTTCCACTGCGGAATCTACCGTCTGGACAGGTTCCGGCTTCCGGATCGTGCGCTGACGGAAGATATCGGCTTTTTCTTTCAGATTGCCTTCTTCGTCCAGGACTTCCAGAGATGAGAGAAGATAGTAGGAGGCGTCCTGGCTGAACGCACGCTGGTTTCCGGTGCTGTTTATAAGTCCCCACTTAGCGGTAAATGCATCATACTGCTGATTTAGAAGTTTCATCTGTTTTGTAATCTCTTCATTGCTGGAATCTTCCAGCTGCATTTTCAAAAGAGTGCGGGTAGTGTCCCGCAGTTCGATCATGCCTTTCACTCGCTCTGCTGTAGCTGCAGGAAGATCCATGCGGTTCATCAGGGAGTTCTCCCGGTAGTAGATCTGGCCGTCTGCCAGGGTATAACTGAAGTTTGGAACGTCCGGATCAGCGGGAACGGACTCTTCCAGGTCCAGGTCGCTGTCTGAGAGTTCCCGTATCTGCATGGAACCTTGGATACGGGAGACTGCCCGGGAAAGCTGCTCTTCCAGTGAAAGGTCTTTCCTTGCTTTTACGGTAAGTGATGTTTCCCCGTACTGGTTCTGCTCCGGTACTAAATCTCCCAGGATCATTTCCGGATTTTCGATATAGTACTGGTTGATGCTGCAGCCGTCGGAAGTTTCTCCAAGCTGTACCCAGGAGGGCTCTTTTATGGGAGCACGATCCCGTTTTTGCAGGAATAGGATGTCGGTTACGGCATTTGTACCGGCTGTTTTCTGAAATGTTTGCTCTGAAAGCCGGACAGCGCCAAGAAGGTCCGCACGCTCTGCAAAATATTTTCTGGCGGCGGGATTTTCTTTATCCAGGGTGCCGCTGGAAGTCACTACGGCGACCAATCCGCCGGGACGCACCTGATCCAGGGATTTTGCGATAAAATAGTCATGGATCGAGAATTTATAACGGTCATACCGCCGGTCCGGCACCTGATAATTTCCAAAGGGGACGTTGCCGATCACGACGTCGAAGAAATCATTGGGGAAAGAAGTGCGCTCAAATCCGTCAATCTGGATCTGCGCCTTGGGATAGAGTTTTTGGGCGATCCTCCCGGTGAGGGAATCCAGTTCTATGCCGTACAGGCGGCTTTTGTCCATTCCTTCCGGGAGGCAGCCGAAGAAATTTCCAGTCCCGCAGGATGGCTCCAGTACATTTCCTGTGGTGAATCCCATATTGGAAAGCGCCTGATACATGGAGCGGATCACGGCAGGCGGGGTGTAAAAGGCGTTCAGCGTGGAGGATCTGGCCGCTTCGTATTCCCGGGGTGTCAGAAGAGATTTTAGCTGCTCGTATTCTTTGGACCATTCCGTGCTGTCCGGGTCAAAGGCTTTGGAGAGTCCGCCCCAGCCGGAGTAATGGGAGAGTATGATCTGTTCTTCCGGTGTGGCAGGGCGGTCCTCTGTTTCCAAAGTCTGCAGTGTCTGGATCGCCTGGATATTTGCCTGGAACTTGCCTTTGGGTCCGCCAAGATCCGGATCATCTTCTGTGATGCGGAAATTTTCCGGAGAGATTTTTTCTATTTCAGAGATGTCTTCCGAAGGAGATTCAGATACCTGTTCTGAAATATCTGCTGTTATTGCTCCGGCAAGATGGTCTTTTATGACAGAAAGGTCTTCTTCACGGCTGATCGGGAAACCGATAGCTTTTAAGAAGGTAAGGTCAGTCAGGGAGACTTTGCCCGTATCATAATTGACAGAATCGATCTGAAATTCCCGGTCGTCTATGGTCAGCTGTAATCCGATGGGGATATCCATAGGCTCAGAGATGTCTTCGGGGAGAACGGGTTCCAGCTGATCCAGGAAGGATAATTGTCCTTCTACTTCTTCCTGCGAATCTACCCTTTCCTTTTTAGTCTGCTGCTCCTGTTCTTGTGGTTCAGGAATTGGGAAGAGAGAGAAGACGCCATCGTGATATTCGGTGAGGTCTTCGGCGTAACGCTCCAGCGTGGGATACTCTTCCATATCATGGGGCAGATTGGACAGGCAGCTGTCCATGAATAGAATGATTTCAGCCAGGGCATCCGGATCCGTTATGGATTCCATATAGGAGGCGACCGCCTGTTCTGTATCCTCACTTTTGGCAGGGAAGGGCATCTGTTTTCGGAGATCGTCTGGAAGAGTATGTAAGAAATGGTCTAATTCCCTGGCAAGATACTTCACCTGAAATACCGGGATGTGCTGGATCGTGTCCTCTCCTAAAAAGCGGTTTTCCCGGATCATTTCGTCAATGATCTTACTGGCCTGATTCCAATTCAGGGACACCTGATCATCAAAGCCATCCGGCGTATGGAGCATAAAACGGATACAGCGTGGCTCATAATCCATATCGAGAAAGTTATTTTCCCCTGCCGGATAACGTCCGCCGGTTCCGTAGGAGTTCTTTAAAAACTCTGCTCTTTCTTTGGAATCCGGATGCCGGAGAAAGAAGGAATAGATGGAGAGTTTCCCATCTTCACTGTGCCGGGATAAGAGGCCTTCGATATCGCTTTTGGGGATGTATTTGGTAAGAGGGTGGAGAATATAGTCTTCCTGCGCCGGATACTGGATACGGGGCAGGGAAAGCCGCTGGAGGCGGTCTAAGAGTTTGGGTATCTTGTGGTAGTGGAAACGAAGGATGGAAGAATCCTGCTGATAATCCTGATAGAACTTTTCCAATATGGAAATTTGTTCTGCCAGGCTCTCCGTGGGAGCAAGTTTCCCGGCAAAGACTTCGACATCTTTCGGATAGTTCCCGGTGATTTCTGAAGGATCGAAATAAGAAAACTCATGCCCGTCGTAATCAAAATCGTGATAAAGATAGAGCAGTGAGAGCGCCGCTTCCTGACATTCGTTGAGAAGCGCCTGATCCAGCAATTCCTGGGGAAGATACTGGCCGAGAGACAGTAACTCCCGGATCCGGTCATGGGCATTTTCCCAGGAGATGCTGAAGGTTTCCTGGGAAGTATAGAGATTGTCCCCTGTGTAAAGGTGAATACCATATGGATCATAAGCAGCGACAAAGGGAGTGTTGCTGATACGGATCCCGACCGTGCCTGTGCTGTACTCCTGCGCCAGAAGCGCCGTGCGCTTCTCCGGCGTTATCTCTTCCATAAAAAGAGCCGCAATCCGCAGGGAACTGTCTTTTTCATTGCTTCCAAAGATCAGGACTTCATCCAGCAGTTCCCTGGGGATGTGTTCCGTGAACATCTCCGGGAGATCGGAAGTGCCAAGTTCACGGATCTGTGCGTCAACGGAAGGAAAGGAAGGGAGTGTGACCTCTTCTGCGGCGGTATCCGGGGAGAGGTCTGGCTTTTCTAACTGTAGATCAGTTCGTTCAAGATGGTCTCTTCCGCTATCTGATGGAGCATGTTCATGTGTGCCGCCCAGCCGATCGGATCTTTCTCCTTCTCCGGGGCCGGTTCGTTCTCCAGCAGCTGGTCCATCAGCAACTCGATCCGCTCCTGGGCGGTCTGGTCGATCTCCTGCAGATGTTCGTTCAGCTGGCCGCTCAGAAGCAGGCTCTGGTATGTGCCGCCCCGGTGCTGCTTCAGATAAGTCCTGCGCATCATCCCGTATTTGCCCAGCGGCGTTGTCGGCGGCTTCTCTATGGTCAGTTCCGGGATCAGGTAATCCCCTGTTGTCCTGTATGACAGATTGCTCATTTGATGGTCCTCCTTTTTCTTTGCTTTCACGAATTAACGTGATAAATTCATTGTAAGGCATCCTCTGAGGATCCGCAAGAGGGTAGTCCCGAAGTTTGCCGAGAATTATGGAACGAATTTCACGCCCGATATCTATAAGGACGAGCCTGGCTGTTTCATTTACGGCGAAACCAACCTGGGATAACGTATCCACTGTATTAAAGCTGTGGATGTCGGCAAAATCCTCCCGGCTCAGATAATCTTCCGGATCAAAGCTGCATCGTTTCAGCAAGGTATACTGGACGCTGGCAGTGAGTGTCCGGCGGAAAAGGAGTTCCAGGTTCAGGTCGTCGAGGTCGGAGAGAAAACTGCCGGAGACAGAACGGCGGAAGTCCTCCAGATAATCCGGGTAGTTTTCTGCCGCTGTGTTCTTCCCTATTTCCAGAAGTGCGTCCGGAAGGTTAGAAGGCAGGGATTCAAAACTATAAGTATCTTCCAGATGGGACAGGACCGGCTCATGGAAGGATGTTTCCATTTTCCAGATAAACGGAACCAATCCCTGATATCCGGGGTGGGTATCGGTAAAGTCAAAGACATATTTCAGTTTGAGATAGCTGCCGGAATCATCCAGCAGGGCAATACCTTTGGAGCCACGGTTGACCCACCGGTGCAGATTTTTATTCCAGACTTCAATGGATGCACAGGCAATAGCGTCCGGACGCTGTGCATAGATAAGCATCTGCTCGTGGAAAGGATATTTATAGACCCGGCTGGCAGTATCCAAAAACTTCATCCAATTTTCCGGAGATTGTGTGATTTCCCGGGCAGTTTCGGAAGAAAGCGCCCGTATGTTTTTTACTTTGTTTGCCATAAGTTCCTCACATTCCGTAGCGGAAAAATTCTGTCAGTGTAATGCTTCTTCCGTCCCAGTCCAGATCTGCATCGGTCAGGAAAAGCTTTCCCTCTTCGTTAAGGGACAACGGTTCCCCGCAGAGGATTGTCCCCATAAAGCCGATCTCCGCATTTGCGGATAGTTCAAAATAAATCTCTCCGCTGTCAAAACCGCCGGATAATTCATACTGATGGAAAGCTTTGGGAACGGTATCTTCCATAATCCTGCTTCTGGTATATACTGCCGGGCTGCCCAGAATCTCCAAAGAACAGTATTCAGCGGACAGAGCGTCCCTTGTTTCCACGGTGTTTGAGAGGTTGGCAAAGCTTCGGCCTGTATCTTGGATTTCTTCCTCACCGCCGTAGGGACAGAGAATCCTTTCCATGAGATCCCGGTCCAGTGCGACTATCACAGAGAGGGACGGCGCAGGTTTTTTACGGATCCCTTCCCGGAAAGGACACATCCGGCTGCGGGGAAGAGAGTAACATGTTCGGTGCATAGATATCATCACTCCTCGTCTTTGAAATCGGCAAGATAATGCCTTGTAATTCAAATCGATGTCAGCCCGGCTGTACGAAAAAACTTTTCATTTCACTTTTGTTCACTGTGAACAAAAGTGAGAAGAAGGCTCAGAGCATTAACTGCAAAACCGGGAGTGCAAAAGCCGTATAACCTTATTGACGCTTAGTCTAATGGTAAAATATAATTAGATAAAACGGTAAACGCCAAGAGAGGGGAATGTATATGTCTTTATTTGCTGAAAGTATAAAGAAGATCCATATTGAAAACCTGATGTCGTATCTGTTTTATGGAACGGAGTCGCTGGAACATATCCTTCAGGAAGAAGAGAAACGCCTGGATTCATCCTATCTTGAAATTCACAGCGCCTTGGATCAATTTTACGGAAAAGATACAAAAGAGGAAGAAATTTCCGGAGCATGGCCAGAAGAGGCTGTCAAAAACTTTGCCTCTGTCCATGATGATATTTACTTTGAGATCGGACTCTTTACAGGAGCGGAAATGTCCCGGCGTCTGTTGGAGGAATATCAGTCGGGAAAAGAGGGGATGGAGCGCCTGCTGAAAAAGAGCAATGGCCAGAAGAAAAGAGATTTTACCAAGACAGTCCTGCGAGAGATGGTTGATGAACGGATGGACACAGGGCTGGAACAGACACTTCGGGATGATTCCCTTTATCGGGAAAGCAGAAAGAACTATCAAAAGGTGTTGAAAGCACTTGACGAAGGAGGATTTACACCACAGCAGGCTCGTCTGGTGGAACAGGCTTTGACAGAGAATAATGACCAGAGTGCAGACTATGGGCGTCTTGCGTATCTGCAGGCGGTGAAGGATCTGCTGTATCTCCTGCAGGGAGCGCTGTGAGCAGCCTTTACAACTATCATAATGTGGAGTTTTGACAGGAACGTGGAAAACCTTACTGAGGTTCGGGAGAAATATCCTTGACCGTCAGTAAGGTTTTTTTCTTTTTTATCTGGTGCAACAATGAGCAGGGCGAAGGAAGAATAAAAAAGGCCGGAAGGAGAATCCGCCCGTATCCTGCTTCCGGCGGAAAAGGAGAGGAAGATTATGGCTACATATGGATATGTGCGTGTCAGCAGCCGGGAGCAGAACGAAGACAGACAGCTGGACGCTCTGAGAGGGATTGAGATTGAGGAACGGAATATCTTTATCGACAAACAGTCGGGAAAGGACTTTGAGCGCCCCCAGTATAAAAGGCTGGTCCGGAAGGTGAAGCGGGAAGATCTGATCTATATTAAAAGCATAGACAGGCTTGGGCGTAATTACTCGGAAATTCAGGAGCAGTGGCGTTTTCTGACTAAAGAGAAAGGTGCGGATATTGTTGTGCTGGATATGCCATTATTAGATACCAGACGTGGTAAAGACCTTATGGGAACTTTTTTAAGTGATATTGTACTGCAGGTCTTATCTTTTGCGGCGGAAAATGAGAGGACAAATATCCGCCAGAGGCAGGCGGAAGGGATTGCAGCCGCAAAAGCCAGAGGGGGCCGGTTCGGAAGACCACAGATCAACATGCCGGAATACTTTGGGAAAACGGTCCGATCCTGGGAAAGAAAAGAGATAACCGTGGAAGAAGCTGTCCGAAGATGCGGGGTAAGCGAATCCACGTTTTACCGGAGACTAAGGGAGTACCGGGCCGAAAGAAGGGTAAAAAAAATCAGCTGTCAGATGGTGTACCTTCTGACATTTCATTTTTAAACTGCTAATATAAGGTTTTGTAAGGATGTTTCTATGTTTCCAAGGCAAAGAAATGCTGAAAATATTAGTAAATTCCAAAAACTGCTTGCTTTCTTAAAAGACATGCCTTATAATATATTCCGTAGATTAGCTATCAGAAGGTACACTATTTGACATTATTTCTGTTTGTACAGGGATATTCATAAGGTGTGAGAAGAAGGTGTTATGTGGAGAAATATGTAAACACGGAATACCACTTTGTTCGTAATTCCGGCGGACTGAGCGGAAAGGAATTGGCAAAACTGTCAGATGACGAACTCGCAGAATATCTCAGGCAGGACAGTATTTTACAGGAAAAGAAAAAGTATCGGATTAATCCGGATTTTATTCTCCGGGAAATAGCAGGAGAATACACGATTATTCCGACAGGCGGCAACAATGTATTTTCTAATGCGGTAATGGCTCCAAACGAAACCGCTGTTTTTCTTTGGGAAGCATTTCAGCAGCCGAGTACGATACAGGATGTCGTAGTAGAAGCGATGCAGACGTACGATGCAACAGAAGAACAAATTTATAATTCAATCAGCAATTTTGTAAAACAATCTTTAGAGTTTAAAGTGTTAGAGGAGGTAGTGTGAAATGAAAATGAGGTGGGAAGAGCCAAGAATTGAGGTTCAGAAGTTTATGCCGAATGAGTATGTGGCGGCTTGCTATTATGGTAACTGTAATATTAGCGGTGAGGTATATATGGATACCAATCACAATGGTCAATATGATGAAGATATTGATCAATATAAATATACAAACGATGCATGTGGACATAATTTTTCTGTAACTGGACAGGATTCGCCGCAGCCACAGGCAAATGCTTTTGTAGTAGACAGTGAATGGGTATGGGATGGCTTTATGTATGGACACTGGGAAACTACAGCAACACCTGTCTATAATTTTGATGATGTTCATGTATCGACTATGGACAGCATTCACACTCATGAGCGCCCGAATCATTCATAAGTATACATATTTTCATTATTTAAGAGCCAGTGCGAGCTGGCTCTTTTTTCAGATTTAGAGAAGCGTGGTGTTATTGATGGATGCAATGAGCAACGCCCTTCGGGTTGAAGAAAGATTATGTAATACAGCTACACAAAAGAGAATACCGCTTGGTGGTTCACTGGAACTTTTGCCCCTCTGTAATATGAACTGCGATATGTGTTATGTGCGTCTCGGTCGGGAAGAAATGGAACAGAAAGGCCGTATCAGAAGCGGTGAAGAATGGCTTGAACTTGCAAACCAAATGAGAGATGCAGGAACCTTGTTTATTCTTTTGACAGGCGGTGAACCTTTGTTACACCCTGATTTTCGCAGAATTTACTGTGAATTGAAGAAAATGGGGATGATTGTGACAGTGAATTCCAATGGAACATTGATCGATGAAGCGTGGGCGGACTTTTTTGCGGAATATCAGCCCAGACGGTTAAATATCACACTATACGGCAAAGATGCCGGGAGTTATGAACGTTTATGTCATTTTGGGGCAGGATATGAGCGGACAGTGAGAGGAATCCGCCTGCTTCGTGAGCGTGGCGTTGATGTAAAGATCAATGGAAGTCTTACAAAAGAGAACAGGAGAGATATACCGCAGCTTTTAGAGACGGCAAAACAATTAGATGCTCCACTACATATAGATACTTATATGTATCCCGCAGGCAGGGAACGAAAATCCGGTTTTCATTATGATACAAGGTTAGAACCTGAAATAGCTGCCGAAGCCAGGATAGAGATCTTAAAATCTTCTCTTACAGAAGCAGAGTATGGATTGTATAGAGAAAAATTTTTACAGATGGCAGCCGGTTCTTCTCCAGAAGCCTTGGACCTTTCTGTTAGATGCCGGGCAGGACGTAGTTCTTTTGTGATTAACTGGCTGGGAAATATGACGCCATGCGTCATGTTGGGGTCGCCTTCTGTAAATGTGTTTGAAAATGGATTTTTAAAGTCGTGGGCTCAAATTGTTAAGAAGACAGGAGAGATCAAAATAAGTGAACAGTGTGGGCAATGTACTTTGCGTGAAATTTGCAATACTTGTGCGGCCTGTGCATTGCTGGAAACCGGAAATTATGATGGAGTGCCGGAGTATATATGTCGATATACGAAGGAAACAGTTCGTCTTTTAAAAAATACATACGATGAATGGCAGGGGGATGATGATAATGGATAAGATTTTTCAGATCGGACCATTCTGTTTTCATTTAGTCTGTGATGAAAACATTTGTATTCCGGAGCACTTTTTACAGTTCGAGGTAAAAAATCCGAGGAGATCAGAAAATACCTATCATTTAGTGACAGCATTCCGGCTTCCTGCTGTGAGAGAAAAGATACTGGTCAGGAGATCGGATCTGATCGTATACGGGACAGATGCCGGAGAAGCCCGTCTTATCGGCATCAAAGGGCAGGTTAAGCCGTATGCTCTTTACCGTGAATTATCTGATCAGGAGGCGGAAATCTTTCTTGCCGCAGAAGCGGTGGCTGATCTGCGTTTTGACCCGGTATTTACATCCCTGTTTGCTTTGGAAAGGCAGATGATCCGATGGGACAGTATGATCCTGCACTGTGCCTATATAAAATATCATAGGAAAGCAATTCTGTTTTCCGCCCCATCGGAGACGGGTAAGTCTACACAGGCCGATCTTTGGGAAAGATACCGGGGAAGTGAAACGGTCAACGGGGATCGGGCGCTGCTCAGAAAAATAGGCGGACACTGGACCGCCTGCGGGTGGCCGGTCTGTGGAAGTTCTGAAATCTGCCATCTTGAGGATATTCCGATCCATGCGGTTGTCATGCTGCGGCAAGGAAAAGAGAACCATGTGGAACGGCTCTCCCCTGTGCAGGCGTTCGCACAGCTTTACAGTCAGATTACGGTCAATCAATGGAACAGGAGTTTTGTTCAGAGAACAGCGGAACTGATTGAAGACCTTGTAGTACATGTGCCCGTGTGGCAGCTTACATGCAATATTTCGGAGAATGCCGTACGGTGTCTGGAAACTGTGTTATTTCCAGAAGATATTTCCGGGAGGTGGGACTTGGTATGAAGTATAAGGATCTGACCGGATTGCGGATAGGGAAACTGACTGTATTGGAACCAACTGAAGAGCGAGTCCGCAGTGCTGTCGTGTGGAGATGCCGCTGCGACTGCGGAAATGAAATCCTGGTAGAAAGCAGACGGTTGAAGCCGGGAGTAATCTACAGCTGCGGCTGTGAAAAGAATCCCTATGATGGCATTAAGGATTTGACCGGGCTGCAATTTGGCAAGCTGACGGTAAAAGGCAGATCCGGCAATAAAACAAAGGACGGGAATCCTTTATGGTTCTGCCAATGTGAGTGTGGAAATACCATAGAGACGACAAAAAGGCGTCTGATCACGGGAAATACCAGTAGCTGCGGTTGTGGAAAAACACCGCCATTAAAAGACTGGATAGGGAAACGATTCGGGAAACTGACGGTTTTGTCTTATGCAAAGAAAGAAAAAGGTTTCCATGTCTGGCACTGCCGCTGTGATTGTGGAAATGAAGTGGATGTGCGGCAGTCCAATCTGCAGAACGGATGGACGAGAAGTTGCGGCTGCCAGCGGGATCCGCAGAAAAATCTGCATTATGCCAATGGAACCTGCCTGGAAATGCTGCATAGCGACGTAGTGTATAAGACAAACACCAGTGGAGTCAAAGGCGTTTATTACAGTAAAAAAAGAGATAAATGGATCGCTCAGATCATGTTCCAGCAGAAATGCTATTATCTTGGCGGATATGACCGAATCGAGGATGCGGCAGAAGCCAGAGCCGAGGCAGAAGAGAAGATATTTGGGGATTTTCAGAGATGGTACTACGATGAATTTCCTGAAATCAGAGATAAAAAGATGAAAAAGAAGACGGAATGTTCAGAATCGGTGGTGTGAAATGAAAGTATGATACTTGTTTTTTCGCTTATCCGGTTTAAAATGGTATTCATATAAATAAAGGAATCCATTTGTAAAAGTTTTTGAATAGATGTGTTGTCAGGTAATACAGTGGCATTTTTAGTAGAGCAGTCGAGCAGTTGTTATCAATATAAGATTAAGAAACGGAGGTAACTATAATGAAAAAGTGCTGAGAAGAACCAAGAATCATGGTGCAGAAGTTTATGCCGAATGAGTATGTGGCAGCTTGTGTTACAGGAACAATACAATGTGCAGTTCCAGGACCAAATCCATATGCTTGTGATGGAGGGCGTCCAACCAGGTATTTTGATTATCGTATGAATAGTAACAGATGGGATGGTCCTACTATATCGTCTGACGGTCTTGAACATGGCCTGTGCGGCAACACTGCTACTATCTCCTTTGACGGAGATACCGGAAGCGGTTTTGAAAGAATTAACGGCGTCATACAAAGAAACCGTCCGATTTATAATATAGAGGGTTATGATTTGGCGGAAGGATACTATAATGTAACCTGGCAGAGTAATGATGGTGCAAACGAATATAATCATTACGGTACTCTTCACATTACGAATATTGTTGAGGATCGCCCGAATCATTCGTAAAATACATATTCTGTTGAGATGTTTACAAGGATATTCTGCTGAAACTGATAGAGGTGGTAGAGTATGGGATACGCAGACAAAATTCATGAATTGCTTCATATTAGTGGGGAAGAACAGAGCAGGATAAAAGAAAAGTCCGGAAAGCCACTGAACGAAGAAAAAGTGTTTTAGAAAAAGTTCCATACGTCTATCGATTCGATCAAAGCCAGGGAATGGTGCCTGATCCGATTCCGGCAGAATATGTAACGTTTATCTTTGAAAAGCTGGCAGAGTATGCCGAAAATCCTCCGGAGGAATTGGTACAGACGATCATAGACTCTTATCAAGAAAAGTATGGCAGGTTGCTCTCGCATGATGAGGCAAATTCTCAAAGACTTTTGGCTGATTACCGGGAAATGATTGGCGTTGAGACTCCGCTTTCTACTTGGAAACGGCGGGTAGAAAAAATGTTAGATTCTGCTTACTGCATTGGTGAGATGACGTATTATTCCGGATTGGATAAAATTCCGGTTAGAGTTGCTGACCATCACGAACCAATTATCTCCAGAGAATTATATGCATCTGTCTATGAAAAGTGGAAGAAGATTGTATAAAAAACTCCTTCTGGAAGCCGTGTGGCTTATACCAGAAGGAGTTTTTGGATTACAGTTTAAATCCTGTCTGTCTCATAAAGTAGAAGAGATTTTCACACCTGACGCCAAGTGCAGCGCCAACAGTGGGAATTTTGGGCTTACTGCTGGAAGTCGTGATCGGACCGGCGGAGGCTTCCAGCGTGATAATGGTATAATCATATGCTTTTGCCGCTGCGATCAGCCAGGGATCAGTAATACTTTCTATTGACCAGGCTCTTAATGCACGTTCCGTATAATGGGGATCGTTCTGCAGATAGGACAGAACTTTTGCATATTCCTGCAGGATTTGCGGGTTCTTCCGTGACAGGATATGTATCCCATGGATCTGGTTAAACCAGTCGGACAATTCATCATCGCCAGCAATCACTTCATCTCTTACAACATCCAAAACAAAACTTCATCCAAAGCGAGTTTGCTTTCCATCTGTTTCCAGAAACCGGGGGCAATATCAAAAGGATAAAAATTTTGATATGGTGTGATGAAAATATTTGAGTCGATTAAAAATTTCTCTTTTACCATACTGCACCGCCGATCTCATTGACAAGCTTCTGAAAGGTTTTTCTGTTCGTGTTTGTTAAGTGGTAGGCTTCGGTATATTGCATCCGGCCCTCTTTTGCGCTTTGTTCCAGTGCGTGGACGAACCGATGGTCAAGTCTGCTTTTCAATGTACGATAGTAATCTCCGCCCGAATTTTTCTGAGCAGGTGTATTCTTCCATTCCTCATATTGTTTCAGCAGGATCCGGACGACTTCGTTGTATTTTATGGAAGTTACTTTCTGATTGTCCAAGGCACGCCGAATAATGACATAGCGGCTGCAGTGGAAGTACTTTGCCAGAGATTCTGTCCGATCAAGAGCAGATCCTGCAGTTTGTTCCCATTTTTCAAGAAATAGATCGGCAGGAACAAGGAGTTCACCTGCTACTGCGTTGCAGAGGACTTCTAAAGAATTTGTGCTGCGGCTGTCCGCATATGGCGTGTTATAAAAACTGTTTGTGCCAATCCAGATATGAGCTGTTTCATGGACAAGAGAAAAGAGTTTCCCGTTGTCTGTATCACAGCTGTTGATGAAGATAAGCGGTACATAAGGATCGACCAGAGTGAATGCACGAAATTCCTCCAGAGACAGTTTTCTGTGTGTGTTCGTGCCAACAATCCCATTCATCATTACCATGATTCCTGCGTCTTCCAGACGCTGACGAAGAGTCCGGAAAGAGTCAGAAGCAGATTTGCTGCCGCTGAACCAGTCAACGGATAGATGAAGTTCGCTGAGGATGTGGGCAGCTATCTTCATGGCGTCCTTTTCTTTTTGATCTGTTCCGACAAAAGACAGGGGTTCCTGACCGTTCTCTTTCACATAATCAATCATCCATTCCTGAGCGTTGGACATCATATCTACTGTGTCGATCAGATTACGGCTGGGATTCTGTACGGTAATGCTGTCAATGGTACGGTATTCCACAATCTTACATTCCTCTACTGGAGGTTTTTCCAGAAAGAAATAGCCAAAGGGAATGTTCGTCTTTTTGCTGACGTCTTCAATCTGATTAAAAGTCGGAACCTTTTCGCCGGACTTCCATTTGTTCAGCAGTTCAAAAACAGAGTTATTTACTGTGCTAAACTGTATTTTTTCAATTACCCAGTTTATAATTTCCGGTGCAACAGATACATTTACTCCAGCCATCGCTGTCCCTCCTTCCTTTCAGCTTTCTGTTGTGACCAATATACCACATCCCATGGGAGCGTTCAAGACTCCCAAGCGGCAGGAAAATGAAAAATTTTTCATAGACGAAGACGAGAATCCACCATTCTATTTCCGGACAGATCTGCCGAAATCCAGCTGGATGCTGGATGTGGGATTTCCCTCTTTATCTACCGTTCTGGTCAGGACAAGATCGGCTTCAAACATTTTCCCGGTACGTTGAGAATACAGTTTCTTGCTGTGGATACGGCCTTTTTTGAGCAATTCCTGTGCCAGCTTTTTTGTCATTGGCTGTTTCAGGTTTTCCAGGAACTTATTTTTCTTCCAGAGATAGAAGCAGCACTCCCGGTTAGAGCAGTAATAGCTGGATTTCCCATCGTATACTTTAGAACCGCACCAGGGACAGAGTCCGATGGATGTAGACTCCGGCAGTACAGGCTGCTGCGACAGCTGTTTTTTGAACCCGGATTTTATTTGGCTTGGCGGTTTTTCTTCATCGGTAAATTGAAGCCTTGAGGAATTGCGCTTTTTCGCTGAGCCTGTCAAAAGAGCAGTCTTTTTCCTGCTCTCGATGAAGCTGCTGATCTTTTCGGGCTTGCAAATCTTATCCCTTTTGGGTTTGCCTTGTCAGATTTTTTTTAATTACTGGAATGGAACGTTTTTGAGTCTCTGGAGAGGACGAGGGATTGTATGACTGCTGTTGCCGGGGATTGTGAGGTTCCTCATTATTACTATGGAAGAAAGAGGAATTAATATTGTTTGGAGAAATCGTGTCAGGATCAGATGCGGAAGGCGGATCAGGCGGAAAACAGGTGCGAGCGTCATCCTTGACAACAGGCTTTCTTTCAGAGACAACAGGATTAATCTGAGAACGAAGAGACGTCTTGCGGTCAGAAGACAAAGGAAGATTGAAAATCGCTTAATCTGGTATCCTGCTGATTGAATTGCTGCCTATTAGAATTTTCAGGGCGATAATCTTTAAATCATTCGAATGCCAGAATATGGCAAAACGTCTTTATAAAAATATTCAATCTTATTATCCTAGAATTCGTGTAATCATTGCTGATAACAGTTCACAATCGCTTGATTTATAAGGAGAGTCTTTCAAGGTAATTCAGCTTCCTTTTAATAGTGGATTGAGTTATGGTTTGAACCGCGCTCTCGAGAAAGTGAAAACTCCGTATGTTATGCGAATGGATGACGATGAACTTCTGACGTTGAAGACATATTTAGGAGATCAGGTAAAATTTTAGAGATGTATTTAGAAATAGACCTGGTCGGTTTTTGTACGCTGACAGCCATCCGTTGTAAGGATCCGGATGAAGTCAGTAGGTTCACATCATTCAATATGGAAGGAGCCACGAAGACGCTCCGTATTCCACATATGACGCAGGTTGACGGAAATCATTTTGTAATAGGAAAAGTTCCGAACCAAAGAGGCGCCCCGCCGTGGAGAGGAACAGATTGTCTATATCAAGCTGGACGAACTTCACGCTTTCAAAAACCACCCGTTCCAGGTTCGGGATGATGAAGCAATGCGGGCGATGGTGTCCAGTGTCAAGGACAAGGGCGTTACCCAGCCCGCTATCGTCTGCCCCTTCCCCCAGGAAGGGGTGGAGGGGTTAAAGGAAGTGCCCTTATTCAGTTCGTTTTCGATATAGATACGGTTTTCAAGGGTAAGAAGTTTTTGGTTATCAGGAATATATTTACTCATCATGTGCCTCCTTCTACTGCTGTCAGAAGGAGAGGTGGAATTTAAAATTTTATTTTTGGTAGCTGGCAAAATTCTTAGAAATTCTGGGATATTTCATGAATCTATGATACAATCAAAATGGTTTACATTTTTGATGGGAGGTAATAGGTAATGATATTATCTGGCTCCAAAATAAATGAGCAGTTAGGGAAAGAAATATTTATTGAACCATATAATGAAAAGAATTTGACCACTAATAGTTATAATTTAACATTAAATAAAAAGCTTTTAATTTATACAGATGACATACTTGATATGAGGAAGAATAATTCGGTCAAAGAGATTATTATTCCTGCGTCTGGTCTGGTATTAAAACCTGGACAATTATACCTCGGTGCTACCAATGAAAAAACAAGTACAAATAAGTATATTCCTATATTGGAGGGAAGATCTTCCATAGCTCGTTTAGGATTGTTTGTTCATATTACAGCAGGACTTGGCGAGGCTGGATTTGATGGACACTGGACTTTGGAATTAACATGTGTAAAACCGTTAAAAATTTATCCTGATATAAAAATTTGCCAGGTGTATTTTAATGAGATCGAGGGGATTCCGGAGCTTTGTAAAAGTACTAAATATCAAGGAAGTGTAGAGGCAATCCCAAGCAAGCTATATCAGGAATTTTAGAGGAGCGTGTGTTATGTTAAGCATCGAAGATTTTTATAAGGAAATAGGAAAGAATATTTTTATATATCCATTAAAAAATGTAAGAATTTTAGGTAATTCTATTGATTTAACAGCGAGTAGATTTGCTTGGACTTCAACGGGGAAATATATTTTTAATGACCAAACGAAAGAAATTATAGTCCCTCCACATGAAACTGCATGCGTTCTCACTCAGGAGGCAATTTACGTAACTGAAAAAATAGGAGGGACATATCATTCGAGAGTTACATTAGCGCAACGAGGGTTTGGGCATATCGGGACAATGTTAGATCCAAAATACGTTGGACAATCGTTGATTTTGTTGCACAATACTACTAATAGAGAATTAAAAATTTCATATGGCGAAAGAATAGTGTCTATAGTTTTTCATTATCTAAATACTCCAATACTTACTAAATCCCATAACGCTTCGCCTGCGCATGTGGAAAAAATCACTGGTTTCGAAAGATTTGATGAATATAAAAGATGGTATGAAAAAAATAGATGGGCATTTGAAGAGAGAGAATTAGTAGATCATTTTTTAACGTCTCAAGAATATGAAGATTTACAAAAGAAAGAAGCTACAGATCAAGAGACATGGAACAATACTCCCCAAAAAGTTAAATGTTTTGTGAAAAGAAAAGGGAAAAAATATGTTATCTTAATTTGCGTGTGTATTGTTTTATACCTCTCAACAAGTTTAATTTTTTCAAGGATGCAGCTTTCAGATAGAATAGATCTGATAAGCGTTTTGATTGCAGCCATTATAGGCTGTTTGAGTAGTGATTTGACTCGGGGAGATGACAAAAAGCAATGAAAAAAATAGTTGCGGTTTCTGCCGGACAAGAATTTTCCGGAAAGGGAGATAATGCTATAAGAAGAAATATTAGATATTTGAATTATGGGCTTCTTGGTCTTGCAACTATATTAAATGATGTATTAGAAAAAGAAATTACTGTGTTTCAGGCAAATTATAATACACCTATTGAGACAGTAGAATTAATCGAAAATGCCGGAATAGACATTGAAAATGAATGTGAATGCTTTTTACTATCCATCCCCAGTTATTATTCGATAACGTGGTGTCAATTATTCTGTAAAATAGTCAAACAAACTTTTAATAAAAAAATAATTGTTGGAGGCAGATGGGTAATTGACAATAATATTGAGTGGATTAAGAAAAAATTACCGTATGTAGATATAATCATCGAAGGATTTGGAGAAAAAAGAATTTGTGAATTATTCTCGTCCGGAATAAGTTATCCTGAAATTGACGGCTCGAAAACAACGTTTTCCAGATTAAACTATCAATTGCTTTATAATTATCAAGAGTATCAACCATGTATTGAAATTTCCAGAGGATGTGGGGCGGGATGTCAGTTTTGCGCAGACAGAAGTAATAAGCGTATCAGAAATAAACCTGTAAATAAAATTTTGCAAGAAGTGAAATATATAGAAAAGATATATTCGTGTTTACCATATATTTACTTTGAAGCACCACATTTTATTTTTGAAAAACAATGGACGCATGATTTTTATAAGGCAATGTCGATACGTAACAAAAAAATAGGATGGAGATGTACTACGAGAGTAGAAAGTGTTCCTATAAATGAGTTGAAAATGTTAGCAGAAACGGGATTAAAAGTTTTAGATATAGGTCTGGAAAGTGCAAGTTTTTCACAGTTAGTTAAAATGGGTAAGACCAGGTCTCCTGGTGAATATCTATGTCAGGCAGAGAAGATATTAATTGAAAGTCAAAAATATGGAATATGGGTCAAGTTTAATATTTTATTATATGCCGGTGAGACTTATGAAACATTAAACGAAACAATAAGATGGTTAAATGAATACAAAGAATTGATCAAGGATATCTCTGTTAGCAGCCTGATATATTATAAAAATATGAAAGACATTTCAAAAATTTTGAAATTTGGAGCTCATATCCCGCAGGGGCAGAAAATAGAGGATTTAGGATTTGTTAATCTTGACTTAAGTCGTCAAATAGATTACTTTACAGCTAAAAAATTATGTACGGAAATCCCTAAAAAAATTGCTAATCAACGCGATTTTTTTGATATTAAATCTGTCTCTTATTTTATGAATGGATATACGTATAATCAATTTGAAAAAGACTTGAAATTATGCAGTAAAGAAGATTTGCCATTCGCTATAGAATAATTAAAAACTTTAGTTTTAATCTGACATATTCCAGCTAACAAATGGGCAGTATAAAAATACTGCAAAATCTACCATAATATGGTAATATTACCATGTACTGAACCAGCTTTGGTTTCTTTGTGTTGACAGGCCAGGTGTCAATCTTCACCCGCCCCTAAACGGGGGAGTTACCTGGTGACCGATTTGTGGATCCCTTTGGGATACTACATACGTACTAGTACGGAAAGGATGAGCGATATGAAGAGACCTTTAAAGAAAAAAAGATGTTTCAGGACAGTGGGAAGGTACCTTGTGATTTTTTTGATACTGGTTAATGTCAGTATTATTCCAAGCAAAGAGATTACGATGAGTGCCAGCCTGGATAATGGTACGTCAATAGAGATGTCCATTGTCAGATGAAAGAGTAAAGCTGGCGGCGTTGCTGCCAGCTTTATTCATAGTTGTAGGAGATTGTAAACATGATGATTATCTCAAAAGACGACTGTTTAGAAGAAGTGAAAAAAGATATCCTTGAGGAGGCATTTGCCAAGGAAATATTCCCTTATTTTATAGAACATGAATATTTTAGATTTTATAAAATGGTCAGGGACGGTCAGTATACGGGTGCCTGGTATGAATTAAAAGATCTGTCTGAAGTGATATTGAAATTGCCGGTGCTCCTGGGCTTGTCCTATCTTTTCTGTGCTTATGCGGAGGAGAAAGATGAAGAGACATATGAGTTGACAGACAACATATTGAGAAGGATGCTTACAAGATCACTTAGTCTTGGAGAATGGGAAACGATATTAAAAAACCTGTTACACAGCTGCAAAATAGAAGAGAGGCTTCCGGCTCTGTCAAAAGTTATAAGGGAAGCCTCTGTTTTCTATGAGAAATATAAGGTTGTCGAGTGGCGCAATGATATGATCGGGCATGGTGCGCTCCCCTTCGAAAATTCGGCAGAATTTAAAGAAAAAATATGTGAACTGACACGAGGGATTGATGAATGTCTTGAGAAGAGTGTTGAGGCGTACAAAGATATTGTTATATCAGAAGAGGGGGAGATGGAAGCGTCGGTCTCTGGGGAAACCTTTGGAATTGATAAGTGTGTGTTTCGCAAAGTGTTCTTTTTTGATAATTTTGAATATAGCACATATAATATCAGAATATTAGATTATTTGAGTGGAAAAAGTGACCATGAAAGCAATCAATGGTATCGGGATATTTTTGAGAAAAATCATTTTGAAAAACAGATCCAGGAATACAGGAAGGCAGATACGCAAAGAAAGCGGTGGGAGTGGCAGGATGTGATGAGTCTCCAGTTGCTGAACAAGCCTCGCAGGTATCAAAAGAACAAAAAAGTAATGGATTGGCTGAATAAATGTATGAGCAGAGAAAAAGGAGTTTTTCTTTTGATGATGGATCGGGGAATGGGCAAGACAGCTTTTGTGTCCAGTATTAATCAGCTGATGTCTTCGGCTAATGAAATGCGGTGGTATGTCAGGGTATATTACTGTAGTGCACTGAAATACAGGAGTATGTCAGAGTTTGCAGATGAATTCAATAGTCTGTTTGTCATGTCGAGGACAGCCCAGAAGGTAGTTGTGCGTAATCCGGTCATGCAGCTTGAGTGGAAGGATGGCAGAGAAAAAACAGCTGAATGTCTTCAGGATATTCGAAGATATATTGCAGAGGAAACGTGCAATCCAAATATAAAACTTCTTTTTATTATTGACGGTATTGACGAGATTTATGCGCAGGAAAATGAAAAAAATATTTTTGATTTCATTCCCATGCGAGAGGATATGACAAAGGGAGTATATATTCTTCTTACATCAAGAAACGGAGATACGGAAGCACTGGACCGTTATACAGTTTCCAGAATACAGCAGTTGAAAAAAGAGAGCCTGGACAGCGTTATGAATTTTACACTTCAAGATCAGAAAAATAAAGCGGTTTATGCGGATATGTTGAAATCCTATTTGAAAGAGTCTCTGGAAGAGGTCTTTGATAAGCGGGAAAATATTGATGCAGTGGATGAACTTGTCAATAGTCAGTTTACAAAACTGTGTGAAGCGTCGAAATACAGGTTTGTTGATTTTAGGCTCAATGTGGAGCTGTTAAAAGAAGCTGTAAAAAACCATAAAAATCCAGAAGATATTTTTACAGGCAGTGACAGTGTACAGGATTTTTTTAAGTATATGGAACAGATGATGGGAGAAAAAATGTTTCATAAAGCAGGAAGGCTTCTGCTTATTCTTGCTACAGCGGAGGTCCCTCTGACCGTAGGAGACTGCATTTTCCTGGAAGAGCAAAGAGAGAATGTGAATGTTGCTGACATCCTGGCAATCTTAAAGATTTTTGAAAGTTTTATAGTATGTCTGAGAGGCTACAATACGGAGATCAATAATAATACTGTTCTCAAAATAGCCAATGAGAGATACAGAGATGCTATTATTAAAAAGTTCCAAGGGCTTATGGATGAGCTGGCGGAACAATGGGTGAAATATATTGAAGATTTCTATCAGAACCATTTTGTGCGGGAACGGGAATATATAATCAACAGAGACTATAAGTTCCCGATTATTTATCTCCATGCGGAAGTATATGAATATGTGAAGTATGCAAAAGATAACAATCATAACGAAAAACTCTGGAATAGAATACATCAGAAAAAGTTTGCGGATGCCATTTTTCAGTATGAAAAGTTTATGCCTGCACGGGCGCTGGCAGTCTATGTAGGCGATACAGATATTATTAAAAATTTTGATATCAGCATGTCTTATTCTTGTATTCGAATTTTGGAGGCTATGTCAAAGAACGAAAACAGAGACTTGTTGGCGGCGGCATATAATAGTTACCTTTTGCATAAGAAAGATATTTTTCGTAAAGAGTGGGGACAGGGAAACAAAGATCCCAAAGCTTTGGAGGAGAAAGAACGGCTTCTGGCCTATTGCGAAGAAGGAATAAAAATTACAGAAAGCCACCCGAATCCAAGCCTGACGACCCAGGAATTAAGGTCAAAATTATATGCCATACAAGGAATTTTCCTGAGAGAACAAAGAGATGACTTGGCAATTGTCGAAGATCTTTTTAAAAAAAGCTATAATATTACGAAAAATATTCTGCATGAGAATATAAGTCAGGGATGTGTACTATATACACAGGCAGCAGAGAGGATGTTGTCTGTTCTGAGCGACGAGGATGATCTGCCTGCAATTAAGGTTTTATATAGAGAAGCGGTTGAGACAATAAACTGGATGAAGGAACAAAAAGAAGCTCATAAGTATCTCATTGTGAATGCAAGGGGGAGGGTGGAGTTCGGAATTTTGCCCAGAGAGGCAATGTTCTACAGAAAAGTTGCCAGTATATGCAGGAAATTTGATTGGCATCCAGAAAATTTGAGCGCGGGGGATTTTTATGAAAAAGCATTGAGCATTTTAGTGCGGGTGGAGAAAGAAACTGATATTTACGGAAAACAGATTAATACGGTCAGAGACTACAAGAAAATTCTTTTCAGAGAATTTGGAGGGTATAAAAAGAGTATTGGGGAGACAGCAGCTGCAAGAGAACTATATGGACAGGCGGCAGACATTGCAGAAAAACTTGTGAGAAATGCAAATCAGTCGGTTGATCAGAATATGATAGATGTAAGTCTGGAATATATAAAAATGACAGAGGAAGCAGATGATAAAGAAAAGCATAAAATTTTTGAGAGGCTCAAAATTGTCGAAGACTGGATGGGGCAGAGCGTGGTACAGGATGAAAGGCAAAGACAGCTCCTGCAAGAGATGAAGGAAAAGTGGATAGGGAAATAGGGCATTTCATGGACGTATACGGTCTTCAAGTGTTAGGTATTTCCTCCATCTATTTCTGCCAGACGGAGAAACAAATATATCATGAATATATGAAAGGGTAAATATCAACTGTGCGGGAGTAAGCCCTACGCATTATCAAAAGAATGGAGTTTAAAAATTCATTTTTGGGGTATGTTTCAACAGCTAATTAAGATTGATTAACTCCTCATTTAGCTGTATAATCTTGTCAGACGTGGTTCTATAGCCTCTTTTGATAGATTTGGTTGGGTGACCTGATTTTATCAAACGGCTATAGACCATGTCTGTTTTTATAAAATTGATTTTGCGAAATGCATTATACATTATTATATAGTCCTATATGGTAAATTCCGTGGAACATCATCAAAGAGAGGCATAGTTTATGGATAAAAGACAGAAAATAACACAAAAGAAACGAAAGGGGCAGATTGTGCTTTTTATTCTTTGCATTGTACTTGTCGTGTATGTGCTGATCAGTCTGTGGGTGTCCAAGTATTTCCTGATAGTGAGAAAGTTTACGGCTGATCTGGAGATGGGAGGCGGCTCGATCCGGGCAGTAGTCATCTCAGATCTCCATGATCACGAATTCGGAGAAGAAAATGAAAAGCTGGCGGAGAAAATCAAGGAGCAGAACCCGGATCTTATATTGATGGTGGGAGACATGCTGAATGATGACTCTGCAGATGCGCATGTACCGTTGGAACTTCTGGAGAAGCTCGAGGGAACAGCACCCATATATTATTCTTTGGGCAATCAGGAAAAAGACTATATAGACAGCGGTCATCCGGAACTCATAGAAGAGCTGCAGGATGCGGGAGCAGTGGTTCTTGATAAAAACTATACAGATCTGGAGATTAATGGTGTGCAGATCCGTTTAGGGGGGATGTATGATTATGCCTTCGGCCTGAATGGAAATGATGATGCATTGGCGGCGCCCTCTGATACGCTGGTGTTTCTGCAGGACTTTCAGAATACGGACCGGATAAAGATCATGATGGCCCACAGACCGGACAGTTTTATATTTGGCGATGCCAGCAAGGTCTGGGATGTGGATCTGGTGGTGAGCGGTCATAACCATGGAGGCCAGGTAGTCCTCCCCTTTCTGGGAGGATTATATGGAGGAGATCAGGGATGGTTTCCCGAGTACGTACATGGCATGTATGAGAAGGATCATTTCCAGATGCTTGTGACAAGCGGGCTTGGAAGTCGTGGAGAAAAACTGCCAAGATTCAATAATCCTCCCGAGATTGCAACGTTGGAGATAAAATAGTCTGTTTATAAATTTTTGCTCTGTAAAAGAGTGAAATATTGCGCATGTGATAGGAGTGGTGTAAAATATTTGATAAATAATATGCTTAAGTAAGGTGTTAAACAGATGAAAGTCCTGGGAGAATATATTCTGCGGAAGATTGCGGGAGATTACGTGATCATTCCGTCGGGGAAAACGACTTCAGCTGTACAAGGGCTGTTAACATTAAATGAAGTGGAAGCAGAGCTATGGCAGATACTTCAAAAAGAAGTCACTTTTGATGAAATGCTGCGGCGAATACTGGAAATGTACGATGTGGATGAAAACACAGCTAAAGAGGATATACAGGATTTCCTGGATATCCTTACAGAAGCCGGCATACTGGACAAATCGGGAGAACAGTGAATGGAGTTTTGCGTGCATGAATCTTAGAGACGTAAAAATAGATAAGACGGCACATATCGAGGCAATGCTGGCAGAGCATTTAGTGATCTGTCTGAATGGAATGCCAGGTGTGGGGAAAAAGACGGCGATCCGTGTGCTTCTGGAGAAGCATCCGGAAGTAAATGCCGTCTTTTGTTCTGTGGATGAGATTCGGGATGCAACTGCATTTGAAAAAGCGGATGAGGAGAAAGTTAACTGGTATCTGATCAGAAAACCGGAAGGGTGTGTTTACCCGGAATCAAATGAAGGTCTCTGGCGTTTTATTTATCGGATGCGCAGACAAGACAGGATTTTCCTGGCAGCGGATGGCATAATACCGGAGAGTATTTTGGAGCTTACATGGAATGGCGTCATGGGAGTTGTCATACCTGAAACTTTTTGGTTTACTGAGGTTGAGACATATCGCTATCTGAAGAAGTGCAAAAGCAGTCTGCGCTACAGAGATGTATATTATCTTACTGGCGGATGGCCTGGATGCATTGCCATGCTGGTGCGTCTGGAAAAGCAGCTTCGGGAGCGCTGGTCTGCCTGGGAGCTCTGCGGCCGCTATGAGATAAGAAAATATATTCAAAAGGAAATTCTTTCAGTTCTTCCAGAGGAGGAACTGCAGCTTTTGAAGGAATGGGCGTTGTTTCCTTATTTGAATCCGGAACTGGTAGCACTCCTCTGGGAGAACTCGAAACAGGACATAGAAGAGCAGCTTTTTGCCCGGGGAGCAATGACATATGTTTCCGAGAAAGTGCGCTGGTATGTGCAGCCTGCGCTTCGTATGGCCGTGGAGCCGGATGTGTCGGCAGAATTGTGCCAAAAGGCGGCTGCCTGGTATGAAGAAAAGGGAGACATCCAGGCGGCTCTTCTGTGCTGCTGGTATTTTCGGGACAATGGACTATACAGAGACTGTCTGATCAGAAATTATGATAAAGTGCCTTTTCTGGGGTATGAGAAAATCGAAAAAACAGAGGCTAACAGAAAGATCCCTGAGCTCTTTTACCTGGAGTGGATGGAGTATGCTCTCCGCCTGGATACTGTCCATATGAGTGAAATGAGATTGCAGGCAGAGAAATTGGCTGCCCGGGCAGAGACCGGCGGCAGTCCGGACCGGGAAAAGGTGAAGGAGATATTATTAAATATTGCTTACACAGATCCGAAAATTTCCACCATAGAATGGATGGAACTGCTTCGTAAGTATACAGAACCTGGCCAGCCGGTACGTCTGTATTGTATGCTGGGTGAGTCCGTCTCACATCTGAGTGGCCTGCGGGATTTGTCTGAATTATTTGCCTGCGGGAAAAAGGAGAGGAGAGAATATAAAGAACTTTGGGAAGAGAGGTTATCTCCATCAAACTGGCTCTCCTACCGTATTGCAGAACTGGAATACGAGTTGCAGACAGATGGAGTCTCTGTCAGGAATATGCACAGCCTGGAGATGTTGCCGGAAGTGGATGAGAGCGCGCTGTGGCAGGCCCGCCTGGGACTGATGTACCTGGCATATCTTTCTATAGATTATAATGGCTCCGGATATCAGATGAAGAAATATATCATGGACATGGCAGAGTCCCTTGCAAAGGAGACGATGTATGTATGCCGCTGGAATGCAAGGGCTCTTTTGTATCTTGCAAAAGTGAAATGGGGAGAAAGGGAGGATCTGATTAAATGGGTCCGTGAGACCGACGGAGACATAGAGAATAAATATGGAAAGACAAAGTTTTATATGGCCGCTGAGGTGAAAGTCTGTCTTTATCTTGGAAATTATGCCCGCGCCGAGGAGGTTTTGAGCATTTTAATCCCATTTTTTAAGACCAAAAATAATTGGCGCTGGATTGCTGAATCACTTTTTCAGCGCGCGCTTATAGAGTGGGAGAAAGGAGAAACAAATCAGGCGCTTAAGTCTGTGGCAGAGTCGATGGCAGTGGCAAATCCATACCGATATGTAAAAGTTTATACCGGGTATGGAAAAAAAGGCGCTGATCTTCTGGAACAGTACAGAAATTGGCTGAAGAAAACAGATCCCCCTGCCCGCCAGAGAAAGAAAAAATATAAATACGGAAATGTACAGAGAATGCCGGCAGAAGACTGGCTTGACTATATTGTCCGCAGAGCGGTCCGGCAGAAGAAGCATTTTTCAGAGCCGGAGGAAAAGCAGGAGAGTATCTGCCGTGTAGAGAAACTTACAGTTACAGAACATATGGTGCTTCTGTATCTTGCCAGAGGCTTCAGTAATACGCAGATCAGTGAAGCTATGAACATCAAGCTTCCTACAGTGAAAAGTCATATTTACAATATATATAGAAAGCTTGGAGTGACAACCAGGATACAGGCTGTTAGGAAAGCGGCAGAGAGCGGAATACTGTGATATAAAAGAAAATATAATATAAAAAACAGAGAGGATTATCTCATACCTGAGTATGAGGTAATCCTCTTTTTTGGGTGCTAGAATCTAACATCATTAAAAAGTAATTACTTGACATATGTATGAAACGTTACCAGATAAAACATGCACTTTAGAAAAGAAGGGTACATATGAACAGAAATGCAATCCGTGTAAAGATGTTGGAAGCACTTCAATATTTTCTTGATGGCAGGAAAGTAGGCTGGGAGGATGGCTTCTCGGCAGAAGATTGGAAAGAGTTTTTTACTTTGTGCCAGCATCATCAAATCCTGCCCATGATATATGAGGCGGTGTATTCATGTCCGGCCTTTGCCTCATGCGCTCCGGAAACAGCGCAGATGATCAAAGGGCAGGTGATTCGCCAGGTCATGGTGCAGAGCAGGAAGACAGAAGAATTCCTGCAGCTGTACAGAAAGCTTCTGGAGCAGGGGCTGACTCCTCTGGTTGTAAAGGGGCTTGTATGCAGAAACCTGTACCGGGAGCCGGATTACCGCTCCTCCGGCGACGAGGATGTCTTAATTCCGGCAGAACAGTTTCACAGGTGCAGTGATGTATTTGTCCAGAACGGCATGCTGCCGCTGGAACCTGAGAAGAATCCGGATGAGGAGGGCGAGGTTCCTTATTATAAAAAAGGCGGTTCTCTACATATTGAGCTTCACAAAGAACTTTTTTCTTCTGAGTCCGAAGCTTACGGAAATCTGAATCATTTATTTGCAGATGTTTTTGATCGTAAAATACAGGAGGAGATCAACGGCGTACCGATATACACTATGTGCCATACCGATCACCTTCTCTATCTGATCCTGCATGCCTTCAAGCATTTTCTTCACAGCGGCTTCGGGATCCGTCAGGTCTGTGACATTGTTGTCTACGCAGATACGTATGGCTCCAAGATTGACTGGGATTATGTTTTGGAACAGTGCCGGAGCATTCACGCAGACATATTCGCAGCATCATTATTTGATATTGGCAAAAAGTATATGCATTTTGATGAAGAGAAAGCCTGCTATCCGGACAATTGGCGCTCTATACAGGCGGACGGTACAGATATGCTCGAAGACCTGATTGACGGCGGCGTGTTCGGAGACTCCAGTATGAGCAGGAAACACAGCAGCAATATTACGCTCCAGGCAGTGAGCGAAGACAAAAAGGGGAAGAAGGCCAGCGCATCTATCGTCCAGTCACTCTTCCCGGCCAGAAAATATATGGAGAGAACCTATACATACCTGAAGGATTACCCGTTCCTTCTGCCGGTTACATGGGCATTCCGGATCGGAAAATATGTAAAAGAGACCCGGCAGACAGGGGAGAACAATGCAAGGGAGAGCATTGAGATCGGGAATAAGAGAGTGGATCTTATGAAAAAATATAAGATTATACAGTAACTGATGTGAATAAGCGTATTCATGAACTAAAGGAGGTAAAACTGCCCTGTCCTCCCATGTGGCGTAACAATAAAGTTATTTTCTTTTAAGTGCCTTAGCCTGGATCTGCTGAGCCCGGTTCGGCGTTCCAGTTCTGCAAGATTAATTTTGGCAAGGTTGAAATTTTCGCCTTGTTCCTGCTTTATTTCGTTGATTGCTTGTGTTATGATTTTTTGTAAGTCATTACATGTAGCATCTTCGTGCATAAATCCTCCTTTTCTGATGCATTGGCTTATCATCAGTATAAGAGGATGAAGACCTGTATGTAATGGCTTTTTTAATTTGACTAGGATTGGCTATTTTAGCCTGACACTAGATGGTTATTTTAACCCGACGCTAATATTGTGAATGTTTTGTGTTGAATTTGTGAAATTTATAGTTGACAATATGGGGATATATGTTATCATAAAATAGTACATAGAAAATTATGTAGGGGAGGAGTATATTGGAGAGAGACGAGAAGGTATCCAAGACGCTCTCCGGTTCCGTATCTCAGGAACATCTTCCGGAAGGAACAAATGGGGGAGACGTCAGGAGGTTCAAGGCAAACCCCAATTTTCTCCTGCGGGAAGTGGCCGGCGAAGCAGTGCTGGTGCCTGTAGGTGAAGCGGGGATATTTGAGAACAGCGTGATATCGCTGAACGAAACCTGCCGTTTTCTGTGGCAGTTGTTCCAGCAACCAAGGACAGAGGAAGACGTGATCACTGAGGCAAGAAAAGAGTATTCTGACCCTGATGGCGAGATGGAACAGGGTATTAAAGATTTTATTAGAGAATATTTAAAGTATGGTCTATTGAAGGAGGAGTAAAAATGGAAAGAAGAGTGTGGAAAAGACCTCTTACTGAAGTGCAGAAGTTTGAGGCGAACGAGTATGTAGCTGCATGTGGGGATCACGGGATAACTTATTTGTTTACATGTGATGCTGGAGGTGGAGCGTCTGGTACAGTATACGTAGAGAATAACGGAGTAGCTGGGTTGCAGACTCGAGGAGAATGGGTTGGCGGCTGGGGCGGCCATTGGCAGGAAGCAGATAAAAGCTTAGGCGGATATCATGCATGTGGAACTACTCATGAAGCAAATTCCCAAGATGGCTTTTTAAATGGTTATTACGTTCCCTATCAGTCAGGAGGGGTAACTGATGTTATTATATGGCGTGGACCTCATAACAATAATGTTCACTGTACTACAAATCTTGATCAGGATTCTTGGGAAACTGCAAAATCATAATCATAACTATAACTACATAAATACGATAGACCGGAATTTTCTCCGGTCTATTTTCATGTTATCCGAAAGGAGATTATTCTATGGAACCTTTAGAAGGCGTAACGACCGTTGAACGTATGCTTCTGGAACAGGCAAAGAGAACTCATACGCCTGCTAACGGCAGTATTGAATTACTTCCTCTTTGCAATATGAATTGTGACATGTGCTATGTTCGGCTGAGCAAAGAGGAGATGGAGCGGCAGGGAAGGATGCGTACGGCGGACGAGTGGTTGGAAATTGGAAGGCAGATGAAGGATGCGGGAGCACTGTTCCTCCTGTTGACAGGCGGGGAGCCGTTCCTGTATCCTGATTTTAAAAGACTCTATCTGGGACTGCGGGAAATGGGAATGATCATTACCATTAACACAAACGGCACGCTGATTGATGAGGAGCTGGCAGCTTTCTTGGGGAAATATAAACCTCGGAGAGTGAATATTACTCTTTATGGCACAGATGAAGAGACATATACGAATTTGTGCCATTATCCCGGCGGGTATGAAAAGACTTTGCGGGGAATACGTCTGCTTAGGGAACATGGGGTAGATGTGAAAGTGGGAGGGAGTCTGGCAAGAGCAAACAGGAACGATCTCGATAAGCTGCTGGATGTCCAGGACGAACTGGGCATTCCTGTCCGGGTGGACACCTACATGATGCCCGCCACCAGGGAACGTGAACTGCCCTATAATATGCAGTCGCGACTGGATCCGGAAGAGGCGGCACAGGCCAGGATACATGCCCTGAAGCGGGAGATGGGGACGGCGCTGTTTCCGCAGTACGTGCGGCAGGCGGTATATAGAGCGAATCATCCGGAACCTGCCAAAGCGGAACCGGGGCATATGTCCTGCATGGCGGGAAGGTGTTCATTCACGATCAACTGGCAGGGGGAGATGCGCCCCTGTGTGATCCTGAGCGAACCTGCCGCTTCTGTGCTTGAGGTTGGTTTTGAGGCTGCGTGGAAGTATATAGTGGAGGAGACAGAGAAGATTCTCTTGAATGCGAAATGCAGCACCTGTCATTTAAGACATCTCTGCCGGACCTGCGCGGCCAGCGCGCTTCTGGAGACAGGAAGTTATGACGAAGTGCCGGATTACATGTGCCGTTATGCCAGGGAGTCTTTGAGAATACTGCGAGAAGAATGGGAGAACGTGCAGAATGGACAAAATATTTCAGATCGGTGATTTTGTGTTCCGCCTCTGTTTTCCGGAGGAAGCAGCTCCCCCGGAAAACTTTATGAAGTTTGAGAAGGGACCGGACAGAGGAGCGGTTCCTGTGCCGGAATATACGTATTTCATAAAAGTTTCAGATTGCCTGCCTCAGCCGGAGGGAAAGGTTATTGCGAGACGCCCGGACCTTACGGTTTTGCAGAATGGGGAGAGGGAGAGCCGCCTCATTGGGGTGAAGGGAAATCCGGATTTCTATGCCTTTTACCAGGAGGTGGCGGCGGACAGAGCGGAAGTTACGCTTGTCCGGGACCGGATTGCCGAGCTGCATATTGATCCTGTTTTTACATCCCTCCTTGCGCTTGAGCGCCGGCAGATAAAGAAGGATGCGATGATCCTGCACTGTGCCTACATAGAATATCGGGGCGAAGCTATCCTTTTCTCAGCGCCGTCTGAGACAGGCAAGACGACGCAGGCGAATCTGTGGGAGAAGTACCGGGGAAGCCGGACTGTGAATGGAGACAGATCCCTGCTTGGAAAGAGAGACGGCAGATGGACTGCCCAGGGCTGGCCGGTGTGCGGTACATCGGAAGTGTGTCATAATGAGTCAATCCCTGTCCGGGCAGTTGTCATGCTGAGCCAGGCGCAGGAGAACCGAGCGAGAAGGATGACGCCAGGGCAGGCATTTCCGCTTTTGTACAGCCAGATCACAGTAAATAAGTGGAATACACAGGACCACATCCACACCATGGATCTGATGGAAGATTTCCTTGGCAGCGTGCCGGTCATCCATCTGGGGTGCACGATTTCAAGGAAGGCGGTGGACTGTCTGGAGGAAGCTTTGCAGGAACTGGACGCTTGACGATGCCGGATGATAAAGGGTATACTGTTTGCAGAAATGGACTGCAGGCAGCAGTGCGCTTTTGCGGGACAGGAAGATGGGAGAGATTTGATGGACGAAGAAAAGCAGAATGAAAATAAAAATCCGGCCTTTGAATCCCTGGACATCCTCATAGCCAGGTGGAAGGAGGGGACTTTTGGAGAGATCATAGATGACTGGAGATGGATCTTTACCTACAGCGCGAGGTATAAAGGAGCCATCGTTTTTTACGTGATCCTAGGTATCTTCAGCACATCTATGGGGCTGGTCAGCAGTGTGGCCAGCAAATATATGATCGACATTATAACCGGATATGAGACGAGCAAGCTCTGGGTCATGATTGCGATCATGGTGGGCAGTACGGCGTTCAGCCTTACGTTCAGCAGTATTATCAGCCGGATTACGGCAAAGCTCAGCATTGATATCAATAACGATATCCAGGCGGATATCTTTGATAAGATCGTAGATGCGGACTGGCTGTCTCTGAATCAATATTCCAATGGCGATATCCTGAACCGATTTAACGGTGATATTGGGACAGTCAGCAGCAATGCCATCAGCTGGCTTCCCACGATTATCATTGCGGTCTACAATTTTATTGCCACATTTTTTGTGATCATGCATTATGACTGGATCATGGCGATCATTGCACTGGCCAGCGCGCCCTTTATGCTTCTGATGTCGCGGTTTATGATCAAGAAGCAGAGAGACTACAGCAAGAAAGTTCGGGAGATGAGTTCGGATCTTATGACTTTCGAGGTAGAGGCAATCTATAATTTTGACACCATCAAATCTTTTGGGGTGGCGCCTCATTACAGTAAGAAAATGCGCTGGTGGCAGGGAAAGTTCCGCGATATCAGTTTGAAATACAATCTGTTTTCTATCAAGACAAATATTCTGATGACGATTATGGGGACGCTGGTGCAGTTTGCGGCTTTTGGGTACTGTCTGTTCCGATTATGGACAGGGGACATTACATACGGAACCATGACACTTTTCCTGCAGCAGAGGAGCAATCTTTCTTCGGCATTCAGCAATGTTGTGTCGATCATTCCGTCTTTCCTGAACAGTTCTGTGTCAGCTCACCGTATCCGGGAACTGGTGCAGCTTCCAAGAGAAGTGCATATTCCGGAGAGTGGAGAGATGGATAAATACGCGGACCAGGGATTTGAGGTCAGGATGCGGGATGTAAACTTTTCTTATGTAGAAGGAACCCGCGTGATCACAGAGTCTGGGTTTGAGGCAAATCCCGGGGAGATCGTAGCTCTTGTGGGGCCGTCCGGAGAGGGGAAAACTACCATGATCCGGCTGATCCTTGGGTTGGTGCGTCCTGAAGACGGGGAAGTAAAGCTGAGAGCTTCCAATGGGCAGGAGATTGCCATGAACGCGGAGACCCGACATCTGTTTGCCTATGTTCCCCAGGGGAATACCATCCTTTCCGGCACGATTGCCGAGAACATGCGTATGGTTAAGGAGGATGCCACAGATGAGGAGATTGTGGATGCGCTGAAGGTTGCCTGCGCCTGGGATTTTGTGGGGAAACTGCCGGATACCATCAACAGCAATGTGGGAGAGCGGGGAAGAGGACTGTCTGAAGGACAGGCTCAGCGTATTGCGATTGCCAGGGCTGTCCTGAGAGATTCGCCGATTCTTCTGATGGATGAGGCTACATCAGCGCTGGATGTGACGACGGAGCGCACGGTGCTGCGGAACATCGTGCAGCAGCATCCCAATAAGACGTGTATTGTAACTACACACAGGCCGAGCGTGCTGAATCTGTGCCAGAGGGTGTACCGTGTCATGGAGACAAAGGTGACAGAGCTCAGTGAGGAAGAGTCCAGCCGTATGGCCATGGATTTCTAGGGAGACATATGCATGATCGAGAGAACAGTTGATACAAGAGAATACGTGTCCGTTTTGCGGGAAATTGCAGAAGAGGGGAATGTTGTGTCCATGCGGATTGCGGGGAGCAGCATGTCCCCCTTTCTCTGTCATGGCAGAGACTATATTTATTTTACAAGGCCGGACAGGGAACTTCGGAGAGGAGACATGGTGTTCTACCAGCGTGACAGTGGGCAGTATGTGATGCACCGCATTTACAAAGTCCGTCCGGAGGGGTATTATATGGTGGGAGACGCCCAGACACAGATTGAGGGGCCTCTGAGGAGAGAGCAGATCTTCGCCAGGATCATCCGGGTGAAGCGGGATGGCATGATGCTGGAGCCCGGGAACTTCTGGTGGGAATTTTTCGAGCACGCATGGATTCGCATGATTCCCCTGCGGCATGGAATACAGAAGATCTACGGCCTTTTGGTAAGGAGAAAAAAATTATGACAATGGAGAAGGTTTACCGACGGGAACTGGTATGCTATAATTACTGAGTATTGCCATTGTCAGTACTATAATAGATGACTGGTTTTTGTGAAAAATAGGAAAGCGCCAAAGAGGGTAAGATGACAGATATACATACGCATATCCTGCCCGGACTGGATGACGGGGCAGAGAGTCTGTACGATACGATAGAGATGGCAGTTATGGCCTATGAGAACGGGACAAGCAGCATTGTGGCTACACCGCACTGTAATGTTCCCGGCGTATATGATAACTATTTTGGAAAGAGATATATTGGGGCGTTTGAAGCAGCCCGCAGGGCGATCGAGAAAGAAAGAATTCCCATAGAGCTCCTGCCGGGTATGGAGGTTTTTGCCACGGAAGAAGTCCCCGGACTTCTTGCGGATGGAAAGATCATGCCTCTGAATCAGACGAGAAATGTGCTGATCGAATTTGATTTTGCGGAGGATCCCTGGTTTGCGGAAACCGTACTGAGAAGAGTCAGGGAAGTGGGAGCCATCCCTGTGATTGCCCATGCGGAGCGGTTTGAGTTTGTGCAGGAAGATCCCCAGATTGTATACCGCTGGCAGGAGAAGGGCTATCATGTTCAGGTAAACAAGGGAAGCTTTAAGGGGCGTTTTGGGCGGAAAGCAGAGCAGACCGCATACAGACTTCTCAATCACAATCTGATCACTGCAGTAGCAAGTGACGCCCACAGTCCGGAGCGCCGAACGACCTGCATGGCGGATACCTACAGGGCATTGGAGGCGGAGTATCCGAGAAAATATCTGGATGTGCTGTTTAAAACCAATCCTGTCCTTCTGTGTCAGGGGAAACCGCCGATTCGTTTTAAAAAGATACCATTTGAGGGAAAATAAATATCAATAAGGAGCGAAAAAGATGAGAAAGCTAAGAATAGCAGTTGTGCTTATATTTGTTCTGTCTGTCATTGCTTTCGGAGCCTACAATATTGTATCGCGGGTAATGGCAGACCGCACGCCGCCGGTTATCTCCTGCGATGAGGACACGCTGGCTGTCAGTGTGGAAGCGACGGATGAAGAACTTGTGGCGGGCCTGACGGCCGAAGATGCGGAGGATGGCGATTTGACGGAGTCTATCCGGGTGGCATCTATGTCCCGCTTTACGGAAAAAGGCAAGAGAACAATTGAGTATGTTGTATTTGATAAGGCAAATCAGTCGGCAACGCTGACGAGAAACCTGGAGTACACGGACTATACTTCTCCGCGGATTATGCTGACACAGCCGCTCAGGTTTAATCTGGACGAAATTAACGAGTCGGATCTCGGTGCCGGTGTGGAGGTGACAGACTGTCTGGACGGAGACATTTCCAACAAAGTCAGGATCACTTTTGACAATAATGCTTATATCAATGGGGTGGGATCCTATGGCGTGACAGCCCAGGTGAGCAACAGCGCGGGAGATACATGCTCTGTGCCTTTGGAAGTGACGATTATAGATGAGAACAGCGAAGAGGAGAGAGGAAAATATTATCCTATGCTTTCCCAGTATATCGTGTATACTCCGGCAGGACAGGCGATCGCACCGCTGGATTATCTTACCGGATTTATGCGGGGAACGACAGAGTATACTTTGAGTGATCTTCCGCTAAACGTAGATCCGGCTGCGGTTGCAGTGGGAGGCGCGGTAGATTATAATACACCTGGAAATTATACATTGGAGTACAGTTATACATCACCGGAGGGAGTGACGGCGGTGACGAAAATGACAGTAGTAGTAGAGGGATAGAGGCATGAGTCAGGATCAGAGTATTAATGAAATATTGGAAAACAATAAAGTCGAGCCGTTTACGCTTGTGCATGATATTTTGGTGAACTGGTGGGTCATCCTGCTGGGAGCGCTGGCGGCTGCCATGCTTACCTTTGTGGGGGCCAGTCTCAGGTATGAACCCCAGTATACTACATCAGCCACGTTTGCGGTAGTGTCTGTCAACGGCACGGCATACAGTAACCTTAGTTCGGCAAATACAATGGCAGGGACTTTTCAAAAGATCATTGAGAGTTCCAGTATGAATAAGATTTTGTGCGAACAGCTGCATGTAGATTACGTGGATGCGGATATCAATACATCCATTGTGGAAAACACCAATCTTCTTGAGCTGTCCGTGGCAGCGGATTCGCCCAAGGATGCCTACGATATCATCCACATTATAATGGATAACTATTCAAGCATATCGTACTATTCCGTGGGAGGGGCGATCCTGGAGACGCTTCAGGAGCCGTCGATACCTATGAGCCCCACCAATCCTCTGAATGCCGGGCGTCTGATGAAAATGGCTTTTCTTGCTGCGGGCGCCCTGCTGGTGCTCTTGTTTGGAGGGCTATCCTATCTGAAAGATACGGTGAAAAGAGAGGATGAAATTGAACAGAAGCTGGATGCCAGAAGCCTTGGAAAGATCATATATGAATCTAAATATAAATCGTTGAGAGACCTGCTGAAACGGCACAAAAATGCCCTGCTTGTAAACCAGCCTCTGGCAGGCTTTGGATTTGTAGAGAGCTATCGGAAATTCGTCTCCCGTGTGGAGTACCGGATGGAGAAGCATGACAGTAAAGTCGTCATTGTGACCAGTGTGTCTGAGAACGAAGGAAAATCAACGGTGGCGGCTAATCTGGCTATCAGCCTTGCGGATCGTGATAAGAAAGTGATATTGATTGACGGAGACCTGCGCAGGCCTTCTCAGTTCCTGATCATGGGCTTAAAGCCGGATGAAAAGAGCGAACTGGGAGAGTTACTCAAAGGAGACGGCCAGATGCAGAATCTGATGCGAAAGACGGAGGTAAAAGGAGTCTTCTTTATGGGCGGAAGGAACTGCTATTCCAGCTCTACAGATATTCTTCAGTCTGATCGAACAAAAGAGCTCATTGATGCCTGCAGAAAGCTGGTAGATTATGTTGTGATCGACACGCCGCCGGTCGGAATTGTGGCAGATGCCGAAATCTATGCCAGATATGCCGATGAAGTGTGTCTGGTAGTAAGACAGAACTATATACTGGCAGAGGATATCAATGATGCGCTTGACCGATTCCGGAATGCAGGATGCAGGATCCTCGGGGTGGTTCTGAACAGAGTACAGTCCTTTAGCACACTGACAAATGAAACTGTGGGGCGCTATACCAGCCGATACGGGTATGGGCGATACGGTAAATATGGCAATTATGCTGATTACAGTAAAAAGCAGAGGGAGTCAAATGAGTGATAGAAATGATGCGGCAGAAAATAAGAAAGCCGAAGAGATAGAAAAGATTGACATTATTAACATTGTGGCAGATTTTTTGTATGGCCTGAAAAAACTGTGGCTGGTGATTGTGATACTGATCATTGTCTGCGCTTTGAGATCCTATTTCGCTACCAGTTTTTCTTATACGCCCCAGTATGTGGCGTCAGCTACCATGTCGGTGACTACTTCAAGCGGCGGCGGAAGCTATATGGATACGGAGTCAGCGCAGCAGATGGCGGAAGTGTTTCCCTATGTGCTGACAAGCGGCGTTCTGGAAGATGTAGTGGCGGAGGCTATGGGGATGGATTATCTGCCCGGCTCCATCAGTGTACAGGCGGAGGAGGGGACGAACCTTCTGACAATGTCAGCTTCCGCGGATGATCCACAGGTAGCATACAATCTGCTTCACGCAGTGATTGACAACTACCCCCAAGTGGGAGAATTTGTGTTTGGCGAGACGAGGCTTGAGATACTGGATGAAACTGGAATTCCCTCGGATGTGCAGAGAGAAGAAGTGATCCGGGGATCCTATAAGAGAGGAGCCCTGCAGGGGGCGATTATCGGTTTCGCTATCCTGTGCATCTATGTATTTGTGCACAGAACAGTGAGGTCTAAAGATAAGCTCAAAAGGCAGATCAATCTGCGGGATTTGGGAAGTCTGCCCTTTGTCAGGATTAAAAAGCGGAGAAAGCGTCAGGAGCATTCCCTGTGCATATTGGATGAAAGAGCGTCCTTTACTTATCTGGAGGCCGTGCGCAAGCTGAGGATTCGTGTGCTGAAAGAACTTGAGGAGAAGAAGATCAAATCTATCCTTGTTACCAGCTCTATTCCCGGGGAGGGCAAGACGACAATTTCTGCCAACCTTGCTATTGCATTGGCAAGACAGGGCAAGAAGGTCATTCTGGTGGACTGTGATCCCAGAAATCCATCGGTGGCAGAAATTTTCGGCGAGGAGCAGGAACATCCGGGCATTGGCGCAGTGCTGAGAGGAGAAGTAAAGATTTCAGATGCTTTTACCAGTGTCAAGGTGGGAGACGACTGCTATTTGAATGTGGTTTTTGGCGGGGAACCGAACAAAGAAGATGCGCTTTTGCTTGGACGAAAACAGATGAAAGCATTTATTGAGTCAGCCAAAAAGGAAGCGGATGTGGTGATCCTTGACACAGCCCCGGCAGAGCTTTTGGTAGATGCTTCGCTGATGGCCAGATACGTGGATGCAGCGCTCTATGTAGTCCGCTATGATTATACAAAAATGAATCGGATACGGGCTGGAATACAGTCGCTGTCTATGAGCGGCATTCAGATGCTTGGATTTGTGTTTAACGGTGACAGGAGCGCCAAAGAAAAGAGATATGGATACGGTTACAATTATGGTTACAACCGTTATGGCTCTTATGGACATTACGGGCATTACGGGCGCTATGGCCGGCTGAAAGATACAGGCAAGATGGAGGACGAGTTCGGGCGTGTGATTAAAGAGTAAAGGGATAAACAACTGTTGAAAAAGGAGGAGAATACAGTGAAGGAGAAAATTCCCAGAGCAGAGAAAAAAGGAGAGAAGAAAAAAAAGAAGCGCAGTAAACTTAGAATCGTGATCATTATTCTGGTTGTGCTGCTTCTTGCCATCGTGGGCCTCTGCGTTGCCATTGTGTGGCAGATCACGGGGAGCGGGGTTGACGTTGTAGATCCTTCTGAGGTTGATCCGACTGCAGAGGAGGTACAGATCGCAAAAGAAGATCAGATCGATAATGATGTGTATAATGTCCTCCTTGTGGGAACGG
>OGXL01000031.1_pt1 | contig 77803 bp, 81 predicted proteins | sample 1576311 | NCBI WGS metagenome assembly OGXL01 (sample SAMEA3541564, study PRJEB24748) | human gut metagenome | biome: human gut; feature: human-associated habitat; material: faeces | place: China | collected 2012 | reverse complement strand
CTGCAGCATCGGACGGATGACCGGAATGCCGCCGCCGACGGATGCCTCGAACATGCTTCGGAATCTCAATGTACGCTGTGTTGAACTGCCGGTATCCGTTAGGCTTGATGGTACCAAACACATCCCGGATGATCTGCTCCTGCCAGTCGATCAGTTCAAAGGGCTTTCCCGCCCAGGTGCCTTTGGTGTGACATAAGCACTCAATAAAGTTCACGGCAAAATCCGCCGCCTCCTTGTCGTAAACGGAATCCTTCGCCTTGAACTTCGTGGGCTTATACTTTTTCAGTTTCCGCATCTTCATCCGCACCACCGCCTTTCAGCCACTGCCGGTACACCTGCTCGGCGATCTTCGCCATCATCACCGGCGGTACGCTCATCCCACAGATATACTGGACACTCTGGCCCATAAAATCATAATCCTGCGGGAAGGTCTGGCAGCTGATGATATCCTTATCCGTCATCAGCAGACCGTCGCACATCCGGTAAAGGCTGCTGCCGGAAACAATCGTCTGTACCGGTTCCTCATCCCTGTTGATCGGAGTAGAAAACCCGTTGTTCTTCACCTTACGTACCCGCTCATTGATATCCGCGATACAGCGGTCCGTCGGAATCCGATATTTCAGAAGCTTCGCCTGCATACTGTTCGGATCCATTGGCTTGCCATATGGCTCCCGGACATCCTTGAACGGGATCGGCTTAGAATGGAACTCCATAGACAGTTTCGGATACTTCAGGTCTTTCCGACAGGCGATAAAAAAGACGCGCTCCCTTTTCTGAGGCACGCCCATCCTCGCCGCATTAAACAAAAAGATATGCACCGCATAACCGGCATCATCAAACCCCTTCACGATCTGGTTGACCCAGCCCTTGGCATTCCCGATGATGATCCCCTTCACATTCTCCGCGATCACAACCTTCGGCTGCAGCCTCTTTGCTATCGCTATGAAATAAAGGAACAGATCATCCAGCCGCTGCTTTGCCTGTCCTTCCCGGAATACCTTTTCCGTATTCCATCCCTCTTCCCTTGCTCCGGCTGTGGAAAACACGGAGCAGGGCGGTGAACCGTCCAGCACATCCAGATAGAATAACTCTTCCGGGATCTTTTCATCCGGCAATTTCAGAAAATCCCTGACATCCATAAGAAATGAATACTTCGGATGATTGTTCTGCTTATAAACCTTCATCATATCAGGATCGATCTCGCAATTACCCACGACATCATATCCCGCCAACTTATATCCCATTGAAGAACCGCCGCCGCAGGAAAAACAGGAAAACACAGTATGCCCATGCTTCGGTCTTTTCGCCAGGTCCGACAGACTCCACTTCCACGGAAACTCAGTTGAACCGGAAACCGCAGTTCGGGCATTCGTATTTGAACTCTTCATCCCCAAACACCTCCGTATCAAGTTCCGTGGATCCTGTCAGTTCCTTATTGGTTCCTGTGCCATCTCCGTCCACAGGCAGGTCAGCCGCCATGCCAAAAAAGTCGAACCCTTCCAGATCCAGTCCTTCCAGTTCGACTTCCAATTTCATAAGATCCCATGTGGCCTTTTCGCCGGTCTTGTTATCCAGGAACCGGTATTTCTTTTTCTGTTCCTCGGTCAGCCCGTCACAAATCAGACATTCCGCATCATCCATACCAAGAGCCACAAGCGCCTTGTATCTGGTATGACCTGCGATAATCACATAATTCTCATCTACGATAATCGGCGTAATATAGGAACACTGGCGAATACTTTCCGCAACAGCATTCACCGCCTCATCGTTTTTTCTCGGATTATTCCTATATGGTTCTATATCAGCCAGCATTAATCTCTGAAGCTTCATACCTCGAACACCTCCCCGCAGCACGGACAGGTCATCGTCTTAGGGCCTGCCTCTTCCGTTTCTTCATCAAGAAGTGCGTCCTTAGGCTGTCCGAAATCATATCCCTGAAAATCCACATCGCACAATTCTGCACTCAACTTCCTTTGATCCCAGGAAGCCATCTCAGCCGTTTTGTTGTCATACAGACGATACTTTTTCTTCTGCGCTTCCGTCAGATCGGAAACGATGACCACTTTACACTCCTGATACCCCAGCTTCTTCAAAGCTTTATATCTCGTGTGTCCGGCCAGGATCACGCCATCCTCATCAATGATGATCGGTGCGATGTAGGAACACTGCCGGATGCTCTCCGCAACATCGTCCACCGCCTCATCATTGATCCTCGGATTATTCTCATACGGCTTTAATTCCGAAAGCCTTTTTCTTATATACTCCATCCAAGTCCTCCTATCCCCGTTTCCGTGCCGACAGCAGATGCTCCATCAGGTCATCATGCGGATTTGCCCCTCCGTACTCCACGGAACAGTTTTCCTTCACGATCTGATAAATCTGATACCAGCACTGATTTACCTGCTTCAAATAGTTCTGGCTCATGGTCACATACGGTGATGTGATCGCCGCCCCTGTGGTCGGATGCTTCGCCAGAAAACCGTATTCAGAGATACAGGTTTCGCACTGCACCCACCGGGACACCGACATGGCATACTGCTCGATCAGCTGGGTATTCACCAGCCGGTCACACCCCCGCTCCTTCAGCCAGAGGAACGTAGACTTGAACACATCCTCCGCACAAAGATCGATGCCGCTTTTCTGGGAAGCCTTTAGAAACTCCTTCACCGGAGGCACATCCTCGCCGCTGATCTCTTCCGGTTCCGGAAGATCAATGACCGATGCCGCCAGCCCGCTGCCGATCTTTTCCGTCAGCGCTTTGGATTTCCTGCCGGATCCAACCCTGGCACCGCCGCGCATCGTTCCATCTTTCGCCATGTTCCTCTCACCTCAATTCCATGAAGGGATAATTCCCTGTTTGATTTCTCATTTTTGTGCGTAACACCCCCGCACCGTTCCCCAAAAGAGAAGGCACAGAGATTTTGACCGCCCCTCCCCTGATGAACTTTCACCGGTTATGCCAGCGGTCTCCATTCTCCGCGTGGATCTTAGCGTGGCAGAACCGGCACAAGGCGATCAGGTTGCTCCGCTCATGGGTGCCGCCTTGAGACAGCGGTAGCTTATGATGGACCTCCTCGGTCTTCACATACCGCCCTTCCTTCAGGCACTGCTCACACAGCGGATGCTCCGACGCGTACTTATCGCGGATCCGTTTCCATGCCCGCCCGTATCTGCGGCGTACAGCAGGATCCCTGCCGTACTTCTCGTAGCGGCGGTTCTCTTCTTTCTGGTGTTCCTCACAGAACCTTCCCTCCGTCAGGTTCGGGCATCCCGGCCAGGAACATGGCCGCTTCGGTTTTCTCGGCAATACTCCCACCTCCTTCGGGCATAAAGAAAGCCCTGGGGAATCGCTTCCTCAAGGCTCTCTCTTTTTATTTTCCGCATCTTAACAGTATCATACTTCCATACTGCATATCTATAGCATTTACTGCCAACTTTCAGGGATCACGATTTTTTTCAGCGTCTCATCATGGAGCCGGAACACTTTCCTCATGCTCATGTTCAGCGTTGTAGCGATCTGCTCCCATTTCACCATCCGCAGATACCTCTCTTCCAAAATGATCTGGCATTCTGGATCTTCCACCTGCTTGATACACCGGCGGATCACCTGCTTCAGGTTCAGAAGTTCATTGGCATCCTCCTGGATCTCCCTCTGCAGATCCAGAATCTTCACAATGATGTCCTCTGTTTTGTGGATGTTCCGGTTCGGGCTGCCAGGCATGTCACTCATGGTCGAGGTTGCCTTTATCGCCAATTCATTCAAGGAAGCTACCTGCTCCAGCTTGCTGTTGATCCGTTCATCCATATAATACGCTTTCATTAGAAAGTTCTTAACTGCCGTCTGCTGCTTATCCATAAGCCACCTCCGATTGAAATCTGTAAATAGTTCTCCTCGGATTGCCTCCCTTGATTGACTCTCATTTTCTCACTTCGTCCTGAAGTCTTCGGATCAGGTATTCTCCGTCAACGGCTGTCAGCTGACTGTACCAGCCAGAACGGAAAAAACTCTCAACTCTCATGGCTTCATCTATTGTCTCCCGATCCTTCGGATTCCGCTTGATCCGCTTTAGCGCCACTCGGTAATCCGTGACAGCCTGCAGAATAATGGCGCTCGCCAGCCGCTCATAAGGATCCTCTGTCAGGTTCTTAGTTCCCGCCATCCGCTGTCACCTCCGCCTTCACTGCTTCAATCAGCCTGGCCTGTGTGGCATCTTTTGCGGATAATGCCTTCATGATCCGCTCATCCACAGTACCTGCTGCCAAGATGTGTTGCACCACCACAGTCCCAGATTCCTGTCCCTGCCTCCAAAGTCTGGCTACCGTCTGCTGATACAGTTCCAGGCTCCATATCATCCCAAACCACACCAAAGTACTCCCGCCGCTCTGCAGGTTCAACCCATGTCCTGCAGAAGCCGGATGAATCAGCCCAACCTCCAGTCTTCCTGCATTCCAGTCACGGATGCTCTCATCGGTATCAAGTTTCCCATAATTCACTCCCAGCACGTCAAGTCGCTTTATGATCCTTGATAGATCATGCTTATACCAGTACGCCACCAAAAGTGTTTTTCCATTCGCCGCTTCAATCATATCCTCCAAGGCATCCAGCTTCCGGTCATGGATATTCTCTATCCCGCCGGTATCAGAATACACAGCGCCATTTGCCATTTGTGTCAGCTTCCCGGATAAGGAAGCAGCGTTCGCAGCCGTCACCTCTCCATCCGGAAGGCTCAATACCAGATCATGCTTCATCTGCTCATATTGCCTGCGCTCATCCTCATCCATGTAGACCATATATTCTGAATTTACCAACTCCGGCATTTTCAGATGGTCCGTTCCCTTCATGGAAATCGTAATATCCGAAATCCGGTTGTAGATTCTCCTGTCCGCTCCCGGCCTTAAACGGTAGCTGTACACAACAGGTCCGTTCATCTGATCCGGCACAAAATAATCCAGCCGGTACTGGCTGATAAATCTTCCCAGGCGTTCCCCCATATCCAGGATCTTGTACTCGGCGAATAAATCCATCAAACCATTGGAAGAAGGCGTCCCGGTCAGCCCCACGATCCGTTTTACCTTCGGCCGCACCTTCATCAATGCCCGAAATCTCTTTGCCTGCCAGTTTTTAAAGGATGACAGTTCATCGATCACCACCATGTCATAATCAAAAGGCAGGCCGCTCTTCTCAATCAGCCAGGGGATGTTTTCCCGGTTGATGATATAAATATCCGCATCCACCATAAGGGCTCTCCTCCTCTCTGCCGCTGTACCGACTACTATGGAGTACCTGAGTCCCTTCAGCTGATCCCATTTCTGAATTTCTGTTGACCAGGTATGTTTTGCGACCCTTAACGGCGCTATAATCAGCACCTTCGACACCTCAAAGCGATCAAATATCAGGTCATTCAGAGCCGCCAGCACTATACTGGTCTTGCCCATCCCCATATCCAGCAGAATCGCTGCTATCGGATGTTCCTTTATAAAATTTATCGCATATTTCTGATAATCATGTGGCTTGTATCTCATCTAAAATCCCTCCGATTTTCTCCGGACCATCAAGTACATACACCGAAAATCCAAGTTTCTCCATAAGCCTGTGCCTGGATACCTGCAGCGGCCTTGGCATCTTCCCAGGAGCCTTAACCTCCACAAATCCAAAATGCCTTCCCGGCAGAAGCACGATCCGATCCGGCATTCCGTCAAATCCCGGTGATACGAACTTGGGACAGATCCCGCCTCTGGCCTTTACGGCCTGAACCAGTTTCTGCTCCACCTGTTTCTCTCTCATAGCTCCTCCATCAATCGAATTTATGGTGCAGGGGGTGCAGGACATTTCTATATTCCCCTTATAGGGATTTTTCTTGAAAAAATTCTCTATACGCGATATAGGTAATAGTCCTGCAACCCCTGCACCTTTTCGGTATTATCATTCAGCAAAGTCTGTGTCTTTGACCTGCAGCCCCTGCACCCACATGCCGGATTTCTTCTTTTTGCGGGTAAATCCTCTCTTCTCCAATTCCAAAACAAAATCCGCATTTGTACGCTGATACTCTCCGGTACGCAGGCAGTAAGCACGGAACTCTTCATACAGTTCCCCAGACTTATACTCCAGTCCGTCACCGATCTCGCAGCATTCCTCCAGGAAAATGCCCATCCAGTCATTCATCCCGCGGTAAGCAGCAATGGCATCCACAACCACCTTCGGTTTTGTCGTCTTATGGTCATGCCTGATCACCTTCCTTGCGCCCTCAATAATCCAGCTCATGATGGCCGGCGCAGCATGCTCATATAGATAATCGGAGTAATTCTTGATATCTGAATTACCTTCGATCTTTGCATGGAACGGAATCACGATCAGCCTTCGCCAGGTCCCGTCATCGGATGCGCTGACCTTCGGCAGATGGTTCGTATAAAGCACTACTGTGTGTGAAGGGACAAAATCAAAAGGATCTTTGAACTTCTTCTCACCCCGGATCTGATCCGTGGAGCACAGCTGTTTCAGGATGGAAGTTGACAATCTCATCCCTTCTTCCAGCTCCGCCGCGATGATGAGACGCTTTCCCTTCAGCTCCGCAATCTCCGGTTTTACATTTCTCCTGCAGCCAGCCGTCAGGGCATCGGCAGAAATCGCTCCGGAATAGGTACCAAGCACTCTCGACACCGTATTCCAGAAAGTAGATTTTCCGTTCCGCCCTTCCCCATACGCAATGATGAGAGCCTCCTCATATACCTTTCCAATCACCGCAAGTCCCACCGTCTCCTGCACATAATCAATCAGATCCTGATCTTTACAGAAGAATACCTGCAGGGCATTTTCCCACAAGTCTTTTCCCTTATCCCCCGGCGACACATTCGTAATCTTCGTCAGAAGATCCTCTGAATTATGCGCCCTCGCGCCTTCTATCCCCTTCTTCAGGTCATAAGTTGCTTCCGGCGTATTCAGGTAATTCTCCTGCGCGTCAAACAGGTTGATATCTGTCGCAACCATAGGCTTCGCCGCATTCTGCGTGTTGACGATATTCTTGTAATTCCTGTACTTCATCACGAAAGCGTAATAAGCTTTTGCCGCCAGATATTCCTTATAAGCATCATTCAGTTCCGGGGAAATCAGCTTCTCCAAAGCTTTCCCGCCGGTTCTTACAGCCTGCTCCGGAATACCTCTGGAGATAAGCGCCTGCATCGCTGCCGAATACTGTGATCTGGCATCCACAAGCTGCATATCCAAAAACTCTTCCACAGTTCCGACCGCCTTCTGCCTGTTTTCTCTCCAACAGACCCCGTCATAACTTAAGAACTCTGTCGCATCCGTATAAAGAAGCTCGCCGGCATATTCCCTGACCAACACTCGCGCCTCTCCGATATCCGAATAGTCCTCAGGCTTTAAGGAACCAAACTCAGCGTTATATTCCTCCGGCGGCACATAGCCCGGCTGTATCATGACTGTTTTCTTATAAAACCGCACTGCACTTGCCCAGATCGTATTCAGCTCCGATTCCTCCAACGGCGGATCACACCGCTTCGCATGTTCCAGAAAAGCATCCTTCGCCTTATCCGTAATCCCATACTTTTTCAGAACCCTACCAGCAAAATGGCTCATAGAATTGTTTCGGCTTCCCTCTGTAATCGGACCGGAACTCACTGGCATCTCCCCTTCTTCCTTATAGGAAGGATCCACAGACACCTCTTCATCAATGTCCAGCCACCCTTCATGCCAGACGCACGCTCCGGTATCCGCTCCGAAAATGAACCTTGCCGCATCCAGGGCATTTCCGTCAAAAAAAGGATACTTCTCATGAACCGCCGCCTTCAGCGCCGCATAATAATCCGGATCCTCCGTTTCCTCGATCTCGAAATACACATGAAACTTAGGTCTGGCGCCCCTGCCGTCCTTTTCCTTCATATGATTCCGGCTGTAGGCAATCGCATAGGATACATCCGGCAGAAGCTCCGCCAGCTTTTCCTCTGTCATCCACTCTTTTGGATCCTCAGAATGGTCGTTGTCACAATCCATCACCAGAACATTCGACTTCACAAAATTATTCTTGCTGCGGTAATCTTTCCGGTATTCTGCGCACACATGATCAAACTTCGCCGCCTCATGCAGTTCCTCCGCGGAAGTTACTTCCACCCTGTTCGGATAAAAGCAGTTCTTCGTGTCGGAAGCTACATTGGCTGTATGCAAAATCAATCGCATTCGCTATGCCTCCTGTCTTAAATTCTGTTCCTGCCGGCATCTTCATCACCGGCATACTCCGCATGTAAAAGTATCTTTTCCTATCCCATTGGACCGTTCTCCCTTCAACAGTAGTAAGGCGCTCTGACCGCCTTCTATTGATCCAAGGAGTTTCGGTCACCTGTTTTTTGACCTGATCAAAAAAAATTTTAGAAAAAAAACTGTCTACAATCTCTTCCCTTTTATAAGCGCGAAACGCATTTCGTAGAAAATCCAATTCAAAAATCTGCCGATCCAAACTCCTTACGACATCAGAGAAGCAAATCCGGCGGCGGCTTCCAAAAAATCTTTCCGGAAGTCACAAAAAATTCGCTGCCAAAACTCCTTACAGCACCAGAGAGGCACACAGCCGCTCAGAAAAATACAGACAAGGAGGCAAAGAGAATGCAGAGTCAACCAGACACAAGACCTAGCAGGCGCAGCATCCCGACGGATGAAGAAATCTCGGATTTCCTGGTCATCATCAGCGTCATCGCTAAGCGCCTCGCAGGCCTGATCATGAAGGAAGGAGAAAGACAAGATGAGCAAAATGAATGAACTGTCCATGCTGCTGGACAACCTGATCGAATGCGGCGAAACACTAACAGAGACGGCCAGGACACTGAAAGCGTTCTATTCATCTGACAATGAACCTTCAGCCGCTCCGGCAAAGCCACTTCCTCCCATAGAGGAACCGGCAGCCCCGGAATCAAAGCAGCCTGAATCAAAACCAGAGAAAACGTATTCAAAGGAAGAGATCAGAGCCATGCTTGCAGCGAAAGCCAATGAGGCAGACGGCATCTATAAAGTGGATGTCAGAAACCTGGTCAGAAAGTACGGCAACGGTGGAAGCCTTACCGATGTAGATCCCAGAAACTATGCGGCTCTTGCAGCTGAAATGGAGGGAATCGGAAATGCCGGGTAAACACGCAATCCTCTCAGCATCATCGTCACACCGCTGGCTTGCCTGTCCACCAAGCGCGAAACTCTGCGCAAAGGAAGCCAACAAATCCAGTCCATACGCCCAGCAGGGTACTGACGCCCATGCACTCTGTGAGTACAAGGTCTTGAAAGCCCTGGGCCGCGATTCCCCTGATCCCATGGAGAACCTGGACTACTTTGATACAGAGATGGATGATTGCTCTGACCAATATTGTTCCTACGTTTGTGAACAGCTGCAGAAAGCCAAAACCCTCTGTAGCGATCCCCAGATCCTGATCGAACAGCGGCTGGACTTTTCCAGATGGGTACCGGAAGGCTTCGGAACCGGCGACTGCCTGATCGTTGCTGACAAGATCCTTCATATCATTGATTTCAAATACGGCGTCGGAATTCTCGTAGAAGCTGAGAACAATCCCCAGATGATGTGTTACGCCCTCGGAGCCCTGGATATCTACGACGGCATCTATGATATAGAAGAAGTCCGTATGACGATCTTCCAACCCCGCCGCGGAAATATCAGTTCCTGGGACATCAGCAAGGACGACTTGCTCACGTGGGCTGAGGACGTGCTGAAGCCGACAGCGGAACTAGCGATCAAGGGCGAAGGTGACTTCCGTGCCGGAGATCACTGCCAGTTCTGCGCCGTCAAGGCTACCTGCCGCAAGCGTGCGGAATACAATCTGGAACTTGCAAAATATGATTTTGAGATGCCGGTAAATCTGGATCAGGCAGAGATTTCTGCCATTCTCCCCCGGATTGACGAACTCATCGCATGGGCCGGAGACGTAAAGGAATTCGCCCTTCAGTCAGCCTTAAGCGGAACAAAGTACCCGGGCTTCAAGGTAGTTGAAGGCAGATCCACAAGACGTTTCACAGATGAAGCCGCCGTAGCAGAAGCCGTCACAAACAATGGATTCGACCCTTATGAGAAGAAACTTCTCGGAATCACGGCAATGACTTCCCTTCTCGGGAAGAAGAGATTTGAAGAGCTTCTCGGCGGTCTTATCACGAAACCGCCCGGCAAGCCGACACTGGTGCCGGATACCGATAAACGGCCGGCAATAAACACAGCAATCGAAGACTTTCAAGAATAAAGGAGAAAAATATCATGGCAAAATTTGTTAATCCCACAAAAGTTATCACAGGCGTAAACACCAGATGGTCCTACGCGAACGTCTGGGACCCGAAATCCATCAACGGCGGAACACCGAAATACAGCGTCAGCCTCATCATTCCGAAATCGGATACCGCGACCATCAACAAGATCAAGGCCGCCATCCAGGCAGCTTATGAAGAAGGCCAGAGCAAACTGAAAGGCAACAGCAAATCCGTCCCGGCACTGTCCACCCTGAAGACTCCGCTCCGTGACGGCGACCTGGAAAGACCCGATGATCCAGTCTACGCCAACGCCTATTTCATCAACGCCAACTCTTCCACAGCGCCCGGTATTGTAGACGCAGACAGACAGCAGATCATCGACCGTTCCGAAGTATATTCCGGCGTGTACGGCAGAGCCAGCATCAATCTGTATGCCTTCAACACCAACGGGAACAAAGGCATTGCCTGCGGACTGAACAACCTTCAGAAAATCCGCAACGGCGAACCTCTTGGCGGAAAGTCCAGAGCTGAGGATGATTTCGATACCGAAGACGATGATGATTTCCTGAACTAAGCGGACAACCTGCAACACTCAATCCGGCGGCAGTCATCAAAACATGGCTGCCGCTGCCTCCTTAAGAAAGGAACACAATATGAAAAACATCACTCTTATCAAGCCTGTCGTCCTCCGCAGCGCCCTGAATGATATGACGGTCTCCCAAAGGGAAATCGCAGTGGATCTTCTGACCAACCGGAAGTTCCTACTTCCGGATGCAGATGGATTACGGCTCATCGAAAACACGAAGAACAGCAGCAAACTTCCAAAATTCTACCTGTATGGATCAGAAGCAGTCTGCTATTACCGCCAGTCTCTGGATCTTCCGGATGTATCTCTGACCGATATTGAGGTTGATGATATCGTCATGAATACAGAAGACTTCGATACCCTTTACGATATCCTTTATCTTCTGAACCGCGTCCGTATGAGGAATGCCAGATTTACACGCCTTCTGGCCATGGATGCGCCGGCAATTATCCTCTGGAATGAGTACAGGATGCTGCAGGAGCACATGGAGGATCTTCAGGATAACAACTGGTGCGGCCATCCGGTTATCAACCGTTTCAATACTGCCTATGAAGATGAAGCGCCGGAATGGCATGAAGAAATCCGTAAATCACTTACCGATATCAGCTACAGTCTTCTCCGGTACAAGAAGGAAAACGAACCGATACCGGAAGAATAAAATACAAATGGCAGCGGTTTTTCATGCCTGCTGCCTTTCTCAAATAAAGGAATATTTACTATGGAAATCAGAGAAATGTCAATCGACCTGGAGACTTACAGCGACATCGATATCACCAAATGCGGTGCATACAAGTACGCTGAGTCTGACTATTTTGAGATACTGCTCTTCGGAGTCTCCGTGAATGGCGGCCCCGTTAAGGTATATGACCTGGCCTGCGGCGATACCATTCCGGAAGAAATCCTTGCAGCACTATCTGATGAAAATATAACCAAGTGGGCTTTCAACGCTTCCTTCGAGCGTATCTGCCTCTCCAACTGGCTGAAGCGGCATTGCCCGGAACACTTCCGCGGATACAGCATTCCTGAGGATCCGGCCTCAAAATATCTGGATCCTTCCTCATGGAAATGTACCATGATATGGTCCGCATACATGGGGCTTCCCCTCTCACTGGAAGGCGTCGGTGCTGTCCTGAAATTACAGGATCAGAAGCTGAAGGAAGGCAAAGACCTGATCCGCTATTTCTGCAAGCCATGCAAACCTACCAAGGCAAACGGCGGACGCACCCGGAACTTTCCTCAGCATGACAGTGAAAAATGGATCCTCTTTAAGGAATACAACCGCCGTGATGTGGAAGTGGAAATAGCAATCAAGCAGAAACTCGCACGTTTCCCTGTCCCTGATTTTGTCTGGGATGAATATCACCTGGATCAGGAAATCAATGACCGCGGCATCATGATTGAACCAGAATTCGTATCGAATGCCATCGCCTTTGATGAAAGATCCAGAGCTTCCCTCATGTCAAAAATGCGGGATATCACAGGGATTGATAATCCGAACAGCGTTCAGCAAATGAAGGAATGGCTCTCTGATCGGGGCGTTAAGATGGAATCACTCGGCAAGAAGGAAGTCGCGAAGTTTGTCAAAGATTCCATTGGCAATATGGATAGTAATATTACAGAAGCCCTGAAACTCCGTCTCCAGCTTGCGAAATCCTCCGTCCGAAAATATCAGGCCATGCAGAACGTCATGTGCTCTGACGGACGTGCCCACGGCATGTTTCAGTTCTACGGCGCCAATCGTTCCGGCAGATGGGCCGGCCGTCTAATCCAGCTGCAGAACCTTCCGCAGAACCGCATCCCGGATCTCGCAGAAGCCCGCGCCCTTGTCCGTTCCGGAGATTACGATACCATGAACCTTCTTTACAACGACATCCCGGACACGCTCTCGCAGCTGATCCGCACGGCTTTTATCCCAAAACCGGGATGCAAGTTCATTGTCAGCGATTATTCTGCCATAGAAGCCAGAGTCCTCGCTCATATCGCCGGTGAAAAATGGCGTTCTAAAGTATTTGATGAAGGAAAAGATATTTACTGCGCTTCTGCCTCTCAGATGTTCGGCGTTCCCGTGGAGAAACACGGTATCAACAGTCATCTCCGCCAAAAAGGCAAAATCGCTGAACTTGCCCTCGGATACGGCGGATCCGTCGGCGCCCTGAAATCTATGGGTGCCCAGGATAATGGTCTGCTGGAAGAAGAACTTCAGCCATTAGTCAACGCCTGGCGTCAGGCTAATCCAAGCATCGTACAGTTCTGGTGGGATGTAGATAATGCCGTAAAGACCACGATCCGGCAGCGGATCAAAACAGAAGTCCGCGGCATCTGCTTCTCCTACAAAAGCGGCATGCTCTTCATCACCCTTCCCTCCGGTCGGCAGCTCGCCTATGTAAAACCCCGCATTGGAGAAAACCGTTTCGGCGGAGAATCCGTCACCTATGAAGGAATCGGCGCCACAAAAAAATGGGAAAGGATCGAATCTTACGGTCCGAAATTCGTGGAGAACATCGTTCAGGCAATCTCCCGGGATCTTCTGTGCTTTGCTATAAGGAACCTGTCCTTCTGCCAGATTGTAGGTCATGTCCATGATGAGGTGATCATCGAATGCAGCCCGGAAGTCTCTGTTCAAAGCCTCTGTGATATCATGAGCAGATCTCCGGACTGGATGCCGGGCATCCTGATCCGAGGAGATGGATATCAGTGTGATTTTTATCAAAAAGATAGTTGACGTAAAACACCGCCGGAGCTGCTGCCCTGGCGGTGCTATTTTATTCGTACACAAATATAGATGACATCATCTGATAATGCTGCGGCTGCCCCATTGCTTCAAATATCCGCTTTGTCAGATCCTTGTAAATCTCCGGTGCGATACTATCCTCAACAAAATGCAGGCCCTCATTTACTCCAAACGAATCAGACGCAAGATAATTGATCATGGATGACACCGTGCGAAGTTCAGCTGTATCTTCCGCCCCTGTAGATTCATCAATTACTTTCACAAATCGATGACGGTTCTTTACCAGAATGATATCCTGAAGTGTATGTCCATCATAGCCGCAGATTTGGATAAAATAGTACTCCAGGATCCTCCGAATCACATTCTTCAATGTAATTGAACTCTTGACTTCATTATATTCCGTCCACAATGCAGCATAAGAATTCTGCACTGGATTATAATTTTTCTTTTCTGAAGGAGCAGCTTCATTTTTTGTAATGCAGTGCTTAATCACGGACTTGTTGTCATACTTCGTGATCAAATAAAAGGACACTCTCAGATAGTTCTTTTCCTGGTTCACTGTTACTTCCCTGTGAAAATATGCGTTATGAGTCAGAATAAACATCTGCTTTATGTAATCGCCCTGCTCTGGTTTTTCTCCTAATGTGACATTGTTAAGGCAGATTGAAATCATCTGCCGCACCAGAGAACTAACGATAAATAGGGCGCTGCTGTCCATACTGGAAACCGGATCATCGATTACTACTATCTTATCACGCATATCACGTCCATCCGTGATCATCTCTTCCCCATGGTCTGTAATTATAACTTGGGCATCTCCGGTACTACCGCTGCCATGAACCAGATTACAGAAGTACAGGAATGCGATAAAATTCCTTTCGCCTTCACTCAGCCTGTCTGCTACCGTACCGTCTTCTCGGATAATCTGATATTGGTTCTTGCTGGCAGGATGTTCCTGAATGCTAAAGCCTTGGAAGCCGGAATCTCTAAGCATCTTATTCATGTTTGCAATTGCTTCTTCCGTATTCACGGTATGCTTATTCATCTCAGTGATTTTTTCAGCAAGCGACAGAGCATAGGCTTGTTTTTTCTTTGCTTCATCGTCGATTTCCTTATGCTCATCCAAGGCTTTTGCAAGATCAGAATTGTACTTGGCAATGGTATCCCCTACCCGGAATGCCATTAATTCCCATACTTGTTCAGTACATTCTTTCTTTTTGGTTCTTGCTGCATTAACAATGTCGTTGTTCTCTTTTATCTGAATATTGAATTCATCAATAAGCTCATTCAGTTCCTCTAAGTAAGGTGCAATGGGATCAAGAAGCATTTCGCTGCTTGGTTCCTTGATTTTCTGTTCGATAATCTGGATATTTGCACCAATGGCATTCTTCAGAATTGTCATCTTATCGCGATATTCCGTCGGATCTATTTTGGGATATACATCCTGAAGGTTATCTTGAAGAACTCTCCAAAGATTATTACCGGCTGTTTTATACGCTTGAAGTAATTGCCCCAAAGCACTGACTTCCTGCTGATATGATTCATCAAAACAATCCGCCAGATCCTTCTCGAAAGTCACCGGCATCTTCTGCTGACAATAAGGACATTTACCATCGGGCGTATTATGATATTTTTCGTGTCCCTGACGAACCCAGTCCGTTGCATTGAGTGCTTTTATAAATCTTGCAAAATCAGTATCGCTACTGCTAACAATACGTTTTGAAAGCAATTCTAATCCGGGAACTGTATCCATCACTTCTATATCAGAAATCCGCTTAAAGAGATTATATGTTCTTGCATTCCGATCGAATACCGTATCATACAGTTTTTTCAATTCATCTTCATCATGACCGGTAGGCGCCTGCACTGTTCGGATCTTTGCCAGAAACCCTTTCTTTGTCTTAGTGCCGGACATCTGAGTCTCAGGGAACCTTTCTCTGATTGCTTTTGTCAGATTCCAACAATCATTTTCTAACGTAGTTCCCATGGTTGTCAGCACGGATTCTTTCAGCTTTTTCTGTTTAAGAAGCTCTCCATACTCCCGATCCACCTCGTCTTTTTCTTTCTTTGTGGCATTAAGGTCATCCTCCCGCTTAATGCCTTCTTTATCAATCATGAAGACACCTGGCAGATGTTCTAACTGACGGAAATTCTCCCGGATAAAATCATCATTATATACAAGAAAGTTAAAGTCCCTGTGCGTCTTTCCCGGTTCGAAAAGAACGTCCTTTGGCTCTTCGCCACCGGACAGTTCGTTTGCTGGTCTCTTCAGCTTCGCTATCTCTCTTGCAATAGTTGTTTTTCCTACACCATTGTTTCCAAAAAAATAATTTACGTATGTAGGATTGATTTTTACCCCGTGGTATGTCGCTGACGATATTGTCAGTTCTTGTATACCTGTAACCAGTTTCTCCGCCATTAACAATGCCTCCTTTAAAACAGGGCGAATACAGACACGCCTATCTCTTTTAATGTCGTAACCAGATCGATTCTCTTGATTGCCCAGTGAGTATGATTCAGCTCATTGAATCTATTATTACCGTCTAGCCCAAGATCAAATAAGTTCTCGTTAAGAATCCTCTGCTGAAACGCATTCAATACTCTGTAATATATCTTAATCCCGTTGTCCTGGACTTTAACGTCCGTAACCAGCCCGTAGTATGCTATCTGATCATCATCGGTTTTCCCCATTTCATGATTCTCGGAGCAGAAGATGGCGGGGAATGTCTTTATCTGTTCGATTGCCTCCGGCTCCAACCCGTTGACCTTATCCCGTATATAGTCTGATGTGAGTTTGGAATTCAATGCACGATCTTTAGTCACATAAAAATGTCCCTGATCATAAAATGTCTCTTCAAATTGCACAAAGAGATTATAGTATTCATGACTGGTTCCATAATTTCCGGAGATTACTGCCTGCCTCTGATCCGTGGCTGCAAAATACATATTGTTGGTGATATTTCCGGTTGTGATAGAATCCGCGCGATTCACATTAACAATCTTCTCTGCCTGCTGATTTACTCCTGCTACATTATTTAAAAGACCTGCAGGGCCGGTCTTCTGTATCTCATTTGCCATGATTGATTACTCCTATATCTGTAAGTGTTCTACATGCTCAATATTCACGATCTTCTCTGCTCTTTGATTGAATACTGTTTGGGCATTCAAAATCTGATTTGTCCCCTGTCCTCCAGCTTCTCTTTGTTCACAATATTCATCGTCCCGATCCTCTTCCGCCTTATTATCTGAATCCGTATATTCTGTGCTTTCCGGTGTTCCAGACTCATCTACAGAGTCGGTCACAACCTTCTTAAACGATATTTCCTTATCCAAAGCGTAGCGCTCTCCAACAGTACCTACATATTTGTAAGGAGCTTGGCTTGTTTTATGGTGCAGCCATTGGCCAACAGTTTCGGCACCCAATGTGTTTTCCGATCCACGTTTTGTTATGATAAAGTGCCATATAGACAGCAGAAACGGCCTTGCTTCAATGTTAGAAAGTTTTAAAAGACCCTTTTTATCTATTACTCTGCCACCGGCCTGTACCACAAATTCGGCATCATCATCTATCGTTCTGTCCAGATCAATGACCTCAAGTAGTGCTCTGACCAGCTTCTTTCCAAGATCACCATCATCAATAAAAGCATCGATAAAGCTATCTATTTCCTCCAGCGCAAGAGCGTAATTGCCTCTGACCTTCTTATCATACGCATCGACTAAATACTGAGTCTCAAACTGCAGCCAGTCCGTGCTGTTTTTTTCACACAACTTATATTGATTCTTATGAGCAGTAAAGGTACTGTCTGAAAAATGCTCATTAAAATCATAAAACGTTCTTACTAACCCCTTCAAGCAGGTAACATCGTTAATCGCTTTTTCTTTTGCTTTATACCCATCCAGTTCATTGAGACGGATACGCCTGTCTTTCTTTAATGCTTGCAAAAGCAGGATGTAAAAAGTGCCTCCGCAGAGGAAGGGAGTATTCATTTCACCCATTCTTTATCCCCTTTCAAAAAAGAATAAACCTTATAAACCTTATAAAGCCATTTTGCCCTGTTTAGGGATATTGACCCCAAACTTTATAAACCCGAAACTCCTATCAGCAAAGGATAAAGGACCTTTTATCCTGCGCCACCTTCGAAGGAAGGTCCTCGACGGGGGACAGTCACAGTGTAAATGAGAGTCCATCAGCGACAAGGAGATTTCGAATATGAAAAGTAATGATATAAAACGCAACTCAATTGTTTTTGTTAAAAACCCTTTCCCCGGTTCAGCCGGAAGTCACATCATGCAGGGCGATCATTACGCTGTCGTTTGTCAGAACAACATGGGAAACCGCTATTCTGACAGCGTGATCATCTGCTACATCACATCCAAGGTGAAACGCCTGGATATCAGAACCAATGTGCCGATTCAGTGGTACGCCGGTCTCGATTACAAACCTGCGATGATCAAATGCGGACAGATCATGACGATCGACCGCGATGACATCATCGATGTTGTAGACACATTAAGACCGGAAGACGAAATCCGTTTCAATCAGGGTCTCAAGGTATCCCTTGACTTGAAGGACAACATCTTCGCGTAACCACAGGAGGCTTTCACTATGTACAAAATCCGCCCACCCAATACACTGGATCAATGATCCAACCATAACAACACAGCACTTTAAAAATTGAATCTGATTGCTTTGATCTAAGCGCGCATAAGCAGGAGGATGCACATACCGTTTCGGCCAGATCCGCAGGATCCATCTGAAACGTTGTGCTTTACCTCTTTGTTTGTGTGCCTTTTTTCAGGCCAGCGGCAAGGACAGTCTCAGCAGTGTGCATCCTCCGATTTCAGGCAATCGCCATGAAAAAGGAGAATATCATGAATAAATACACTTCTGAGAAAACCAGCGACAAAAAGTATTATGTACTCTTTGAAACCGACGAGGAAGGCATTCGCCAGTACAAAGCCGCCTCCGAACAAGAGCGTGTCGGCACTTCTCTCTCCAAGATGCGAGTCGAAGGCGAAATGGTTCCGGCTATCAAACTGGAAGTCGATAAATCCACCTACGACACCTTCAAGAGGGATCAGTGGATGGAAGAATATCGCTACAAACAGGAAAACCGCTGCATCATCGGCGGAGCAGGCGGCAAGTCTAAATTTTGCCCCTGCAGAATCCCGAATCTTGAATACAAGGAAGGCAACACTGCTCCCAAAACCATTGTGAACGACTGCGTCAAGTGCCCGTATTACAGATCCTTCAAATCAGCAAAGGGCAAAGTTTTCTTCTCCACCCTCACCATCACTGATGACCAAGGAAATGAAGATTCCTTTGATCCCGCATCACCGTACCCAATCAATCAGGCGAACGAGTACATGGAACTTTTATATGGCCTAATCAACTATATCAAGGTACACCATCCAAAATACAGTAAATATACGGAACTGGTGGAACTTCTCGGGCATGAACACACCCTCAAGGAAGCTTCCGTCATTCTCGGTAAACCGTACCGGACGCTTTACGGCTGGATCCTTACTCTTCGCCCGATCTTTGACGAATATATGGACACCGTAAGCCATCTCTAAGGTTATGAGATCCATCTGTGGTCTACGCCGCATATGGATCTTTTCCTTCTAAATAGTTTACCTTCTTCCCCATCGCCTTAGTATACTCAATCTCTGGCCGGAGCCCCTGATATTTTCCTATCATCTTTAACCCTCATTCCCCGTAAGCACAATCAGATGATCTGCTTTCGGTCTAAACAACTTATCAAACAACACCTGATTTCGCTTCTTGGCATCCTTCACAAGCTTATTATAGGAGATTACTTCTATATACGCACCTCTTGGTGCATTATATCCGAAATATCCTTCTCCATCTGGTGTCTTATTAAGACCTGCATTCTCAGCATCGGTGGCAAGGCTATCCGTAATATCCGCTATTACATAACAATAGAAAGCGGCATTCTGTACATTTCCAAACCCTCTACCATTTGCCTTCTTCACCTTTCCTGCTTTTATATCGGCAACATATCCCAAAACCTGATTGATGGGATTCTTGTCATCGGCAGCAAGATCATTTCTCTGCGGCTTCTTCAATTCGACTATGGTTATAGAGTTTATATCCTCTGTATCCGCAGAATATGAAATTGCCCTGTCAAACACGGCAATATCCATCCTACGTGGAACATCACTTTCCAGAATCGGAAGAGATTTCATGGGCTGATCTGAAGCCAGAAAATGATGATATGCCAGACGATCATCTATCAGCCACAAATTCATCTCATCAAATTGAACATCATCTGATGTAATCTGCATTGGACAGATAATGGAATGTACCTGTGATTCCTTGTTATATTTACCATCATCGGTGATTTCCAAAGCCTTTTCCAAAAGCTCAATTACAGCTTTCCGACGGACAATATATTCAGCCAGACTTGCCTGACTCAGCTGTGTTACACTGGTACAGTATTCTTTGAACAGTTCCATAAACTGCGGAGTATCTGTCGCGTTATTCTTTTTCTTTTCCTCAATCTCTGACTTCTGCTTTGCAATATCAAATTCCCATTCCTGTTCCTGTTTATACAGTTCCAAATCAAGTTTATCATCTGTTAAGCCAACAGGAATCTTGTCATAAATCCCGTCACGGTGATTAAGCAAATATCTATATTGTGGTTTTTTATTTCGCACAAAATCATCAATGCGCTTTTGCTTTTCGTCCTTAATCCGTCCAAGATCATCACTCAAATATGCTGTAATATATTCCACAGCTGCGCTGGTCAGATCCTTTTCTCCAATGGAATCCAACATTGGTGCATCAGAAAAGTTAAACTCATATCTATCAGCATTCACTGATTCATCAAGATAATCCCCGGCCATATAACCAACATAATAAAAAGACTGCTCATCTGTCGTAATCTTTTTGTCCAGATTCGGAATATATTTTGCCAGATCATATGACTTTACTTCCCTGTTATTGGCACACAAATGAAGTTCATGCTTATCTGCCCCTTCTGAAACCGTCATATGATAAAGCGAAAAAGATTTTCCTTTAATCGTAATGTCATCCCGGTGAAGTGTATCCTTATAGAGATCCTTGTAATATGAATTCAGAGAGAACGAATCCCCAAGGTTATCCTTCACGATAATGGACGGACAGCCTTCAACAATAAAATACGGCAGGCAATGTTCAATAACCTTTTTAACAAGGCTTTCAAGAGACAGCGCCACCTCATCTCTGTAGTATGGTTGGAATCCTAACAAACGGATTTCTGTCAGCCTGCTACCATCCTCCGGTGCAGATATTTCTTTCCTGTTCTCTTCCGGCTCAATTGTATTTTCTAAAGAGAACGTAAACTCTCTCTGATACCACTTTCCATCCTCTATATATACACTTTTAATTTCAATCTTATTGAATGCCTTAAGCCACAGGAATCGTCCAATTCCCTTACATCCCTTCTGGATCTTATATGTTGTATATGCTTCTAAAAATGATTTATAATTCCGTTCTGTAAATCCTTCCCCGTTGTCCGTCACAATGAACTCTTCAAAGTGATTTAGTTCTTCCTCTCCATCCATTTTTATCTGTCGTTCATCAGGACGGTTAGCAATTACAGTAATATGTGGGTCAGCACAGTCTTTGGTTTCTTCCAAGGACTGTATGGAATTTACAATCGTTTCAAAAAGAGGCCACAGTGCTTTCGATTTTGGAAGACGCATCTGGTTCACTTGACCCTTCAAATTCATTGTAAAATGCATAATCCTCTCCCTCCAAGAGCTTATTACTCAACCCCCAACGCCTTAAACACCGCATCTTCCGCACTCTGATACGGAATTAACTGGAACGCACTCATTAACTCCGGCGGCACCGTTGCAAAATCTACAAACGATGTCTGCGGAAGCAGCACCTTCTTTGCGCCGGAATCCAGGCACACTTGCAGCGTATCCGCCAGGTTATCCACCTTGATCAGCGTACCGCTGATACTGATCTCACCCAGGATCGCCGTGGAACTCTGCACCGGTCTTCCCAAAGCGATAGAACACAGTGCAATCAGCGTCGGCAGAGCCAGCTTCCCGGTCATGCCGATTCCCTGCAGATCCTGATAATTGATGATGTAATCCTTCGAGGTTGTGCTGATGGATCCGCTGATCCTGTTGCCGTTCGCCTTTAGATAATTGAAAGCCGTATTAGAAGATTCTTTCGCATCCCGGTCTGAACCAAGTCCTGTCCGCTCCAACTTGCCGTTGCCTGGAAGCATTTGGCCTTCCAAACGGAATACTCCGATCATCCCGGACTTGCCCTGCGATACGGTATAAACCTGTCCCGGATTGCACAGCCCTTCAGGGATCAGCTTGCCGCCGCCCTGCTCAGGCACCGAAACATAATGCTCGGACATATCTTCCAGATCAATATAGGAAAAGTTCACATCATAGAACTCCATGCCACCCAGCTTCTTCAGCTGTTCCTTAACGCGCCGGCGCATTTCCAGAGAAATCTTCAGGATCTCTTCCAGCTGCTCTTTTGTATATTCGCCGTCCGGATACATGAGCTTCACAAGACCGCCCACCATCTTCCGGACCGCAATCGTATCTCTCTGATTCAGGTTCCTTCCCAAACGGAAATACTCATCCAGGGCATCCCCATACTGTTCTTTTCTCAATTCCCGCAGGAACTCAGCTAGATAGTCCGTGATGAAACCATAATCATTTGTAAAATGTTCTGGTCGAAACTTCGGGATCTCCCAACCCGGAATATAACAATGTATACGATCCAGAAACGCTGTATCTGTTCCCATCTCCGGCGGAAACGGATCAAACAAACTGGAAGTTTTCAACAGAACATCCACACTCTGATTAATATTTCCTACAAAAACCATTGATGCGGAGGCCGCCTTCTCTTCCTTGCCTCTGGCAAAGGATCCGGACGCCATATAATCCTTCATAATCTGGATCCCGTCTTTATCCTTAAAATGAATACCGGCTACCTCATCAAAAGCAACGACATCCCACATACCGACAAGGCCAATTGTCTTCCTTCCCATGTTATAGAAAAGGTTAGCCACCGTGGTCTGTCCGCCGGATACCAGAATACTGTTCGGCGATATTTCCTTATACAGATGGGACTTACCCGTGGATCTCGGACCCAGTTCACACAGATTAAAGTTATTCTCTACCAGCGGAACCATACGTAAAAGAAGCAGCCACTTCTCACGTTCAGACAGGGTATCCGGCTCCATACCGATCGAACGCATCATGATATCCAGCCACTCATCCTCTGTGAAACGTTTCCTGCCTTCCTTCAGCTCGTCAATCTCCACATGAGGCATCTGGATCGGAGTCAACTTCCGGATCTGTACCGGCATCCCATTCTTCTTTTCTTCTTCCACATACTCATAATCAAGCTGGACAATACACCAGATACCGCCGCAGAGCAGCCGGTCAAACTTCTCCGGGTATTCATCCTCCAAGAGAACATTGTCAATACCCAGATTGGAGAAGCTAGCGATATAAATATTCCGCCTCATGTCAAGCCGTGCCGTAATCATATCGATGACGGTATAGCTTCCTTTTTTCCTGAGCTTTGACAGAACTTTCTGCGATTCATCCGGACGGACAAAGTTATCCGCCAGAATCCGCTTCACATTCTGTACCCCCTGCTCAATGATAGACTCGTCATCGGAACTGCAATACTGACCAAGAAGGAACTCCAGCACATACACCGGCACGTTTGCCCCTTCCTTGATCTTCTTCGTCAGATCCTTCCGCACAATCTTTCCGTCAAAACTCTCACGAAGTTTTTCTTTGATGACATCACGTGCATTTACATCTTGTTCATATGTATCCATATTTCACGCCTCTTGATTAGACCGTATGATCATAATTTCTTTCCATTTCTTTCTCAATAACTTCCTTGATGTATTCCACTGGATTCACTACTGCTATCCCGCTGTTCTCACTGCGAACCTCCACAACCTTTTTCGTCTGAGCATTTATCAGTTTTTCTTCGTATGGGATATAACCATGTACAATCCCTATCAAAACACTTTTCCCTAAAATCGGATCATTCCCAATACCTATTACTTCTGGTTTCGTAATAATAGGACTTCCAGAATTTCCAGGAAAGTTCTGAATATCCAAGAGAAACTGTTTTGTACTTCGGATCTCTTTTTCATCAATCCTCGCAATACAACCGCCTCTGCAAATAGGTGTATTCGAATCGACATTTACTAATCCCATCGGGAAACCAAGCATATAGACATATGATCCTTCGTCACCGCCTTGTCTAACAAGTTCAGAAGACTCAAGTGTATGCTGTTCAATATTAAAGGCAGAAAACTGTAGATTATTTTCTGTAATAAATCCCCCATTGAGAAGTACTACTGCTATATCTACATCCTGATCCTCATGAACAGAATATAAAACTTTATCATTACTCTTCAGTTGCATATCCAGTATCTTAAGTGCTCCCGTTGTCTTTTCCTTTAATCGAATAACAACGCTGTCATTTCCCTGAAGAACATGCCTGTTCGTCACCATAAATGGTTGAAACTTATCATCGCCTAAAGGCTTTACAACAAAAAATCCTGTTCCAATCCAGTTAATCGCTGCTCCATTGCGAAGTCCAATGGAAACCACCGCCTCCATAAAAAACTTGGGTATTAAAGCCAATTTTATTCTCTCCTTCCGCCTTAACTAAAGAAATCAAATTCATCCACCGCAAAGGCAATATCTATCTGGAACTCTTCCCTTGATACAACCAGACCGTCCGCATCTGCGATCACGAGATAATAGATTTCCTTGTTATCGTATTTCAGCGACTTCAGATTGAAGCTGCACCGGAATGTCCTCTCCTGTCCGTTGTCACTGGTCTTATCCGCAATGATCTTCGAGGTGTCGCTGATCTGCTTTCCATTGCTGTCCGTGAAATACAGCTGATAAGTCGCCGCCTCACGATTATCCCCCACCGGTTCTTTTTGGTAGAAGTTCAGTGAAAAGATCATATTGCTGACTTTATGTGTTGCCGACAGGAGGCTCACCTCCACCGGCTTCGTATCATACTTCTTCTGATTCCGCTGATACTGCTTACTCTGATTTCTCAGGAAATGATAATCAATGACCGGCACGACCATTTCCTGAAGGCTGATCCCGCCATGAACGAAATTAAGCCCGCTGCCGTTCATTTTAATTCTCACATTTTCCTTCGGTGCAAAAGCATCATACTCGGATGTTCCGCCCAGGAACTGAACCTTCTGCAGATAATCGGGATCCGAATCCTTCATCATAATTGCATAGCGTCTACCATACTCCACAATGCGATTGACGAATCCGGTTTTATCAATCTTGTCATCCTCGGTCAGCGGACTATAGGTATAAAGAAAACCATGGTCCGCCGTGAACAGGATATGTGTCGCACCAAAATCATTGCAGATAATCTTCGTCAGGTTCTTTAATTCCAGAATCGCATCATCGCAGGCCGGGAACACCATCGTATCGGATGTATGACTTGCCTCATCAATGGTATCGTGATAGATATACACAACATCCATTCCCTTTACCATTGCACTTCGGTCAGCCCTCTTCGCATTTACCAGATCATTATATTTCACTGCCACACTGTTCGGCTTCTCTGACTTCAGGATCTTATCCCGGTATCCGGCATCTGTTGAAACGCCATCTGCCATAACCTTCAGAGCTTCACCGTGAAGTTCCGCTTCCAGTTCCTTATGCGGAAGCAATGCAGCCATACCAAACTTCGTGATGGTCGGAAAGATACCCTGGACATCCTGAAGCTTCACATCCGCCTGCGTCTCACGTTTTAACTGCTCCGCAAGGGAAGCAGCCACTTCGTACCGCAGGGCATCGGAAATGACGACAAATACCCTGCTGCCCGCATTGTTGATCCAGTTCCTGTAGAAGTCTGTTTGCTGTGGCACTTCCAAAATTCGGCCATACTTCGCCAGTTCCTCAGAACATACTGTCTGCCAGTTGCCACCCAGCTGACCCAGAAACCAGTTCTTATACAGGCCTTCCACCTTCTCCATAACAGAGCGGAACAGATCATGCAGATCGGAATTGTATGCCTTCAGGCTTTCCCCATAGCTCTTATGGAACAGACGGTAATAAGTATCCATCTTGTAATACTCAGAAGTATATTCTTTCCAGACCTTCTTCGCCTCAGCAGAATGGAAACCTGTTGAATGCTCTTTATAGAACGCCTGCATGTTCGCCACCTGCAGGATTCCCTCGTAATAATCTTTGAATGGCTCATAGTTCACACACGTCCGGCGTTTCTCCACTGTCCGCTTGATCACATCTACATCAATGATATGATCTCCAATCTCTGTCATCAGTTTGATCAGGATCACTTCATCCAGACATGGGAAGACTTCCGTATCCACCAGATCACTGACCTCCAGCTTCATAAACCTCTGTGGCAGCTTCAGTTCATCCTCCACGGATTTTGCGATCTCTATAAGCTGTTCCCAATCTTCAGCATGAAGCCAGTCGGAAACAAAATCAAAGCAAAACGCCTGATGCGGCGACGAAATGAAATCGTCCAGTCCCGCCAGATATTCCAGCCTCATCGTCCTTGTGGTTGCTGTCAGAAGTATATGCGTTGCCAGCATCGCAATATCATGCTGCTCAGAAACGTAGCCAGATCCCTGGTTTACCATACTCCAAAAAGCCTTATCCGCACCATAATTTACAAACTCCTGATACAGATCATTCGTGTCGGTGTCCATACCGGCCTTCAGCACTTCCTTGATGATCGTTGCCGGCGTGACATCTTTAATACCACCCAGGGCACCCATCATAGCCATGTGCAGTTGAGCCGGAACGCTTGGCACCTTGTTCTGGCTTGCAATTTTATCTCTGCGCACTTTTGCTTTGAAAAACTTTCGGTAGTCCTTTACCAGTTTACGCATCGCAGGTGTTGACGGAATTCCCATCTCGTCCATCCAGATAGAGATCAGATCCGCCCGGAATTCTTCACTATACATTTCTATATCCAGAAGCCAGTCATCCTCCGGCTTCTCATAGGACAGCGGGCAATATACCAGATAATTATTTGTAGTATCGTCCACTGACAGAAGCTTTTTCACTGCAAAGTTATTGGTTCCGGTCAATACGACCAACTTTGCATTATTCAGCGCAACCTCATCCAGCCTCTCACGGAACTCTCCATCTTCGTCGTACCAGAATATAATACGGCGCTTATAGAATTCCGGCAGTGGTGCGGCAAACCGCTGATTCAATTCTTGTATGATCTTATCCGAATCCATACTGGTACCTTCCTTCCTTACTTTATCTTCGCAAGCACATCCTTAAATATCTCATAATTATGCTTGACGCCATCGTCCAAATCAATGCTGATCATCTGATCTGCAAGGTGATGGATCTTTTCTTCATAAACACGAATTTCTTCCGCCTGCGCCTGCATCTTATTCAGTTCTTTATTCAACTTCACACGCTCGCCGGCAGCAGCATCGGCAATGCGTTTTTCCAGATCAGCTATCGCCGTGCGGTAACGGCTCTGCTGTTCATGGACATAGTCCGTGCGTATACGGGCAATGGTGTCCGGCTGATAGCGATGCATATAGATCAGAGCCTTAAAACCATTCTTCTTTCCGCTGTCAAACAGCCAGTAAATCGGGCGTTTCTGATAAATCTTGCAATGGTCTTTGTAAAAATCATTCAGGAAATAATTTCGGATCACATCCTTCGGCTGACCCTTGCCGCCCAAAGCATCTGCAATGAATTTCAGGTTTTCGTCCAGAGTGTCTACACCATACACAGTTTTCACGAACTCAACGAACAAACCGACAACATCGTCCTCAAAGTATTCATCGTCACAGATTGGAATGATGTTATCTTTATCTGCAGGAAAAGGATTATACTTGCTGTTATCCAATTCACCGCCTGCATAAGCAAGACCGTCCACATCCAGAGAGTAGCGACCAAACATACAGCCAACCGCATAGGAAATGAATGCCTTGATTTCCCAGGATACATCTGCCCTACTTAGCGTAATATTAGAAATATCAACACTGGGATTCATTTCTCCTTGCAAATCATATACGTCAATAAATAAGGAATTTATTGTTTCTTCGTCTGATTGCTGTTCTTCAATCAATATTTTTTTTCTCTTCTCCAGCTCTTCATACCTCTGTGAAATTAGTCCCTTCTCTACACATAGTGCATTTTTTTTAAAATCCCAACTAATCTCGCTTCTATTCCAATCCTCTTTTGCACGATCAATACACCGCTGTACAGCCTTTTCGATTTGCTCTTTTAAATCATAATTAACAACTAATGGAAGCCGAGACAAATCTCCTACTTGTGTGTGCAACGTTGGATTGAGCATTTGTAATAATTCTTGCGATACCGATGAATTTAAAAAGCCTAAAACATATAATAAAATATCTTCTTTTGGGAAAGAGCTTGAACCTTGCACATCAAATAAAAAGCCATTTTCGCAAAATCTCCCCGAAAAACTACCACTTGTTATATCTGACCATGTAATTCCAGATTTAAAATAAAATCCAGAATTTCTAAGAGCGGAGCGAATCTTTCCTTCTTCATTTCTACAGTTTCTTATAGCTAATCCATCATTTTCCCAATTTACTACATAATATCTATTTCCGTACCAACGCCTGAACTCTCCCCCTTTATTGTATGGAAACCACTTTTTATGTTTTAACTCTGCATCTTCAGAAGATACCGCATTTACACACATCTTATTGCGTTCAATCTCAAACCATAATCTTAAGAAACTATTATTATCACCGGTTTGCAAACCAACCCTTGGCGGTGAAACTTCACGCATCTTAGGAGCTTTTTCAAAATGATGATAAAGTTTTCTTGTACACCAATATGCTATTGGTGTTGCTTCAATTTTTTTGAAATCCTCTTGATTTGGATAATAAACATATTTACAGTCGCTACTATGAACAGCCCCAAGAACTTTTTGCTTTTGTATATTCATATCTGCCTTAAAATCTTCTAACCGTAAATATGCTCCCTTATACTTTGGAAGGTATGTATTTCTAATTGTAAATGCTACAATATCAACCGCTGCCTCCTTAAAAAAAGAACCTTTTGCAAGTTGAATCAATGAAGATATATTCTTCCCACTAATAATGTACCCTCTTAACTTTTCATAGGTTTTTATAAACATCCAAACATTAGGAGTCATAAAGGATGCATAACCATTCACTTTACACATAAGTAAATTCCGATACATAAAAACAGAAAATAAATCGCCTGCATAATCCTCATATTTCTTTTGAACATAATTTTTCAATGTGGGATTCATTCTGTTCAAATAGGGCGGATTAGTAATGACAGCATCAAATTTTATAGACAATATTTGCGCCACCTGCACTAGCGGCAACAGCTCTCTCAATGCCGTCTCACGAGATATATTTATATCTTCTGTAATCTCTGCAAAGCGATCATACAGTGCAGGCCAATCCTGCGGTGTCACAGTCAGAATTGAACCATATTCTTTCGCGTCATGCAGTTCGCTTAGAATGGTATCCATAGCCGCTTTCAGCTTGGCATCACCATTACAGAAATAGTCCACAACAAACTGATCTACATGATTGCTCTCCACAATGGCATACACATGAGGCTGGATGCCACGGCCGAAGAAGCGGCGGTCATGCTGACGGGCTTTCATCATTACCGTAAAGTATGCCAACTGTGCTGCACGCTCATCAATATCCAGACCGTAAAGATTCTTCTCCACAATGCTTGCCACTGCTTCACGGGTAGTATAGCCGTAGGATTCATAAATCTTCATCAGAACATCAAACATATATGCAAGGATATGACCGGAACCGGAGCATGGATCAATGACTTTCAGTTGATCTGGCGTCAGTGCTGCGTATTCCTTGCGAATCTCGGCAAGCTGTGCCTGCACTTCCGGCTCCTGCTCGGCTTCTTTCAGATAGTAATGCCATTTGGTATCTTCCAAGTCCAGGTTTCCGGCAGCATAGGCAGCCTGTTCTTCCTCTGTCGGAAGCAGTTGATCTTTCATATCTGGGTGTCCCTCTAACCACAAACGACCTAGACTGTTCTCTACCATGTAGCTAACAATCCAGTCCGGTGTGAAAAGCTGGGTTGCTGCTCCAATATCTTCTTTGCTAATAGTCACTTTTCCCACTGCCTTAATAACTTCATCGTGACGTTCACTTATGTAATATTGATATAGCCAGCCCACAATTTCAATCGTATCTTTCCAGTCATCCTCTGGTATCAACTCAATCATCTGCTGAATGACACTGCCTTCACGAAGCAGATGGTCCGGCAGAAGAAGTTCAGTATAGTCGGCAATCTTCTGAAACATTCCCGGAAGAATCTTATTCAAAGCGTTACACTGCACGATCAGCAGATATTTATACAATTCTTCGGTCTTTTCCGCTTCTTTCAACGCATAGACCTTTTCCATATCCAATGCATCCAATTCCAAATGAATAGCTTCAGCTATAATCTGCGGCTTAAAGTTATTTTCCTCATCTGTAAACACACGTACATGGGAAGGGAGATAACCGTTGACTTCCATAAATCGCAGAGCAGAGAAACGGTTAAACCAAGTGTAGGCAACCTCCTCCATGACCTGCTTATATCCTTTATCTTTAATCTCAGCAATCAGAGTCTGACGCTGTTTCTTTTCATCAACAGTAAGCACCCTGCCGCCAATACTATCTGCATCCGCAGGAGCAGTCTTCTTCTCCGTAATCTCATATTGCTCTGCCTTCTGTGTGACACGCGCAATCAACTCCTTACGCGCCCACACCGCATATTTCTTTATCGCATTTTTATCCATAAGTTGACTCTTCCTTTACTTAACTCCGCATAAGTTCAGCTAGGCAAATCAAAGATTTGCCTCCTCACTTAAGTTCGATACCGTCCGAACCCTTCAGTAATGTCTTCAACTGATCTCTCAGCTTGTCCACATACGCGTCAATCTCAGCATCACTTTCCAGTCTTGCCGCCTTCAAAAGCGATTGACGGAATATCGGCTTATACGTCTTCTTCGCAACCGGCTTCACAGGATTCACGGACTTCGGAGCAACCGGCTTCGGAGGCCGCTTGCTAAACTCGATCTTGGAAACAGCATCATCCCGGTAATTCCACATCGGAATCGGAAAGCCTTCCATCAATGCCAGGCTTGTCGTCTCCGCAATCTTTTCCTTCTGCTGTCCATAGTACACATCAGCCTTATCGCTGATTGTCTTGGCTGTCGAATTACCATCGTCTAACGCCTGATGGATCTCTGCCATACACTGACGGACAACTTCCAGAAGCTCTGTACGCTTCTCTTCCAGCATCGCATCATGGAAAGCCTTTACCTTCGCCATCAGAGCATTCAATTCCGGAATTCTCCTGTAATCATACTTCCCATTGGAAGGGATCATGGTAATCAGGCGAATCGTGTTCAGCGCCTGATTTGCCTCTTCATCCTTCTTGAGATAGTCCAGGTCATTTCTCAGATCCTGCTCAAACTTCACCGCCGTATCAAATACGGAAATCTGTGTCTTGAAGAAGGCTTCCACATTCTGCATGGCATCCTGAGCATCATACAGATTGTCTTCTCGCTGAAGAACACGCTCAATCAGAGCCACATTATCCTTCTGCTGTGACAGCACATCTTTTATAATCTGAAGTGCATTGCTGACCACATTCCTGTCCGGATACTTATGACCCTCGTATTTTGCCAGAAGGTCTTCATAGTGCTTTTGCAGGTCTTCAAACTTATCAATGATGAACTGGATCAGGCCGTCTTCATCCGCAGGCACATCCATGAGATTGAAGTAATCCCGCAGAAAATCTTTAACCGCCTTCATCCTTGTTGCGGATACCACCTGTCTCTTGGAAATCTGCGTCTTCCCGATCTCGCTCTTCTTTCTCAGCATATCCGGAAGCTTCGGATTGTTCAGCTGCACCGTTGAACCGGCATATTTGATCGTCACTTTCTGCCCTACAATCAGCAGAGCCACGACAGCCGCAATATCAATCTCACGCCATCCATAAGGAATCGCCTGGTATCTTTTCTGAACATCCGCCATGGAAGTCGGCAGATGCTTTCTTTCCTGCATTTCCAGATACTCTTCCACCTTGGCAGCAGCATCCCTGTTCGGCTCCGTTCCCGGAAGCATCGTGACAGCGCCAGTCAGAAGCGCCAGAATATCCGCATCCGATTCAGCATTCTCCACGATCAAATCCAGGTCACTGTACACGTGGGACACCAGATAATCAAGGGACTGGTCAATGACACTCTTCGCCTTGCCCTTCTTGATCTCATAATCCCTCTTCACCGGATCCTCTTCCTTTGAGGAAACGGCTGCTGCCTTGATCTCAATTTTCTCGCCGTCCACATAGAACTGCGCATTGGTTATGGCGTCTGCCAGATCCATCTGCGCGGATTGCTCATATTTATCGGCTTCACTCTGGTAATTCGCAATGATGTCTCTTACGCTCTTTGGAAGCTGAGCCACATTCCTCTGTTTCACATACTTGCGGATCTTCATTGCATTTTCCAGCAACTCATAATACGGCGTATCAGCCAGTACCACAATAGACTGGCCTGCGGACTCTGTCATCAGGCGAAGCTCTGCCTTCTCCTCAGAATCCGCTGCCACGGTCATAATCTTCAGCCTCATGCCGCCTGTCACCGCTCCGACCGTGGTATGATCCACCATCTGATCAAAGGCAAAGTCATACTTGCCATATCGGAACTTCTTTGCTGTATAAATATCGCCGAATACCATATGTGCGATACGCTCCACGATCGCCGCGGTATCAACCGGCGTATTCTTGATTTCTCTCTGAATATCCTGTTCTTCATCCGTCAGGAAGTTATAAGTATCGCCCGTGCGTCCGATATAGTTCTGGCTCATCAGGCGGTCTAGGGATCCCCTCACCTGTTCCCTCATGATGATCTTATCCATGCGGATATCATCCGCCATCAGAATGACGATATTATCCAGATTTGCCTTGATATCATCGATATAGCGAATCAGATATAAAAGCTTCAACACAGCCACATCCTGCTGCTCAATTCCGGCATTCATGTCAGCCGCCTTCTGGCAGCGTTCGATCACCCGGCGGATAGAACTGTCAAGGAATGTGTGAACCGTATCATAGAAGAGATAGAACGGCGCCAGTGCAAACTCATCCTTATCCTCGATCTTCTGTGCCGCTTCCTGGAATCCGGACAGCATGGAACGCTCACCGCCGGACAGATGCTTTCCGGAATTGCCATGCTTTCGGATCTCGGCAAATACCTTCTGCATGATGATGAACTGATACGGTACGAACGGGAAGTCCCTTGCAAACTCTCCTGGGCCATTAAAGCCTTTAATATCCAAAACCGCATCACCGGCAGAATAATTAAAACTGAACAAATTTCTCAGTACGGAATCATTCTTATTATATACCTGTTCCAGCTGCGGTGTTACCTTATCCTTCTTCCTGAGGATACGCTTCTGGATCACTTCATCCGCAGAGGAAGACGTCAGGGACAGCCTGGTCTTGAATCTTGCCTGGATACGTGAGAACTGATCCTGTCTGGTCTTGATGATCTCATCGATTGCTTCCTGTCCAGTACATACCACCCAGATCTTTCCGTTGCACTCGCTTCCGATCTTCTCCACAAGCGACTGCAGGTTCATCAACAGATCAATGCTGTCGCCCACATACTGGCCAACCTCATCGATCATAAACAGCAGTCTGAAATTTTTCGGCTTGGCATCCACATAGTCCTTCATCTCGGATACAAGCTGAGCAATGGAAGTCTCAACGGTCTCCGTGCCGTCAAACCAGTTATGAGCAGCAGTCTCGCTCATGCCCAGCACTTCAACCAGAGTATCTACCACATCATCCTCGAAGAATGCGAAGGCATCCCGGGATTCTACCCATGGGGAACCGTTCTTTTCTTCAAATACTCTGCGGAATTCTTCCGTCTTCCCCTTTTTATCAATAAACTGTTCCATCTTCGCGCACTTCAGGTTCTCACCATAAAAACCCAGATAGTTGTAAAACATCTTCGCGAATACACGCAGAACAGCAGTTTTATCCTTATTGATGGATCCCTCGATATCTATATTGAACAGGATTGTGTCGGTTTCTCCGCGGATCGCGCTTGCGATCTGCATGAAAGTCGCTTCATCATCAAACTTCTCACGGAAATAGTCCTCAACCTTCTTTCCATCCACTTCCTTGTTTTCCAGAAGGTATGACAGCATCTTCAGGAAATGAGATTTACCACTTCCGAAGAATCCGGAAATCCACACGCCCACATCTGCCGTTGGCTCCCGAAAAGATTCGGCATAATTATTGAAGAAGGTGATCATGTGCTTACGGATATCCCGTGTGATGACATATTCCTTAACTTCCTGCTTCAGTACATCAGCGGCATCCTGGTCTACCTTAACGACGCCATTGATCTTACGGTCGATGTCGTCATAAAACATTTCCTGTATTCTCATTTGTCAGTACCTCCTACAATACATGATTATTGGAACCATCGATTCCAATAATATTAAATGCGCGGTAATATGGATTCGGTTCCAGCTTATCGAACAAACGCACAAATCTTCCGTCATACGTTCCCGGATACATCACCAGAATCGGGATATCCGGAAATTCAGGCTGCAATGCTTCCAAAAGGGAATGGATCCTCATAAACGGAAAAACCTCCCCCACGCCGGTCAGAAGCAGCACATCCCCCGGTTCATGCGGTTCATACTGCATCTTCTCCACAAAGCTCTTATTATTGGCAAACTTCTGCAGATTATGGAACAGGAACTCTTTTCCTTTCTTTTCCTCCATCTGCACTGCCTTTTCCGTAATACGCTTATCATCACAGATAGACAAGAATACCTTGTACAGATTTCGCTCAATCAAATGGCAGTCCAGCGACTGATCCACAATCAGCTGCTCCGTAAAATGCCGGACGATCATTTCATCCTGAGCATCATAACAGAAAATACGAATATTCACCTCATTGCTGAGTCCCTTACCTTCCAGAAACTCAGGCTTCTGTATCTCTAATTTCAGATTATCCAATCTTTCGTTTATGTTGTTCATGTTCTCCTCCTCTATCATCATTGAGCGCTTGTCGCTCAGTGCGCGAAATGCGCAGATTGCGAAGCAATCCTTCCTTTGCGCATTTCTGCGATCCGCCGGAGGCTTTCAGTGAAGCCTGCTTCACTGAAAGCAGTTGAACGCCGCCAGTGCTCTGTCTTCGTTATTGCTTCTTATGGCATTTTCCAGCACTGGATTCAGCCATACCGGATTAATGTGATCCGCCTTGATGTCATCCAGATACTCATTCTCCGCAAGCACCCGGATCAAAATCTGCCGGATTTTCTTCATCGTGCTCTCACTCCATCCAGCCACATAATCATCCTGTTCCTGAAGCTGCATGAAAAAAACATTCACATCCATCTGGCTGAAGGAGAAATTCTGCATCCGGTATTTCTCACCGATCACCGTGATCATAAAATCCCATACCAAACGATACTGTTTCATCATCGCATACAAACAGATTTGCTTTGCTGCATCCTGAGGCATTGCCGCAACTGCCGCTATCAGGCTTTCATCCTGAAGGCCATGCAGACGCCGGATACAAGTCTTAGCCATTTGTCGGATGGATTTCTCTGTGGGGTATTGGAATAGATTATCCTCTACGATCCGTTCCTCCACATCTGAATCACTTAACCCTTCCTCCATCAGTCTTGCAGCAGTCCGCATCTCATAAAACAAAAATTTCTCTCTTGTGATCTGGCCGCTTCCCTTATATGGGCTTATCATCTGATTTCCCGCCATCCGCTGCTTACCTTCCTTACATTCCCATTCTAATTATTACAAGGTTGCTGTCCCATAAAAATCCCTGCTCTATTCCGGATCATCTTCAATAAAATCAATGATGTCCCCCACATTACAATGCAGCACCTGACATACCTTCATCAGCACTTCCGTGCTTACCACTTCACCCTTAGACATTTTCGTCATCGTGGCCCAGCTGATCCCCGCTTTCTGCTGCAGATCTTTCTTCATCATATCTTCATCAATCAGCTGCTTCCATAATTTTTTATAGCTTATTTTCATGCCGTACACCTCATGTCCGTCATCTTCAAATTCTTTTACAGGAACTAATTTATCAATCAATTTTCAGTATATCACAGCTCCTCAATTTTCACAACGAATAATCTTTAGTTTCTCAAGAATGAACATCAGCTAAAAGCGATAACAAGATATGAAATTAAAGACTTACTTTTCTCAATATCAGGCATAAAATCAGACAGCACCACAGGCATCTCCTGCAGTGCTGTCTGCTAATACTTCATCATCTGCGGATCGGCCGCCGGCCGTTCAACTGGAACGCATCATGGGCTTTGATCTGCTTTACCGCCTGGCTCAGCGTGCTGCTTTTACTGTGCAGATGATACGGCAGCTGTCCATTATGACGATGAAATATGATCACCGTTCCTTCTTCCGGATACTCCGGATTATGCAAATACCAGTAGTGGCCGGTATTTTTGCTCATCAATGTTAGATCATAGTCATTTGCCATAATAATGTTAAAATAGCCCCGATCCAGTCCCTTTAATTCCCTCTCTGAAAACACTTCACACCGCCTTTCCAAAATACATTCTCAATGCTTTCTCCATGATTTCAGAAACATCTGCTTCTCCAACATCCGCCAGATAAGTATTGTAAACTCCTGCGTCAATCCATATCCTGACTGTCTTCTTCTCAGCCCTGGATTTCTCGGGGCATCGGAATACATTCTCCGCTGTCTCCCGGTCAATCTTCCCGTTCTGTTTCCGAAGCTGCTCCGCCTGCTTGGGGCGAATCTTCTTGCCTTCCTGCTCCGCAACCTGACAGATCAGGTCCTGCTCTTCTTCATTCAGATAGGACAGATGGACCGCCGCCATAAAGGGCAGCCTTCCATCATCCACCTGTTCCTTAAACTCCGGAATCAGATGATTCAGGCGCATTAACCGAGAAACAGAACTTCCCGACAGTTCATACTCCTTCCCAACGCTATCCCTGCTCCTCAACTTGTGGTCACAGTGACCACAAGTTGATTTCTGTGATGCGCCTTCCAGAGCGGCAATCTCTTTCACAATGTCATTCCGTTTCCCCTGACAGGAAATCTTCTCATGCCGTTCCTTCAACACTGCCGCCTTTTCTGACGGCAGGAGATCTGTAAAGGACCGCTGGATCAGATTCGTCTCAATCACATAAACATACGCCTCTTCCTCTGTCAGCTTATCCTTCACGATAGCAGGAATCTCCTTCAATCCCGCCAGTTTGGCAGCGTTTGCCCGGTTATGTCCGGCCAGCATCTCAAATCCCTTTTTTGTACGTCTTACGATCACCGGATTCAGGACTCCATGCTCCCGGATGCTCTGCACCATATCAGCCAAGCGTTCTCCCTCATACAACCGGAAAGGATGGTCGTGAAACGGCGTGATCTTATCAATAGCAATCTGCAGAATACCATTTTCAGACACAGCCTTATCTACCGCCATGTCCTCCGTCAGCAAATCCAAGGCATCCTGGAATACCTTCCGTTTCGGGCTATTCGCCTTCATAACCCGCCACCTCCCTTGCCAGGCTCCGGTACATTTCACACACCTTGCTTCCCGGCGCATATTCCACCAATGGTTTACTATAATAAATAGACTCTCCCACCTTGACCGTATTCGGGATCACGCTCTCAAAGATCCGGATCTGTCCTTCAAACGCTTCCATCACCTGTTCTGTAATCACCTTGCAGAGATTTGTTCTGGCATCACACATTGTCAACAAAATACCTGCAATCCGTAGTCTTTCATTCAGCCGGTTCCGTACTTTCTTTACTGTCCGGATAAAATCCTGAAGCCCCATCATAGCCAGGAGCTGCGGATTGACGGTAATCATCACTTCATCTGCTGCAGCCAGCGCATTGATGGTCAACGATCCCAGCGAAGGGCACGTATCCACTATCACAAAGTCATACCGATCCCTAAGCGGCTCCAAGATGCTCGCCAGCATCCTCTCAGCCCCCATCTCCATCCGCAGCCTGCTGTCCACAGCAGACAGCATCATGGATGACGGGATAAAATCCACACCATTTCTTTTCTGAATAAACTCCGCCGAATCCGGCTGTTTCTCATCTTCCATCTGACTCATCATCAGATGCCCGATGGTCAACGGTATCGCCGCCGAATCCTCAATTCCAAAACAGGTGGAAAGATTAGCCTGGCTGTCAAAATCTACAGCCAGAACCTTCTTCCCCATCTCTGCCAGACAATACGCCAGATTCCAGGAGCTTGCCGTCTTGCCAACTCCCCCTTTAAATGATCCGCACATCATAATCTTACCCATTATGTACACTGCCTCCTTTGACTCTGATTTTCTTATCGTTCTCAGTTTCCGTATTTCTTTACGCCTTCCGCAACCATCTGGCTCACTCCGGTGATCGCCTGCTCCTCATCGGCTTCAGCCTTGGAAATCACCAGTTTCCCATCCTCACACTTCACCACAATCGCATCATCAATCTCGAATCCCCAGTCCTTCAGCCACTGTCCCTTCAGCATGATAGACGGGATCGTCTTATACTGATAACCGCTCTGTCCACAGACCTTCATATTTCTTACACTTTTCTTTGCCATAGAATTGGCTCCTTTCAGATTTGATCAGACCTTAGAATTATTACAGACTTGCCTCCATCACCATTTTTTAATTCTCTCTGCCCAACGGCACCACCTCCACGAAGTTTCGACCACGCACCCAACGCAAAAAAGCTGCTGACACGTTTTTCTCTAACGCATCAACAGCTTCTCAACTTCGTTTCCGTATACTATTTTCAATGGCAGATAGGCTTCTATTCTGCTTTTTCCTCATCCCTGATTCTGCGGTAATCTTCCATATCTATACCAATCTTTACCGTAGTGTCAGGTTTTCGTTTGCCCAAGAGGCACACAGTCTCTACATGTACAGTTCCCGGGAAGAGATCGATGCACCCGGCCCGCTCCACCTGGTACCCTCTGCCCTGCAGTGTCTCCAGGTCTCTGGCCAGGCTGGTGGGCTTGCAGGCAATATAGACCATCTTCTCCACGCCAAAGCCAATGATCTTCTCCAGGGCTTTCGGGTGTACACCGTCCCGGGGCGGATCCAGGACAATGAGATCCGGCACTTCCCCCAGCTCGTCAATGACTTTCAGCACATCCCCAGCCCAGAAAGTACAGTTTTCAAGACCGTTCAGGCGGGCATTTTCCCGGGCCGCCTCCACAGCTTCTTCTACGATCTCCACGCCTGTAACCTTTCTGGCCACAGGCGCCAGGATCTGGGCAATGGTTCCGGTGCCGCTGTAGAGATCAAAGATGACCTTGTCTTTTGTATCTCCGATATAGCTTCTGGCAGCCTCATACAGCACTTCCGCCCCCAGGGAATTGGTCTGGAAGAAGGAAAACGGGGTGATCTTAAACCGAAGGCCCAGAAGTTCCTCGTAAAAATAGTCCTGACCATAGAGAACCTTGGTTCCCTCATCTTTCACCACATCAGCCAGGCTGTCATTGGAGGTGTGGAGTATGCCTGCAATGTGCCCTTTGATCTGCCCCTTCTTTTCAAGATCCAGCAGCCTGTCCGCCCAGGGGACAAGATCCAGGCTGTTCTGTGTGGTTGTCACAAGGTCGATGAGGATCTCGCCGGTCTTTGCCGCCTTGCGCACCAGGAGATGGCGGAAAAAGCCCTCATGGCGCATGCGGTGATAATAGGAAAGGCCTGCCTCCCGGGCAAAGACAAGGGTAGCCGACAGGACTGTGCGGAAATCCTCGTCCACGATCTGGCACTCGCTGACATTCACAATATCATGAAAGCTCCCTCTTTTATGCATGCCGAGGGACATAGGTCCATCCTTGTATTCATCCCCGAATGTAAACTCCATCTTGTTCCGGTAGGCCTCTGTCAGGGGGCTGGCCTTGATCCCGTCCCACTGGTACTCCCTGCCGCCGCCTTTCTTGATGGCTTCATCCAGCAGCCCCCTGACCTGGGACTCCTTCAGCTTCAGCTGCTCCTCATAGGGAAGCGTCTGGTAGGTACAGCCGCCGCACTGCCCAAAATGCGGACAGGCGGATGGAATCTCAAGGGGAGACGGCTTCAGCACTTCCAGCACTCTTCCTTCCGCCCTGCCTTTTCGGATTTTATTAACAGAAATCCTGACCTCCTGCCCCGGAATGGCGTTTTTGACTGTCACAGTGCGGTCCGCACCTTCCACCTTTACACGCCCTTTATTGGGGTAATCTATCTTTTCAACAGTTCCTTCCAGTATCTGTCCTTTTTTCATCTGCTCAAAACTCCTCTTATTCTTCTTCGCTTCCTGCCCATCCCCGGGCAAAAAGAAAGACAGAACATTGCGCTGTCCTGTCTCTTTCTTTTTGTCCCGATCTTATACCTGATCATCTTCGTTAAAGAAGTCGTCATCGAAATCATCGTCAAAATCTTCTTCGAAATCCTCCAGATAATCCGGGGTAAAGAAACAATATACTGCGTATGCGATTGCTGCCACTGCTGCGATAGCTCCAACGATCGCCAGCACCCAGAGCACTGTTCTGCATGTCTTATCGTCCTCATCTTTTTTACGGATCAGTTCGTTCAGCTTTGAAGCTGCAATAATATCTTCTACCTTGCTCATATTTCCCACACATCCTTTCTTCAGTTTGTCCTGCAAGTATAATTCGTTGGCATTATTATAACACCTTCCGGTTCATATTACTACTTATTTTTGTAGGAAATTTTCTGATAAATCATTTTTTATTGTGCTGGACAGATTATATTTTCTGCAATTTTGCAAACGCCGCAAACATCTTTTTTGTCCCGGCTTTGTCAAATTCCACCGTCACTTCGTAGTCCCGGCCGCCCTCCACGATAGCGGTCACAAGTCCCTCGCCAAATTTCACATGGCGCACCCGGTCTCCCACATCATAACCCGGTCCGGTCCCCCCTGCCACTTTAAACTGCTGTACAGGTCTGGGGGAGGAAAATGCTTTTGTGTGAAACGCCTGCCTTGCCTGCTGCCAGGAAGACTGCCTGGAGGTCTCCTCCTTCTCTTCCTTGTCAAACTTCATGCCTGTGGAGAGCAGGTCCATGGGGATCTCCTTCAAAAAGCGGGACATTTTGTTGTACTGGGTCTCTCCCCGCACCATCCGTCTTCTGGCACAGGTCAAAGTAAGCTGCTTCATAGCCCTCGTAATCCCCACGTAACAGAGGCGCCTCTCCTCCTCCAGCTCCTCCGGGCTGTCAGAGGTAATGGTCATATAGCTGGGGAATAGGCCGTCTTCCATTCCCGCCAGGTATACACGGGGAAATTCAAGCCCCTTGGCACTGTGCAGCGTCATAAGGACTACATAGTCACTGTCCTCGTCCAGGCTGTCAATGTCCGCTACAAGGGCAACCTCCTCCAGAAAGCCCCCGAGAGTAGGTGCCTCTCCCCGCTCACGGCAGCTCTCCTCATAGTCCGCCGCCTTGTTTTTCAGCTCGTCGATGTTTTCGATCCTGGCCTCCGCCTCGATCTCTCCCTCTGTCTTCAGCTCTTCGATATATCCCGTCATCTCGATCACATCTTCCAGCAGCTCCAGAAGGCTCTTCTGATCTGCCTCCTGCCTGAAATGCTCTATAAGAGCTGCAAAGGACTCGATCTTTGCAAGGCCTCTGCCAATGCCGGGAATCAGATCCGCCGCCAGGACGGCCTCATAAAAACTGATCCCTCTTTGGAGGGCATACTCCTGTACCCGATTCACACTGGTCAGGCCGATCCCCCGCTTGGGAACATTGATGATCCGGCGCACAGCCAGATCATCTCTGGCATTGTCTATGGTTTTCAGATAGGCCAGAAGATCCTTGATCTCCTTTCTGGCGTAGAAGTTGACGCCCCCTACCAGTTTGTAGGGAATATTGGCTGAGACAAGCTTCTCCTCAAAAAGTCGGGACTGGGCGTTGGTCCGGTAGAGAACAGCATTGTCACTGTATGTACAGTCCCCTCTGTCCACGCCGCCGCGGATCTCGCCCACAATATACTCCGCCTCATCATACCCGGTGTCAAACTGCCTGAATTCTATCTTCTCCCCCTGACCGTTGTCTGTCCAGAGGGTCTTGTCCTTCCGTCCCCTGTTGTTGCGGATGACTGCATTGGCCGCATCCAGGATCGTGCTGGTGGACCGGTAATTCTGCTCCAGTTTGATGACCCTGGCATCTTCAAACACATTCTCAAAATTGAGGATATTCCGGATGTCCGCGCCCCGGAATTTGTAGATGGACTGATCGTCATCTCCCACCACACAGAGGTTTCTAAACTTTGACGCCAGGGTGCTGACAAACTGGAACTGGACGTTGTTTGTATCCTGATACTCATCCACCATGATATAGCGGAAGCGCTCCTGGTAATAGTCCAGCACATCCGGCTGGGTCTTCAGAAGCTGCACGGCTTTTACAAGGAGATCGTCAAAATCAAGTGCGTTGTTGGCCTGCATCTGCTTTTCATACTCCTCATATACAGTGGCGATCTTCTGCCTGGAGAAATCTCCTTCTGCCCGGAGCCGGAACTCCTTTGGGGAGATCATCTCGTTCTTGGCGGCGGAGATAGCGGCCAGCAGATTCCTCTCCCGGTAGATCTTTGTGTCGATCTGCAGGTATTTGCAGATGTCTCTCATCAGCGTCTTCTGGTCATCTGTGTCGTAGATTGTAAAATTGGTGTCATAGCCCAGACGGTCTATGTGCCTGCGCAGGATGCGCACACAGGTGGAGTGAAATGTGCTGACCCAGATGCTCTCTGAGCCAAACCCCACAATGTTGTCCACCCTCTCGCGCATCTCCCCGGCCGCCTTGTTGGTGAAGGTGATGGCCAGGATATTCCAGGGATTTATCCCCTTCTCTTCAATCAGATAGGCGATCCTGTGGGTCAGGACCCGGGTCTTCCCCGATCCCGCTCCGGCCAGAATGAGAAGGGGGCCTTCTGTGTGATAGACAGCCTCCCGCTGCTGCTCATTTAATGTCTCATATATGCTCATGTTTTCTCCTTTAACTTTGGTGATACTCCCGTTTCGTTTTATCCGTAACTGATATCATACCACAGTTTCCATGAGCTTTCCAGATTCTTTTACCTCATCAGGTCCTGCATGCTTTTCAGGCTGATAACAAGTGTGGATGTATTGTGCAGCAGAGCAGATGTAGTAGGCTGGATCACGCCGGCCACGCCCAGGCAGATGAGCGCTGTATTGATTCCCACGATGGAGCGGTAATTCTTCTGGATCCGTCCCATAAGCAGGCTGCTCAGCTGTTTCAGTGTGACGATCTCGTAAAGATCATGGCCCTCGATGGTAATATCTGCGATCTCCCTGGCGATCTCTGCCCCGTCGCTGATGGCGATCCCGGCATCCGCTGCGGAGAGGGCCGGTGAATCGTTGATGCCGTCCCCGGTCATGACCACTTTGCGGCCTTTCCTTTTCTCCTCCTCCACAAACCTGGCTTTGTCCTCCGGCAGAACCTCTGCATAATACTGGTCCACTCCCACTCTCCTTGCAATGGCAGCGGCAGTTTTTTCGCTGTCCCCCGTCATCATAACGATCTTCTTAAATCCTGCTTTCCGCAGTCCCCGGATCACTTCCGGCGCTTCCTCCCGCAGGGGATCTTCTATGCAGATCACCGCGGCCAGCACATTGTCTATAGCCAGATAGAGGTGGGAATACACCTCTGAGAGCTGCTGGAACTTTTCCTGAAATTCCGGAAGTATCCGGCATTTTTCATCCTCAAACACAAAATGATAACTGCCGATAACCACTTTTTTGTCTTTTATATAGGAAGAAATGCCGTGAGCCACTATGTAATTCACCTTTGAATGCATCTCCTCGTGGTCAAGCCCCTGCTTCTTCGCAGCTGTCACCACTGCCTTTGCCATGGAATGAGGGAAATGCTCCTCCAGGCAGGCGGCGATCCGCAGCATCTCCCGGGGTGTTCTCCCATTGAAAGTCACCACTTCCTTCACCGTAGGCTTCGCCTTCGTCAGCGTGCCTGTCTTATCAAACACAATGGTATCGGCCTCTGCCACTGCCTCCATAAATCGTCCGCCTTTGACCGTGATCCCGAAAGCGCCCTCCCGGAATTTTCCAGCACATTGTCCGGCACATGTACATTTCTATACTGAAAAGACCGCAGAGCCCGGAGTATATCTTCTCTTTCCCCGCTATAGCACACCACCGCATCCCCCGTCTGTTCATAGCCTCTGGCAGAGGTCACACCGGGCAGCGTCTCCAAAAAGTAGAGAAGTGTATCCGCCTCTTTGCAGGTCATCCGTCTCTGCTCCATATGCAGGCGGATGCGCCCTCTTATCTCGTGTCTGATCCTGTATTTCAACTTTGATCCCTCCATTTTTCATAAGGAGAAGGCGGAGCCATCTGTCGGTGGGGCTCCGCCTTCTCCTCTCTATTTCAGACTTCTCGGTCTTATGTTCTAGTTTTCTTCAGATGCAGCTTCTGCATCCTCCTGCACACAGGCCGCCTCTTCCTTTTCGCGGTCCTCATTGATCTGTTTTGCCTCAGCCAGGATATCTTCCGCATTTTCCTGCACAGTAGTCACTGTCGTCATAACGCTCTCCTTAGCTCGCAGAACAGCCGCTGTGCACTTTGTGTATACATTTTTCGCATCCTTGCTTGCAAGGATCTTTACGCCAGCGGTGCCAAACAGTACACCTCCCGCAAAAATCCCAAGGCCTTTGCCGCATTTTAAACATTTAGAAATCTCAAACATCTCTTCTGCCTCCTTATTTGTGTTTATAACCAGTATAGAACAGCATGACGCAGCAGAATACCATCATCCATGCCCAGAATTTATGGGATTTCATCTTCATCACTCCCTTACCTTTGCTAATATACTGAGTTGATATAAATTATGATAGTTTTCAGGCAGCCAGTTAGTCAATTCTAAGTAGGATTAACGATAAAACTTATCACTTTCCCGGCTCTTCCGGCTCATAGACGATCCTTCTGCTGAGCACGCCGATCTCTTCCAGGGCATTCACCATGCGATATACAGTGGCAATCCCTATGGACTCATCCTCCTTTGACGCACGGTAAAAAATCTCCTTGCAGCTGGAGCAGCGGTTCTCCATGATAATATCCAGAAGCTCCATGCGCTGCTTGGTGATCCTGCAGCCGTTGGCTTTCAATTTGGCAATAATACGTTCTTTTTCTTTGTCCACGCTGACTCCTCCTACAGCAAAGTAAGTACTAAGAGATGCCTGTCACATGATACCCGACTTTTTCCACTGCACTCTTTAGAATGTCTTCATCGATCTGTCTGTCAAAGGCAATATTTGCCCTCCCCTTTACAGGGTCAACCTCTGCCCGGACTCCATCGATCTGATTCAGTGCCTGGGTTACAGCCACTGCGCAGTGCTGGCAGTGCATGCCCGATATCCTCATAGTCTTTCTGCCGATCACACGGCCGTCCAGGTTCTTCTTCGGCATTTTACCGCCGCTTGGGCAGCTTCCTCCGGCGGGACATCCAATGCATTTTGCGCCGCTCTTTTTCGCCTTTACCATATATGCAACCGCAGCTGCGACGATCGCCGCAATGACGATCAGAGCAATGATATCTGCCATAATACTCCACACACCATCCTTTCTTCCAGTTTTTAATATAGGCAGTGAACAAAGTCTAGTCAACTCTGTCCACTGCCTTTTTTGTCATCCGCAAGCTGATCATGCGGTGTGTAGGCTGTATTCTGCCGCAAACTCCTGGTCAGATTTGCGAATTCTCCATATAATGATCAGCGCGAACACAAGGACCGCGATCATTCCCGGAACAAAGGCTGTTCCAAGGGATCCGGTTGTAATGAGTGTGCCGATCTGGTATACGGCAAAAGCCACCGTGTAGCCTGTAGCCAGCTGAAGGCAGATGCCGCCAAACAGCCATTTTCCACTCTTCATCTCAGAGTTCATAGCACCGAGAGCCGCAAAGCAGGGCGGTGTATAGAGATTGAACATCAGGTAAGCCAGAGCTGCCACTTTAGTCAGTCCCATAACAGTCGCCACTTCGTTTCCACTGCCTACCAGGGCCAGCTCCTCGGTATCGATCAGGTTGGTGACACCGTACACAACAGCAAGCGTTCCCACCACATTCTCTTTTGCGATAAATCCTGTAACGGCCGCGGCCGCAAGCTGCCACACACCAAATCCCAGGGGGATAAACAGGATAGAGATCGGATGCGCAATGCTGGCAAGGATTGAGGTGCTTTCTGCGCCCTCTGCCACAAGTTGGAACTGCCAGTTGAAGCTCTGCATGATCTGTACCACCGTATTGCACACCAGTATAATTGTTCCAGCTTTTATAATGTACGCTTTTCCGCGCTCAAGCATAGATACGCACGCTCTCTTTAAGCTGGGAAGTTTATACTCCGGAAGCTCGATGATAAAGAATGATTTACGGTATTTCTGTCCGGTGATCCTCTTTACGAGCAGGGCTCCCAGCAGAACCAGCACGATCCCTACCAGGTACATGGTAGCTGACACCCACCATGCGTCTGCGAAGAACGCTCCCGCGAACAGGGCAATGACGGGAATCTTGGCGCCGCAGGGCATGAAGGGCGTGAGCATAGCTGTTGTCCTGCGCTCCCTCTCATTTCGGATCGTTCTGGAAGCCATAACGCCCGGGATGGCACATCCGGTACCGATCACCATAGGAATGACAGATTTCCCGGAAAGACCCACTCTCTTGAAAATAGGATCCAGCACAACGGTTGCACGGGCCATATAACCACAGTCCTCAAGAAGCGCAATAAGGAAGTACATGACCATAACCAGCGGCAGGAAGCCGACTACCGCGCCGACACCGCCGATAATGCCGTCAACCAGGATGGCGTACAGCAGCGGATTGGCATTTTCCATCAGTCCACCGACCCACGCCTGGAACGTCTCAATCCAGGCCACCAGCCAGTCCGCGATCCATGTGCCAAGAGTTGTCTGTGATATGTAAAACACAAGGAAAATGATAGCTGCAAAGATCGGGATACCAATGATCTTGTGGGTGATCACACTGTCAATCTTATCCTGGAAATTCTTATCTTTTGTAAAGACCTTCCTCTGCTCTACCTGCTTGACGATGCCGCCCACAAACGCGAATCTCTTTCTGTCTGCAGCCTCCACCTCAGCTTTATCTTTCAGATCGATGTCTGCCTGCACATAGGGAGCATCCTGTCCCATCCCCTTAAGAGCTACGGCCTGGGCCAAAACTTCCTTCAGATCCTCATGTCCTGAGGCGGTGGATATAGTCTTGATGACCGGGCAACCCAGTTTCTCGGACAAAAGTTTTTCATCGATCTTTGTTCCCTTCTTTTCGGTGAGATCACTCTTGTTCAGCGCTACCACCACCGGAACGTCAAGCTCAAGCAGCTGGGTCGTGAAGAACAAACTCCGGCTCAGGTTTGTGGCATCCACAATGTTGATGATCACGTCAGGATGTTCGTTTTTTACATACCCGCTTGTGATACTCTCTTCTGAAGTAAAGGGTGACATGGAGTAGGCTCCCGGCAGATCCACTGCAACCAGTTCTTCTGCTCCGCCATAATAAGCCTTCTTGATCGGACTCTCCTTTCGCTCCACCGTAACACCTGCCCAGTTTCCAACGCGCTCGTTTCTGCCTGTCAGCGCATTGTACATGGTTGTCTTTCCGCTGTTAGGATTTCCTGCAAAAGCAATTCTCATAGCACATTTTTCCTCCTTCATCTCCTATTCGATTAGAAACAACTAACTCTGGTGCAAAACAGTGCAAAGATCCACTGTTTCTTGTTATATTGAAATAGCTTTCGCTAAATCAGTATCCATATTGTATCTTCCATCCTTGATGGAGACTACGCATCCTCCCCGCATCCGGGAAACTACAGTGATGGGTTCTCCACTGTAGCAGCCAAGGGAAAAGAGAAAGGCTTCCAATTCATCATCATTTGTGGCAATATCCTTTACAATATATTCCCTGCCCTCTTCGGCTTCCAGCAAAGTCATCTTATCCTGCCTCCTCTATGAATAATTTTATTTATAGTATACAAGACTAACTTGTTTTTGTCTCTTCTAACATTTGATAGTTTAAACTAACTCGCTCTGTTTGTCAATTCTTTTCTAAAAGAAAAATATTACCTTCTCCGGAGCATACTTTATAACCATCATTTCCAGGTTTACTCCGGCCGCTTTTTTATGTTATACTGTAAAAAATAGGTCCTCCTTCCGGGCTGTCGGCAAGAAGGAAAAAAACTGAGGTGAAACTGATGAGTATAAACACAAATGAATCTTCTGAAAATTATCTGGAGACGATCCTGATCCTGAGCAAAAAGCACCCTGTTGTCCGCTCTGTAGATATTGCCACGGAACTGGATTTCAAAAAGTCCAGCGTCAGCGTTGCCATGAAAAAACTGCGGGAAAGCGGGCACATCCAGGTATCCCCGGAAGGCTACATTACATTGACAGAATCTGGCCGCGAAATAGCGGACTGTATCTATGAACGGCACCAGCTTATCTCCTCCTGGCTGATCCGCCTGGGTGTAACCCCGGATGTAGCCGTAGCGGACGCCTGCCGCATGGAGCATGTAATCAGCGCCGAGAGCTTTGAGGCCATCAAGCGACATATCAAATAGAGAATGAACGAACGATTAAAAAGGCGTAAAAAAGGATATACCTGCTCATAAAGCAGATATATCCTTTTTATTATCTATTGTCCGTTTCCTTTTTCGCTCAAATAGCTCCTACTCTACTCTAAGAGCTGTCACCGGATCGCTCTTGGCCGCTTTCCTGGAAGGGATCAGTCCGCCAAGAAGAGTGAGGACGATACTCAGCGCAATGAGGATAAATGCCGGTAGAGGAGACAGCACAGCACTGATATCCTCTGTGCCGGCCAGATAGTGTATCAGCATGTTGCCCGGGATCAGAAGCAGCAGGCTCAAACCGATGCCGATCAGACCCGCACATCCTCCTATGATAAAGGTCTCTGCATTGAACACCTGAGAGATGTTCCGCTTGGAAGCACCGATGGCCCGCAGGATACCGATCTCCTTCTTCCTCTCAAGGACACTGATGTAAGTGATGACACCGATCATAATGGAAGATACGATAAGGGAAATAGCCACAAAGGCAATGAGCACGTAGCTGATCACATTGACAATATCTGTCACAGAGCTCATCAGCGTTCCCACCATATCCGAGTAGGTGATGACCTGCTCCTCCTTCCCCTCTTCCTCCATGCGACTGTTGTAGTCATCCAGGATCTTCACCACCTGATCCTTGCTCTCGAAATCCTTCGGATAGATGCTGATGCCTGCAGGCTCATCAAAATCCGCGTAGCCCAAGGCAGTCAGGTTCCCATCGCAGGAGGCAGTCTCTGTGGACTGGAAGGACATGAGCAATTCCGCCAGCTCCGTCTCATCCATATTCATCTCAAAAGCATTCTGGAACGCCTCCGGATCAACGCTGAGGGCATTCTGTATATTATTACCGATCTGTGCCGCCGCCGTGCGCATAGCGCTCTCCATGCCGGATGTGATCTGTCCCATCATGGTCTGTACAGCCGCCGTGATCTGTCCCTCCAGCGCCTGGGCGGTCCCGCTCTCCATGACAGAAGCCATATAACTCCGGACTGCGCCTGTAAGCTGCTGCTCCAGAGCCTCCGTGTCCAGCATACCGGCAAGCGCTGCTGTCATCAGCTGCCGGGCCTGCTCTGTCCCCAGATAAGCAAGGAAGCTCTCCTGTATCTTTGAGGGATCCGGCAGGTTATTTTGCGACGCATAGAGCTGATACCCTGCAGCCAGCTCGCTGGCAAGCTTCTGGAGCTGTTCCTCGGTAATGTCAATCTCTATACCAGATGAAAACACTTCCCCTGCCCAGCTCTCCAGGATCACCCGCGCCTCTTCTGTCTGCAGATAGACCATCAGGTATTCATCAAAGCGCTCACTGTCCGTCCATCCGTTTGCCTGGGCATACGCCCTGTATCCTTCCAGCACCCTTGTCAGCAGGTCCTGCAGCTGCTGTGTCGTGACAGTAGCCCCGCCGCCTGCCTGGATGATCTCCCGGATGTTTTCCTCCAGAATGGCCCGTGCCTCGTCCGTGTTCAGATAGGTGACAAAAGCTTCTCCAAGCTTTGTGTAATCTGTGGCAGGATTCTGGGAAGCATAGGCCTGATACCCATTCAGCAGACCTTCCGCCAGACTGCTGAGCTGTTCCGGTGTGACAGTAAAATCCATAGACTCGCCCAGCTCTGACAGATCGAAACCATCCATGGCCGGCAGCTGCGCCTCTATGGCACTCAGGTCGATCATTTTGGACAGGTCCATCGTTCCTCCGCTCAAACTGTCCGACAGCCCCATAGAGCCGGAAAGCCCCTCCGTCATGGCAGAAGCGTCAAAGGAAAAGGCATTCTGCAGTTCTTCTGCATTGACAGTGAACATGGATTCCAGATCCAGCCCCTGGCTGCTCTCTTCTCCAAAGGGCTCGCCGGAGAACACATCGATATCCGGATTGGCGAGCTGCTGCTGGACGATCTGGCTGTCCTCGGCCTCCTCTACCAGGTGCTTTGTCAGGGCAGCCGGGTATCCGATACCGGACTGGAGCATCATGGCGTTGCCGTCCTCTGCAGGCTGCACGACGCCCACCACAGTCAGGTCCTCTCCGTTTTCTGCCAGATCCCGGATATACGACTGATCACCGGACCGGTCCGTCCACACCTGATACTGACTGTCATAGACATAGTAATCCTCACTGTTTACCAGTTTAAAGGTTGTTCCGATCATGTCATCGTAGGAGTAGGCTCCCACACTCTCCGGCGTGTCTACATCTTCTTCATTCAGAAACTGCTGGATCATCTCATCCAGTTCCAGGGGATCCCGCAGCCCCAGCGTGTAGAGCAGCATATCGCTGATGCTGCCCCCCTGGGTCAGGACTACCACACACTCATTGTAGTTTTCCGGCCATCTCCCTGCCTTCACGTCATACTGGCTCTCATAAAGGGAGGCATTTTCCGGCATCTCGTAAAACACATCTGTGCTCATCATGGAGGACATCATACTGCTGGAACTGGAGGACGAGCCAAAACCGAGAGCGTCAAAAGAGTGGTCCGGGTTTACCTGGCGCACCTGGCTGTCGTTTATCTTATAGATCTGAGGCGTCACATTGTAGCTGTATTCCACTGCGTTTGTGTAGTCCTCAATACCGCTTTCACCGCTCTCAAAATACTCTTTCAGCGACTCCAGGTCATTGGAGTCCATCCTGGAAAACGTATCTGTCACCATCTGGATGACGTTCACCTCCCCGGACCCTCCCTGACCTCCAGCTCCCGTGTCCACCATAGAAGAGAGGTCAACTCCCGTGCTCTGGATCTCCAGCGGATACTCCGAGAGCGTCTCCTCCTCCATATTCTGGATATAATCATTGACCCCAGTAGAGAGGGACAGTATAAGAGCAATACCGATGATGCCGATAGATCCCGCAAAAGAGGTAAGGATGGTGCGGGCCTTTTTCGTCCGCAGATTGTTGAAACTGAGAGACAGAGCCGTGAGAAATGACATGGATGTCTTCCCCAGATTTCTGTGCTCCGGCTCCTCCATTTTGCTCTCATCCACCTCATAGGGGTCTGAGTCTTCCTGGATCTTTCCGTCCCTGAGCCTCACAATGCGGGTCGCGTACTCCTGGGCCAGCTCCGGGTTGTGCGTCACCATGACCACAAGCCGGTCCTTTGCCACTTTCCGCAGCAGTTCCATAACCTGCACGCTTGTATCACTGTCCAGCGCGCCGGTGGGCTCATCTGCCAGCAGAATATCCGGATTATTGACCAGAGCCCTGGCAATGGCCACCCGCTGCATCTGCCCTCCTGACAACTGGTTCGGCTTTTTGTGCAGCTGCTCTCCCAGCCCCACCATAGCCAGGGCATCTGCTGCCCTCTGCCGCCGCTCTGCCTTGCCGATGCCGGATATGGTGAGAGCCAGTTCGACATTGGCCAGAATAGTCTGGTGCGCAATAAGGTTGTAACTCTGGAACACAAAACCGATAGTGTGATTGCGGTAGGAATCCCAGTCCCTGTCCTTATATTTCTTGGTTGACACGCATCCGATGACCAGGTCGCCGCTGTCGTATCGGTCCAGACCTCCAATAATATTCAGAAGCGTAGTCTTTCCTGATCCGCTCGGTCCCAGGATAGCCACAAATTCGTTGTCTCTTAAGTTCAGGCTTACATGGTCCAGCGCTTTCTGCACCAGACTCCCGGTCCTGTATTCTTTACAGATGTCTTTGATCTGAAGCATGAATCATCCCGTCTCCTTCTTTTCCGTAAATATTTATACGGTGATCTTATCGCTAAAGATCACCGTCTCTCCCCAGAAAAATAGACTTAAGGTAAATTATAACGAGCGTGTTTCCCAACGTCAATACATATGCCTGCATCATTTCGTCTCTGTTTTCTTTCCCAATCTTCTTCTCATAGAGATGAAAGCCCGGACGCGTTCCTTATGGGTTTGTAAAAAGCGTATAGAAACTGAAAATCCATAGGCAGAAAAAATATTATGGAATTTTTAAGAGGTTATCTCTGGCATTTTTCCCTCGCTCATGCTATACTTATTTCACAGATTTTTACGTAAACTTCTGAGTTTCCTGCTAACATTTCCCTTTAGGAGGTGAATACATATGTCAAATGATGAACTGCTCCGATATATAGCACAACATATGGTGACAAAAGAAGATATCCTGGACATGACTACCAGGGATGACCTGAAACCCCTTGAGGCTAAAATGGCTACCAAAGATGAACTGAAGGCTCTTGAAACCAGCGTAGCTGTCCGCTTTAAAAACTTTGAGGAAAAAATGGTGACGAAAGATGAACTTAGAGAGTCAGAGAATATGATACTCACTGAGGTAGACCGGATCCAGGAACGGGCAGAAGAACACTATACTGAACTGAGTACCCGCATCAGAAATCTGGAAAACAAAGTTGTCGTAAGATCAGAGCAAAGCACCATCAATCTGCTGGTGGAAGTCGTTTCTACTTTAAAGACTGACGTCGAATATCTGAAAACCAAAATTTCTTAGTTACCCCCATAATTGCATAATATAGATGCAGGAGGGCGGGAACAGAAGCCCGCCCTTTACAATCTGATCATTTTCTCCTTTATCTGCCCTGCGGCTCTTCCCGCTGGTATTCCAGTATATCGCCGGGCTGGCAGTCCAGCACATCACAGATAGCATCCAGAGTGGAAAAGCGGATCGCCTTCACCTTTCCAGTCTTTAAGTTGGACAGGTTTACATTGGAAATCCCCACTCTTTCCGACAGTTCGTTCAGAGACATTTTCCGGTCCGCCATGACCCTGTCAAGCCGAAGTATAATAGCCATCTCTTCCACCTCACAATGTCTCGTCTGCTTCTTTCTGAAGCACGGACCCGTATTCAAACATATAGGACAGGCTGACAACTAAACCTCCCAGCAGGAGACTATTTATGTCTATCACGTTGATATTGCCTCCTCCTACGCCCAGAGCCAGACATACCAACGGTATCACGCACTTGTGAATAAAAGAATACAAGATCAGCAGGAGGCCAATCCTGCGGACAACCCGGGCATTTTCCGGCAGAAAAGGCGTCTCTGTTTTTTCAATATTCTGAAAGATTATGCGCAGCATTCCCAGAATGCAGACTCCGATCAGCATGTTCATGAGCATCTCTGCCACTGCAATCATAAAGCACAGCTTGGGCTGCTCTCTGGCCGACTCTCCCAGTACACCTCTTGCAAATACCGCGCTCTGTCCCTGTCCACTGGCCACAATACCGTGAAATTCTCCTTCCACGTCTGTCAGTATGATCCAAAAAGCATCAGAAGATCTGGTTCCCATATAGATCCCCCAGACAGCCGCCGCCACTAACACAAGAACAGAAATCCAAAAAAGGATCCTGCATGCCATTCCGATTTCACTGCACCTTGTTTTCACAATATTCCCCGGGGATTCCCGCCTTTTTGTCAGGTTCATACCAAATTCCTCCTATCTGAATCTATATCGTTTGTTCCATTTCCTGCTGGTAGCCCACCCCGATCCGGAGGACATAGCCAAGGATCAGACACAGGAGGCCTATAACAAACGGGAAACCATCTATGGTAAAATACTCTCCAAATTGTATAAACAGTCCCATCTCAATGGTATACCCCTTTATAAACGGAAAAAGAAATGCCACCAGCATGAGTCCCGCTCCTGTTATATACATACCCAGACTTATCTCTCTTCCAAAAGGTCCTCTGCCTTTATGCATCCGCACAAGGATACAGATCAGTACCGCCGACCAGATCCATGCCAGCAGCGACACGGTCAGTCTCCACAGAAAAATATTTACCCCCATCTCACTCCACGCATTCCTGTCAAAAAGATCTGGCAGGTACATAAATACAGAAACAGACAAAACTACCACATAGAGCAGCGTGCACACAAGCAATACACGAAACCTTCTCCTGCCGCTGACCTTCGCTTCCCTGCTGCAGTCCATCCTGATCTTCTCATCCATAAGATATGCCTCCTTCCCTTTCATCTCCGCCCTGTAGTTATCTTTATTATAGCATTCCATTTATATATTTCAACATATTTTTAATGATAAACATTAAATTATAATCGTAATACATAAAATCAACTGCTAAAATGGACGCAGAAAAGGCAGGCTGTCCGGGAAAGCCCGCAGACAGTCCTGCCCAAAAGGAGAAAATGTTATCACTGATCTATCTTTTGATATTGAAAGCGTCAAATCCCGGGTACACCGCAGCCCCTCCCAGTTCTTCCTCAATCCGCAGAAGCTGGTTGTACTTGGCCACACGCTCACTCCTGCTGGGAGCTCCCGTCTTGATCTGGCATGTATTCATAGCTACGGCCAGATCTGCGATAGTAGTATCCTCCGTCTCGCCGGAACGGTGGGAAGAGATGGCTGTATAGCCTGCCTTGTGAGCCATCTTGATAGCCTCAAGGGTCTCGGACACGGATCCGATCTGGTTCAGCTTGATGAGAATGGAATTTCCGCATCCAAGGTCAATTCCCTTTTTCAGACGTTCTGTGTTTGTTACAAAAAGGTCGTCACCCACAAGCTGTACTCTGTCGCCCAGCTCTCTTGTCATCATCTGCCAGCCTTCCCAGTCCTCCTCGTCAAGCCCATCCTCGATGGAGTAGATGGGATATTTGTCACAGAGATTTCTCCAGTGTTCCACCAGCTCTGCTGAGGTAAATCTCTTCCCGCATTTCGGAAGAACATACTCACCCTTTGTCCCACTCTTCCACTCGCTGGATGCCGCGTCCATGGCAAGGACAAAATCCCTGCCCGGTTCATATCCGGCTTTTTGCACTGCTTCCAGAATATACTCAATAGCCTCCTCATCACTTGCAAGATCCGGGGCGAATCCGCCCTCGTCCCCCACCGATGTGGCCAGTCCGTTCTCCTTCAGAAGAGCAGCCAGCGCGTGAAACACCTCCGTACACCAGCGCAGTCCTTCCCGAAAACCGGGTGCCCCCACCGGCATGATCATAAATTCCTGAACATCTACCGTGTTGGCCGCATGGGCACCGCCGTTCAGAATATTCATCATGGGAACCGGAAGACGGTTGCCTGCTGCCCCGCCCAGGAATTTATACAGAGGCAGATCCAAAGCGCAGGACGCCGCCCTGGCGCATGCAATGGAAACTGCCAGAACAGCGTTGGCTCCCAGGCTGGATTTGTCTTTTGTCCCGTCAGCCTCTATCATGGCCCTGTCCACTGCATAGATATCGGAAGCATCCATCCCCTTTAATGTATCGTTAATCACTGTATTAATATTTGCTACTGCCCTGGAGACGCCTTTCCCTCCGAACCTGCTCTTGTCTCCATCCCTCAGTTCCAGTGCCTCAAACTCTCCCGTGGACGCGCCGCTGGGTGCGGCCCCCCTTGCGATCGTGCCATCTGCCAGATGTACTTCGGCCTCCACGGTAGGATTTCCCCTTGAGTCAATGATCTCCCGGCCTTTTACCTTTTCAATTTCTAAAAAATCCATCGTTCCTTCTGTCCTTTCCCATGGGACTTCCCTTTGCCCTGCCTGCCAAGGAAAAGAGCAAAAGGAGTCATCCATGATTTATTCACACATAGTTAGCAAAAACTAACTATATGTATCGTACCAGAAGAAAGATGGATTATCAATCATTTATTTGAGAATTTCTCTCATTTATGTTGTATTTACTTTTCTACTAGTGAAAATAGTGCGCTCCTATGCGAATGCCGTAGTTTCCATTTCCAAAAGAAAGACAGCCCTCTACCGGATCGCTGCCTGCCATAGCGTCCGCCGCAGCCTGCATAGCCGTCTGGGTGTAGCTGCCGTTTGCAAGAACCTGGTCCAGCCATCCTGTCATGGCCGGGCCAAACTGGCCGGACTGGTAGATCACTTCCCGGATGGAACCCGGATAAACGCCGCTGTTCACCCTGTTCAGGACAACCGCTCCTACAGCTACCTGCCCCTCATATGGCTGATTTCCAGCCTCGCAGAATATCAGGGCAGCCAGCAGTCTCTGATCTGCCTCCCTGGCCTGCCGGGCCGCCTCCTCAGCCGCCTTTCTGGCCTCTTCCGCCTGCCTTTTGGCTTCCGCCTGGGCTTTCAGCTCCTCTTCTCGCTGGATCTTCTTCTCCTCAGCGATCTGTCTGGCAGATGCTGTCATAGCCTGAGCGATCTCATCTGTAAGCACACTTTCATCTCCAGTGAGCATGCCTCCATCTCTCCCCTGGTCCGGCGACATAGCATAACTGGTAAATCCAGCTGTATAAAGCGTACATGCTGTCATAACAGCCGCAGCACAAAACAGCCTTTTTGTCCTCATTAAATTCATATACTCCTCCTGATCTCCTGCAATATTCTTACATTTATTTTATATTTATATGCATTTTATTTCGTGCATATTACGAATATTACAAAAATGTTACGCCGGCTATTCTACTATGAACTTTTCTCACTGTCAACTTTTTTATTTCTCCTCCCCAAACTGACGCTGGTTTCCCTGTAAAACTGCACAATATTTCTCCCAAAACACAGGAAGTTATGTTAGACTGGAATAAGAATTTTTACTTTCGGGAAAGGAAACCATTATGAAATTTGAAAATATTATATTTGATGTGGACGGAACTTTGTGGGATACCACCAAAACTGTAGCCGACTCCTGGAATTATGCGGTGGAGGTACTTGGTTATCCTCCCGCCGGCATCACAGGAGAACAGCTGAAAAACGAATTCGGGAAGACAATGGACGTGATCGCACAGGATCTCTTTCCTCATCTTCCACTGGATCAAAGAGATATACTAATGGAAGCCTGCTGCAGATATGAAGATGAATTTCTGGAAGAACTGGAAGTGCCGCCCCTCTACCCGGATATTCAGGAAACGATTGCCACTCTTTCTAAAAACCATCGGCTCTTCATTGTCAGCAACTGCCAGAGCGGCTATATTGAGCTCTTTCTCCGCAAGACCGGACTGGAAAAATATATCACCGACATCGAATGCTTCGGAAATACGAAAAAGACAAAGGGCGAAAACATCCGGCTTGTCATAGGCAGAAATATCCCCGGCAGTACCTGCTATGTGGGAGATACTGCCGGGGATCAGACGGCTGCCGCCTACGCGGGCATTCCTTTTATCTTCGCCTCGTATGGATTTGGACAGGTGAGTGAAGAAGATTCGTTTGCATCCATATCTTCTATACGGGAGCTGCCGGACCTTGTCAAATAATGGATATAACTGTCACAGCACGCTGTGTATGATCAGGCTCCAAATGGGGATCGCAGCCATGGACAACATGGTGGTGAGCACCACACACTGCGTGGCAAACTCCTCATCTCCATGGTACTTCATGGCAAGGATCGCTGTGGTCGTACCAGCCGGCATGGCTGCCAGGGTCACAGAAACGCCGGCCACCACAGAATCGATGTTCGCCAGCCAGCATCCCGCAAACACAACGGCAGGGATAAAGACCAGGCGGATGAAAGAATAAGCCACTGTGGTCCGGGTCAGGATATGACACATATCCACATCTGTCAGGATCGTTCCGATCAGCATCATGGTGATGGCTGTAGTACACCCTCCCACATTTTCTATAGCAGAGCTCAAAAATCCCGGAAGCTGTACCTGGGTCACCATCAGCACAATGCCGATCTCTACTGCCACGATGCAGGGATGCTTCAGTACCTTTTTTACCACTTCTTTTTTGCTGGGGCACTCTGTAAAATAGGATACCCCTGCCGACCACATGACGATCCTCTGGGGGATCAGATACACAGAGGCATAGAGAAGACCAACCGAGCCGTACAGCCCTTCCGCCACCGGATTGCCAAGAAACCCCGCATTGGAGCAGACTGTGGCGTACTGCAGGACCATCCTTTTCTCCTTCGGCACCTTCCTGTAAAGTATTCCGCTGATAAAAGTGCAGAAAATCTGGATCAGGATAGAAATTATAAGGATCTCCACTCCTGACACAAACACAGAGTGGTCCATAGGCATGTAAAAGGCGGATATGATATTGCAGGGTAGGATCAGATCAATGACCAGATCCGTCAGCATGCCCTTCCCCTCTTTTGTAATAATGTTCATTTTTCTTAAGACGACCCCCACAGCCATGAGTAAAAACATCATAACCTGGAGGTCAAAAAGTCCGTCTATTTTCATTTATGCTCATCCCTTTTGCTGTAAATGACTCTGTTATGCTCTCCGTCATCCAGCACATGCACGCCGGGGAAACTCTGGATATACTGTTTGAACTGGGAGTATCCGTAATCTCTCACTTTAAAGTCCCCGAACTTGTTTCGGATCCTGTTCCCCAGAACACTCAGGAAAATGCCATGTTTTCCACTGTCCCGGATCTGCTTCAGGATAAACTCCTCGATCCGCTCTTTTTTACTCTTGTCCTCAAAAAGCGTCACTGTGATCTGGGATCCGGACTGTATCAGTTTCAGCTTGGGGAAAGACTCAAGGAATCTGGACAGAAGGCTGTACCCATACCGCCGCACATCAAAATCCGGATACATCTTCACAAGGCGGCTTCCCACCTCACCCAGGCCGGTCTCCCTGTCATCATTCTGGTTTTCGGTAATAATCCGGATCACAGCCTCTTCAATCTGGCTTCTGGCCACCGCATCATTCTCGCTCATGCTGTCCTCCAGAAGGAGCTCCAGCACGGTAAAAATGTCACACGCCTTTCTGAAAGGCGCCGGCGTCTTATTTTCCCCCATTCCAATGACAGTCTTTCCGCTCTCCCTGAGCCGGCTGGCCAGCTTTGTGAAATCACTGTCGCTGGACACAAGGCAGAATCCCTCCAACTCACTTGTGTACAGCATGTCCATGGCGTCAATGATCATGGCTGAGTCCGTTGCATTCTTTCCGTGTGTGTAGCTGAACTGCTGGATCGGCGTAATGGAATTGTTGAGAAGCTCATCCTTCCACCCCGCATTGTTGGTGCTTGTCCAGTCTCCGTAAATTCTTTTATACGTTACGTTTCCATATTTTGAAAGCTCATCCAGTATAGGCTCAATGTATTTGGATGATACATTGTCCGCATCAATGAGCAGCGCAAATCTGTCTTCCATGCCTGTTACCTCCCCGTTGTTTTCCGTTCCAAATATGGCATTCTTATTTATTATAGCAGAATTTTCTGCCGGGATATAGTAAAGGCGGAAAGAAATGTGGAAAATATATTCAGAAAACATTTTCAAGCCGCTCTTGTCATCTGGTTTTTAATACTATATAATGGGGATATTGAGGTGGTGAAACTATGACAATTGATACAAAAGATATGCTGAACAGTATTCTGCAGAGTCTGTCACGGATTGACTACGTGAAACCTCAGGATATTCCAAATATTGATCTCTATATGGACCAGGTCACAACATTTATGGAGAGCCAGCTCGGCTCCACCCGCCGGTACAACGAGGACAAGATCCTGACAAAGACCATGATCAACAACTATGCAAAGAACAATCTTCTTCCCCCTCCGGTGAAAAAGAAATATTCTAAAGAGCATGTGCTGGTCCTGATCTTTATCTACTACTTTAAAAATATCCTTTCTATCCGGGATATTGAAACTCTGCTGAAGCCTCTCACAGAGAAGTACTTCCACAACGGAAAGGACTTTGACATCACTTCTGTGTATGAAGAAGTCTGCAGCCTGGAGAAATCCAGGATCGACCAGCTGGCTAAGGATATTGCTAAAATGTACAGCACTGCTTCCGATACCTTCCAGGACGCTCCGGAAGAAGACCGGGAGGCTCTGCAGCTTTTCTCTTTTATCTGCAGCCTTGCGTTTGATGTCTATGTAAAAAAACTTCTCATGGAAAAGCTGATCGACCAGCTCCCTGATCCGGAAGGGAAAAAGTAAAGAGCATAAAAAAGAAGATTGCACAGCGCAATCTTCTTTTTCATTTAGTCTTCTTTAGGATTAATCCTCTCAAATACCATGTCGTACCCGTCATTTCCATAATTCAGAGAACGGTTCACCCTGCTTATAGTTGCAGTGGATGCTCCGGTTTTATCTGCAATTTCCAGATAGGTCTTGTGCTCTCTGAGCATCTTTGCCACCTCAAACCTCTGAGACAGGGAAAGCAGCTCATTGATCGTGCAGATATCTTCAAAAAATATATAACACTCTTCTTTATCTTTCAGACTCAGTATGGCGCTAAAGAGATAGTCAACCGCCTCTGTCCTGATTTTTTTGCTCATATTTATTCTCTCCTCCGAAGTGAAATTCATTATGCATATATTTTAGCACACTAAATTCATAAAGTCCATAGGCGGGCAGAATATTTTCCTCCATGCGCCCCATATACCGCATTTCCTGTTTCTCAGCGCCAGGCCCTGCGTTTCAGAACAGACAGCAGCTTCTCTAAAGACGTATTAGCCACCAGCTCTTCCGGGAAATCCGCCTCCAACAACAGACGCTGTGAATACTCTGTGTTCACAATATCCACATCCACATGTGCATCGCTGCCCAGGGTGACCATTGTACCATACTTTTTACAGCAGCGGAGCATTTCCAACGCATTTTCATAAGTATTATCCCGGAAGCCTCCCGGCCGCAGAGAAGAATTGTTGATCTCCAGCAGAGTTCCCGTCTCCCTGGCAGTCCTGGCAAGAATATCGTAATCCGGCCCGTACCGCCCGTCATCAGGATGCCCGATAATGTCGATAACCTCCTTCTTCATAGCATTGACATAGGCTCTCGTGTTCTCCTCCTTCCCACTGGTCCTTCCGTAGCATGGAGGATGAATACTTGCCACTGCTATATCCAGAGAACGTATCGTATCCTCCGGCAAGTCCACCGTACCGTTTTCATCCAGGATATTCAGCTCTACGCCAAAGAGAAGGCGCAGATTCTCCATCTGTCTTGGGACTACCTTCAGATTTTGGAAATAGTAGAGTCCGCAGCTTCCGGGCATCTTCGGCGCATGCTCCGTAATAGCAAGTCCCTCAAGCCCTTTCCGCGCAGCCATAGAAGCCATTTCCCGGATTGTATTGTAGGCATGTCCGCTGGCAATGGTGTGGGTGTGGGTATCAATTTTAATTTCCATCTCTTCCTCCTTGTCATTTGCTGTCGCTTGTCTCTATTTTCTTCACTCTGATAAAGTATAAAATTCCTCTGTCCGGCAATTATTATAACGTAAACCATTTTATTTAGCAAATAGAGGAGGCCTCAGTTCTATGAAGAATGAGAAAAACAAAACTGTATCCACTTCAGAAAAAGACAGAGAAAACCAGTCCCTCATCGACTCCTATGACTACATGGCGGGCGCCGCGTCAGCCGGCGACTGTACCGGTCTGATCCCCGCCGCCCCGGTCTCCGAGGCAGAGCGAGAATCCTACCAGGACCTGTATGCCTATCAATATCGCCCGCCCAAATTTCCCCCAAAGGAAAAATAGAGAAACACATTCCTTGTTCCCGGCATATAGTAAGGAAAAAAGGACTGTATCACTATGGAAAATCAAACACTCGTCCCGGTAAGCGGTGTGATCCAGCGCATCACGCCTCTTTCCCAGGACTGCTGCTCCCTGCAGGTCTCCATTGTAAACAACAGCGGCGTATCCAATTTTATCGTCAGCCCCTCCACCTACGTTGTCCAGGAGATCCATCTGCGGGCCGGTATGCTGGTGACAGCTTTCTACGACAGCAATCTGGCCATTCCCCTCGTATATCCGCCAGAGTATCAGGCTGTGATCATCAGCCGCAAGAATTCTAACGAAACCATCTATGCCGGGTGGTTTGACGACAACCTTCTGGCTGTGGATCAGTCACTGAAACTGAATGTAGCTCCCTCTACTCAGATCATGACCTCCAACGGTCAGAGATTCAACTGCAGTCTGGGCGGACGGCTTCTCATTGTCTACTACTCCGCCACCACTATGAGCCTGCCGCCCCAGACCACGCCCAGGCGTATTATTGTGGTATGTTAGCACTTTTCCTCCTTCCGCATATACTAAACCACCAGAATTTTTAAGGAGGATATTATGAAAAAGCGTCTATTTAGCGCAATGCTGGCAGCCGTCCTGGCCTTATCTGTCCTGGCCGGCTGCTCAGCCAAGGAGAAGGAAGTCAGTTCTGACAGCGGCCAGACTGACGGCGACTCCAAAGAACTGACAAAGGTTGTACTGAACGAGGTAGCCCATTCTATTTTCTACGCCCCTATGTATGTCGCCATAGAGGAGGGCTACTTTGAAGAGGAGGGGGTACAGGTCGAACTGGTGAATGGTTTTGGGGTACGCATGTTAGGCAAAGACATAGATAAGAAGATGATACAATATTTTAGGCGTCTGGGGTTGACCCGAGATACAAGGCGCCACCCTGCACATCTGCCATTGATGATATGCCCGCATAAGGGAAAGAGACATCTATGCAGATGTCTCTAAAGTTCTATACAGATTTAGTATTTTTCTATATCATTAACGAAATCAAATTCTTTTATCTTTTCTTCAATCGAGTCAAAATCTATATCTTCAGATGCAATAAGTTCAAGATATGGACCAAATTCCACTTCATCCTCAAATCCGTCTGCCAATCCTGTGTCATCCCCAAAATATTTTTCTTTGTACTCCTCAGAAGAGTGCTGTGTAATTTCTTTTATTTGGTCATTTTTATCCAGAGCACTAATTACTTGCTGTATCTGATCGTTAGTAACATTTTCATTGAAATATATTTCTATTTTTATTTCAGATTGAATATTTTCTTGTTCATATTGTTTTTCTATTTCTGTTTGTCTCTGTTCCTCTCTTTTACTATCAATTATGTTGTAAATAAAAATGCCACAACCTATAATCACACATATTGATATTATGAAAACTATCCAAAATAATGTCTTATGTCGTTCCATTATTACTCTCCATCAAAAGAATTCCAATTTTATAATATTCCAACTTCCAGAATATTGCAACAAGAAAAGCGCCCTAATTCTACAGGACGCTCTCTCTACATTCGAGTAAAATAATTATTTATTCATATTTAGAATTATTTTAAACAAAAAGAACACACATATTGCGATTGAAACAATAATTGCTATATTAATCCCAATAAAAACATATAAAACAAATGTATTCCAAATTTTCACAAACATAAACACTAAAGCAAACACAATAGAAATTAACAACATTAATCCAGATATCACATAGGAAAAAATAATATTTTGCATATGATTAGTTTCTAACAATATATTTACAAAACTGTTTTCCCCAATCGTCAATAAAATAGATACTGCTGTAAATATAAAGCCTAAAAGTATCCCCCACACATCAAATACTGTTTTGACCAATTCCAATCCATCTTCTGCCTCTATAAGGATATATTTCCCGTATAAACATTTTATAACTATTGTTCCCACTACTCCCAAGATAATCGGTAGAAATATAATTATTAATCGGTCTATAATATTGGCTTTAGTCCTTTCTCTCCGTTTCAATTTACCACCACCGTTTATGGTTTGACTTCTTCTTCATAGAACTCCTTTATTTTTTTATACGCATCTTTAGAATCTATGGTTCTTCTTTGAGTACGTATAATGTCTACTTTAGTGACTAACTTATCGGACAATAAGTCAACACCATCTTTGTATGATCCTTGGCTGATATAGAATTTTCCAAGGCCATCTCTATATTGAGTAACCAGAGATTTTATTTCATCCATATCCAACACATCGTTCATACCAATATATTGATTTTTTTTACTTTTTTTCCGTTTTACAGTTATTTCAATAATCTCTGCATCTGGCACACTGCTTACTGCTCCACGAAATAAACTTCTGTGAGCCAAAACATCTTTATACGCTTCCGTATCTGGCTTAAAACACATATTAAATAATGTTAATGTCTCATTTTTTGCCAATTTTTCATAAGATTTGTCATGTAGCTTTGGAATAAACTTAATATCATATACATGATCAACATCTCCGTCTATATGTAAAACTCTTGGAATATACCAATGTAATGCAGATATTCTAGCGCCAGAGAAGTTAAATTCGACTCCTACTATACCACTATCTTTAAAATACACACAATGTGTTATTTCAGCGATGTTTTGCTTTTTATTAATATAATCCTCCAAATCTTCTAAATTGCCTTCTTCTTCTATGAGCGGCAAAGCATTGGTTTTGCAAAGAACAATTCTAAAAGTAATATACTCTTCATTAATTCCATCAGTAATAATAAAAATGTTGTCTCCTTTTTCTGTAGATAAAATATACTTTTTGTCTACAGTTTCTTTTTTGGAAAAATGGAACTTCTCTAAAAAATGAGTAAATCTTTCATCTTGTCTTTTTATGGGAGTATATCTATTTCTATTATCATCATATACATTCCAGATAAAATCATAGTAGTACAAACTACGTGTCACAGAATTTTCTTTTTTCTTAGCTTTCTTAGCCATTGTTCCCTCCAAAACACAGATACTCTTACACTGAAAAACCCGTCTCAATGATATACCAAATTCTGACAATTATCAACAATTCTCGCACTGTTTATCTGTATTTTTAGGGTAATATTACTATAGAACATTTGTTCCTATTTTTCAATTCGCAATCTGCACAAAAAGAATACCCTATATTTCTATAGAATGTCCTCTTTGTTTTTTCAGCATTACAGTTTGAAGAAAGAAAAAGGTTCAGACCTGCGGTCATCCACTTCTTTCAGCATATACTATAGCATTTGAAATCGGAACATGTAGGACAAATGGTACGAACTTAATTTTCTTTCATAAATCTCTGAAATCCTTTTTTTGATCCCTTCCCCTATCCTCCGTCTCGCCATCAACGTAGCCATTTCCTCACATGTTAGCTCCTTGAAGAGCTTGTACCGGATAGTCTGCTGCGTTCGAAAGGGAATCTCCTACATCCACTCTTCCGCCTGTAGCTTCAACTCCTCTGCCTCGATCTTCTGCTCCTCCAGACTCTGCCTCTCTCGGGCAAGGCGGCCGACTTCCACCAGCGTCTCAGTCGTCCCATGCAAACCGAATGACATCTCCTCGTAGGAAAATTCCGAGTTACTTCCCTTGACTTTATCCTTCATGATTCACTGCTTCTTCTCCAGCTTCTTGATGTCCACCTCGATCTCTTTGATAAATTTAGAAGCATCTATGTAATCACTCGGAACTTTCTTATCCATTGGCAACATCCCCTTTCACATCTATTTCCCACTTTCTCAGACAGTCCGCAACTCCATATCTTGCATATAGCTTCCTCTTAAACCGTTCTCGATCCTTAGCGTCCATATGCGTCTCTTCCTCGTCATAACGCCAATCTTTGTCTATCCGTTTTGCCTTTTAAGTCCATTCCTACTTATGCATTCTCATTGCGTCACCTCCTCGCCAAAATAGATGATCCCGTTACCCCTCCCATCTTCGCCCTTCCGCAGCTCGATATCGCCGGCATATTGAAATACTGTCTCATCGTCCCGCATCACTGTCAGCACAATGCCGCCCTACTGCCTTACCGTATTGATCACCAGCAGTCCGGCAGCTCTGATTTTGTTTTTTTCTGTCGCGCAGCCTGCCAGCAATACTCCTGAAGCCAGTACCACTATGGTTCTATATATCTTTTCCACTACACTCCCCCCTTCCTGCTACTCAATCATTTTCAATAACATATGACCTCCAACATATCTATGAGTTCTCATTATTTTCAGTCACTCCTTCACTAAAGCTTTATTTAATTTTAGGCAATAAAGGCCAACCACTGAATATTGATGGTTGGCTCATCTATTATTTCTTTTCCACTTATATATATCCCGGTTTTCCAATAACTTCATCGGGAAGTGCGGTTCCCGCAATCACATTAGGGATATCTTTTGTTTCCTCTTCGACTGTTTTTTGCACAATATGCTCAGCATCTTCCACTCTCATTCCATATCTTGATCTATCGCATCGTCCTCACCTCCTTACCCGATCACCGACTCCAGCAGTTTCCATATTACTCCGCCGATCAGCAGCATGTTCAGCGGTACTGCAAACGGTACCATGCCTATATACAGCCATCAGAATTCCACTGCTAGGTCATAGGCCCCATCAGCTAGTCTCCAGACGGCAGCTCTTATCATTGTCCTGCGGCGATGTCGCTTAATCTTTCCCTTCATGTCCTACTTCCTCCAGCTTGTCCAACTGGTTCCGCCTTAGGCGGTCTCCTCCACGCTGTATGTTATTTTTGCTTTCTCCTGCTCTTCAAGTAATAAAAGTAGTACCTGTATGATTTTTCTCATATCCGGGTTCACATGCACCACCTCTCTAATATGTATTCCTTACAGATTGTCCGGGTTGACGGTATCTGGTACAAATGAGTGCCCTTTTTGCAAAACAAAAATCGCTCCCGTATATATTGCAAGTTCTTTAGATTCCGACAATTCTGTCAGTATATTTGATTTTTCAATAATTACAAAAACACTTTCGTGTCAAAATATTCAATTCACAAAGGCAGCTGCAGCATACCAAGCACCTATTATTACGAAGCAGATTTACTGATATATTCAGAACCAATTGCCTCTGTAGTTTTTCTTCACACTCTGTAACTCGTTTTTGCAACTTTCTCTATTCATTTTTCTAACAAACACTTCCGTCTCCTCCTTTCCACGCTTCTATCTCCCCTCTCCATCATCCGAACCATCAATCTGAAATAAATACTTTAAAAACAGCTCCTGAAAATATTTGTTTCTGACCTTTACACAGTCCGTGTATCTTCATTCAGATTCACTATTGAATTTGGAATGAATTGTTGGATAGGACACATCAAGTGTTTCGGCAATATCACTTCGCGAGATGCCTTTTCATCTCCGCTTCCAGATTCCTTAGGTTTATTACCTGTAATTTTCATCCTGCCTTTTTAATTGTGCAATTGCGAAATTCTCAATTACAACATTGTATTATTGCGAAATTGCCAGTAATTTATTTGCAGAATATTGCAATTTTATATTCACTTTTATTATGCAATACTGTAATATCAAGTTAAGAAGGTAAAACTCATGGAACAATGGGCAGAAATACCTAGAAATTTAATGGAAGAAAAAGGTATGAAAGTGTCTGATATAGTAAGGATATCCGTCCTTCCTTATTCAATTGTAAAATCTTTTTTAGATCGTGTATCCAAAAAGGCCAGTTATGTTAATGTGCGCAAAATATGCAGTGCCTTGGGAATAAGTGCTGCTGAATTAGAAAAATGGTTTCTGGCAAAAGTCATATTCCAGTAATCCGCGCAGCACACTTTGATGGAACTGAATACACAGAGGAACAGCTTAACCGAATAGAAGCCTTCGTAAAATTCAGCAAGCAGGAAGATAAATACGTCCAGTTTATCGTATATCTCTTTTATTAATTTATATGCTAAGATGGAGAGATTGACTTGAATAAACTGGAAAAATTAGAATAAGAAGCACATGACAATAATATCGGAATATATGATTACCATCTTGGTGATGAAACCTTGAAGGGATACTATATAGACGGAAACATTACTATTAATACATGTGTAAATAATTCAACCGCAAAGAAATGTATCTTGGCCGAAGAGCTGGGTCAACGTCACACTACCGTGAGGAATACCCTGGATATGACTGACATCAGCAACTGAAAGCAGGAACGACAGGCCCGACTGTGGGGCCATGACAAACTGCTTGGGCTGAAACACCTGATCGAAGTCTATAAGCATTGGTACCGTAATCGCTACGAGTTGGCAGAATATATGGAAGTAACAGATGAATATCTTCAGGAGTGCATAGACTGCTACCGCGACAAATACGGGGTGTTTACCATGATCGATGATTATTATATAATGTTTATCCCCAGCCTACAGGTTGGTAAGATAATATAGACTGCTTCTCGATACCAAGGAAGAAAGAGAGGGATTTTATGGAATTTAATGACTCAATTAAACAGTTTGCCGAACGAGTAGAGAGCTTAAAGGGAACGATTTCCACTGAAGAGGGGACAAAGATGTCTCTAATTGTTCCACTTTTCCAACTGCTTGGGTACGATGTATTCAATCCAACTGAGTTCTGCCCAGAATACACGGCTGATGTAGGCATCAAAAAAGGCGAAAAGGTAGATTATGCTATTTTAGAAGATAGCAAGCCTGTCATTTTGATAGAATGTAAAAGCTGTACCGAGCAATTGGACAAGCACTCTTCTCAGCTTTTTAGATACTTCGGTACTACTCCCGCAAAGTTCGGGATTCTTACAAACGGTATCGTATACAGATTTTATACCGATTTAGAAGAGGCAAACAAAATGGATCTTGTCCCATTCCTTGAAGTCGATCTCCTAAATTTAAAAGAAGCCGCCATAAATGAACTCAAAAAATTCTGCAAGGGGAATTTTGATAAAGAAAAAATCTTCAGCACGGCTGAAGAATTAAAATATTCTTCGTTAATAAAGAAAGTCCTTACTCAACAGTTAGAGTCTCCTTCAGAAGATTTTGTAAGATTTATCATTTCCGATATATACGATGGGCAGAAAAACCAACGAGTAATAGAAAAATTCACTCCAATAGTCAAGAAATCTTTTTCAGGGATGATCAATGAAATTGTAAATCAGAAAATATCGTCTGCTCTAACAACAGAAGAACCGGAAGATTCTCCGCAAGAAACTGAGGAAGAGCCAGCACCGGCATCGAAAATCATAACAACAGAGGAAGAGCTTGAGGCATATTACATTATACGTGGAATGCTCTGTGAAGTAGCCGATGTCAATGATATCGTACATAGAGATACCGAAAGCTATTTCGGAATTCTATATAAGGATAATAATCGCAAACCAATTTGCCGAATAAATCTAGGAACTAAGAATAAGCAGCTACTTATTCCCGATGAGAATAAAAAGTTTGAAAGAATTTATATAGAGTCTCTCAATGATCTTTATAAATACAAGAAACAACTTATCGAAGTCATTCAGAGGTACACAAATAACTAAAATAAAAAAATCTTCCCGGCACTCTCCGGAGCTGCCGGGGCTCCACAACAGAATAATATATTTACCCAGGCAACTGGGAGGGACAGCTTTCCATTCGTTCCGGAGTCTTGCGGAAGGAGTGGTGCTTATGTATGTTACATACGATAACTTATTTACATTTGTATTAATGATTGTTGCAATCATCACTCTTGTAAAAAGTTTTAATGACAGACATAAGAAATAGCCGTCCTGCTCTCGGCAAAGTTTAGGACGACTATTTCAGTTACTTAGATTATTGCCCGGGACGGATGGAGTGCACCCATCTATCCCAGTTGTCTTGTTAAGTATATTATAGCAAATATGCTTTAAAAGTCAACTGCCCGATGTTAGAGCATCGGGCAGCTGTAGGAGTATATCCCGAAGGACATACAATAGTCTATCACAGGAAATATTGTATCATCTTCGGAACAGCTTCGCAAGCGGAACAACCGTTCCCCGCTGGCTGTTATTTTTGTACCCTTTTTCATATACATTACAAAGGAGATGAGACAATGGCAGCACAGAAAATCCTAAGATGTGCCATCTATATCCGCGTATCCACCGCAGAGCAGATGATGCACGGCAAGTCTCTTGAAGCCCAGAAAGAATACCTAGTACGCTATGCAAAAGAACACGGAATGATCGTGGTCGGAGTCTACGCTGACGAGGGCAAGACGGCCCGTAAGGAGCTCAAAAAGCGCAAGGCTATACATTCCCTGCTTGAGGATGTAAAAGCCGGGAAAATCGACGTTATCCTGTTCTGGAGGCTGGATAGATGGTTCCGTAACATGTCCGATTTCTACAAAGTGCAGGATGTACTGGATGAATATGGTGTGCGCTGGATCTCCGCCTCAGAGCCGGGCATCAATATGGAGACGCGGGATGGCCGGCTGCAGCTCAATGTCGTCCTGTCCATCGGTCAGAACGAAGTGGACACCACCTCTGAGCGTATCAAGTTCGTAAACGAGGCATCCATCCACCAGGGAAAGGTGATCTTCGGAGACAAGAACATGCCCACTGGATATATGGTGGGCATAGTGGACGGCCAGAAACGCATGGTCAAAAACCCGGATGAAGAAGATCTAGTATCCGCTTTCTTCGACTATTTTGAAAAACATCAGAGTAAACAGGGAACCCTCCGGTATATACAGCAGAACTTTGATCCGGAGTTTTCACACACCATGCTCCGGACCATGTTGGCCAGTGAGTTCTATAAGGGTACATATCGGGGCATCCCCTACTGCCCTGCTTACCTCTCTGAGGACCGCTGGGCTCGTATCCAGAAGATCAGCAACCGGAATGTAAAACACACGCCTTCCGGAAGGGTGTATCTATTCACCGGCCTTATACGCTGCCCTGTCTGCGGCCAACTTCTCGCCGGAACCGGAAGCTCCTCCATAATCAACCGGAAGACAAAGGAAAAGCGCAGCTACTGCTACTACCGCTGCAACCGGGCTATGATTGACCGACTCTGTTCAAACCGGCACAGGATGAGCCAGAACCTGCTGGAAAAGTATTTGCTGGACAATCTGGAAACGGAATACAAGAAATATCGTATCCGCTGCGAGAAGATTGAAGAGCAGAAAGCAAAGATACGAATGACCAGGACGCCGGAGAAGCTACAGAACGAGCTGGAACGGCTGAACCTTCTATTCCAAAAAGGGCGGGTACAGTGGGAATATTATAGCAGCGAATATGACAGAATAGAAAAAGAGATACGGGAGCTTTCAACGATCCGCCCGGAACCCGAAAGGGATTTTACTTATCTGGAGGAACTCCTGCAGGCTGATCTGGGAACTATCTACGCAAAACTCACACCGGAAAACCGGCGGGCCTTCTGGAGATCCACAATAAGGGAAATACATCTGAATGAGGATTTTACGGTGAAATCTGTGGACTTTTTATAGAGTGTCTTGTACTAACTATATCGCCCCATTTGGCGCCGACAAGACGATGACCGCCGTCCTCTCCGGCGAGGCTGATATCGGATTTATGGGATCCGAGGCCTCCATCTACACTTACAACGAGGGGGCAGAGGACTATGTTGTCAATTTTGCCCAGCTGACTCAGCGAGCAGGCAATTTCCTTGTAGCCCGGGAACCCATGAATGACTTTTCCTGGGAAGATCTGAAAGGCCATCTTGTTCTGGGCGGCCGCAAGGGCGGTATGCCGGAGATGGTATTCGAATATATCCTGCGCCAGAACGGCATAGATCCGCAGAAAGACCTGTCCATAGACCAGAGCATTGACTTTGGTTCCACCGCCGCAGCGTTTGCCGGGGGGCAGGGGGATTTTACCGTGGAATTCGAACCGGGAGCCACCAGCCTGGAGCAGGAGGGAAAAGGCTATGTAGTGGCGTCCCTGGGTACAGACAGCGGCTATGTCCCCTACACCGCATTCTCTGCGAAGAAAAGCTATATAGAGGAGAACCCGGACGTGATCCAGGGATTTACCAATGCTCTTCAAAAGGGAATGGACTATGTACAGAGCCATACGCCGGAAGAGATCGCCGGCATCATAGCTCCGCAGTTTGAGGAGACGGATCTGGATACGATCACCACGATCGTAACCCGCTACTACGACCAGGATACATGGGCTGACAATCTGGTCTTCTCAGAGGACAGTTTTGATCTGCTCCAGGATATTCTGGAAGACGCAGGCGAACTGGAAAAGAGGGCTCCCTACGAAGATCTCGTGACAACCGAATTTGCCCGGGAGGCAGCCAAATAGATATGTTACCCGGAAAAGGGCTGTCTCAAAACCTGGCGGACCATCCTGCTGTGCAGGCTGATCATATATATCGCTGTCCTGCCTGTGTCACTGCAGCGCAAGGGCAGCCGGGCAGGCGGCATCTTTTGATGCCCCTGCCCATTTTTTGATTTCTGAAGAAAACCTTATGACTTTATAAAGCTTCTGTGTCTTTGCTTGCATCGCCCGGGCATACATTATAGAATAGTCCTGTTATAAAGGAGGTATACATATGAACGGCAAATCATACAGTGACTTTTTCGATGACGACTTTGAGGTAATCTATGAGGAAGATCTGCCCGAGATCAATATAAATGACACCCGCACGAACAAGCTGGCAGACACTGACAGCCTGGAGGATTATGATCTCCTGGAGAATGAAGATCTTGAGGATGAGGATCCTGATGACGATGAGTACGATGACCGGCGCCGCAAAAAGCAGGGCAAAAAAGAGAGCGACTCCAGACAGAGCAAAAAAAGAGACCGGGACAGGCAGCAAGACAGACGGGAAAAGTCCCGTTCCAGAAGCAGACACAATATCCTCTCCCCCGTAAAAAAGACAGCGCAGACAGGCGCTAAGGCCGCAGCGCGGCTCATACAGATGGTGTGTAAAATCGCATCCCTTGTGCTGATCGCAGTGATTACCTTTATTATGGGAGCTCACTTCCTGGAGGGGCTCTACACCTACGGAAATCCGGCCACAGCCCTGGCAGAGCGAAATTATACCATGGGAGCCTATGCAGCATTCGCCCTTTTTCTGCTGCTCTTTGAACTTATCTCCTTCCTGTGGGCGCTGACGGGTCCCCGGGTTGCCAGGGACGGGCGCCGCAGCTTCCAGAGTGATACAGGGAGGGGCATGTTCTCTTTCATTCTTGTGGGTGCCGGCTCTGTCCTGGCCTACATCCTGGCAGGCTTCATCCCCGGATCTCCTGCGCCCCTGACGGGGCTTAGGGGCGCTGTAGAAATCTACGGATCCCTCAGCTCCACGCTTCTCCCTCTGTGCATTGCAGGCGTCATAAGCTGTATACTTAGAAAGCTCTTTTCAAGGTAACACACAGGGGACTATATTTCTTCAAAATACTTTTCTCTCCATTTCCTTCCCGCTTCCCGGCCTCTCTCAGCCTCCTCCCGCAGAGTGGGCAGCCCCCTCATAGTCCGGCACAGACAAGTCCGGGCATTTTCATATTCAAACCTGTGTTCAGACATGCAAAAAGAGCGCTGGACCGGACAGCAATAGACCGGCTCAGCGCTCTGATAGGTTATATGTATGCGTTCTGTTCCAAAAGTAGTCGTCCAGAGCATTCAGATTTGCATCTGAATGCTCAATCTCCCTTGCATAGCGGTAAGACATCTGTATCAGCGCCGCCATATCAGCACTGGCTCCGTGAACATACCACTCCATCATCAGCAGTTCCTGTATCCACTCAACTGAGAAAAACGCCAGGCACACCTTGGCATGGACTGCGTCATCGTATACCGCGCCGCAGAAATAGGTGTAGATAAAAAACAGAGCCAGCCTTTCCAGACTTCTGTCCCACTCTTCCTTTCCCGGTCCGCAGCTGATCTGGCTCTCGCGGAAGCTGGCCCGTATCTTCTCATATTCCTCATCTCCTGCCATAAGAAGAAAAGTCTGCTCCTCTCCAAGCAGCTCTTCCCAGCAGGGATCCAGCCTCTCCAGCCCTTTCAGGATCTCCAGTTCTTCCAGCAGCATGGTGCGCCGGGTCAGAGCCCCGCGGTGCAGCAGCCACCTTTCGCCGGATGGAGGCGTCTGCTCTCCCTCCATACCAGCCTGTATCCATTCTTCCATACCAGAAAAGTCGCCTTCCTCCAGAAAGTCCTGTATCCCTCCTGCAAAGGCCAGGCAGAAACGCTCCTTCTGCTCAAAAGTCACTTCCCGCTTTCCAAGCAGTGCATACAGAACCTCCCTTGCATCCACCAGTTTGGTATACAAGAGAAAGTCAAAGCCCTCCTCAAATGTTTCCTCCTCATCTGTGTCCTCTGCCACAAAAGAAAGGTCATCCGCAGCTTCCAGCATGATCCTGGCTGCCTCCGGGCAGGACAGGGAGAGGGAAAACTCCCTCACATTTTCAAACTCCTCCACATGTCTGGGATACTGCGTACATGTATGGCACAGCGCGTCTTCCCCTTTTTCTATATAGAGATCACACAGTCCCTCTTTGTTGAGCATGGCGCAGCGCCCCTCATGCTGACGGAAGGTGCCGTCATCCCAGGAGACAGACCGCTTCATCCGCACGCCGAACTCTCCGGAATAGTTCCTGTACTTCTGGAGAGACTCCTCATCGATGACGATCTGCCACCCCTCACAGCAGGAGGCGGGGCACTTCCCCGCCACACATCTGAAATCATCATAATAAACCGGTCTGATATATCTCATAGGCTGCTCCTAACATCAAATTTCCTGTAAGATCAGCGTATCTCCCTGATCTTCTTCCGAAGCGGCAGCACTTTTCCCGGCGCCACCGAGAGCTCATCTATCCCCATTTGTATAAATGTCTCCGTCATATTCGTGTCTGCTGCCAGATCACCGCAGATACTGATATGTTTTCCCTCCAGGTGGACATTGTTGGTCACAATGCGTATCATTTTGACAAGCGCCGGGTGGTACGCGTTGTAGTATCCTGTCAGTTTTCGATTGGTGCGGTCCATAGCCAGGGTATGCTGGGTCAGATCGTTTGTCCCAATGCTGAAAAAGTCCACTTCTCTTGCCAGCTCACCGCTGATCATAACCGCTGCCGGTGTCTCGATCATGACTCCCACTTTAATATTTTCATCAAAGGCCGTCTTCTCTTCCTTCAGTTCCGCCTTTGCCTTCTCCAGCACTTTTTTCGCACCTGCCACCTCCTCGACAGAGGTGATCATGGGAAACATGATCTGCAGATTTCCAAAAGCAGACGCCCGCAGGATAGCTCGCAGCTGGGTCTTGAACATCTCCTCTTTATCCAGAGAGATCCGGATCCCCCGGTATCCCATCATAGGATTGTTTTCTCCCGCGATCTCCATATTTTCGGGCAGCTTATCGCCGCCTAAGTCAGCGGTGCGCACAACAACCTTCTTTGTGCCCATGGCCTCCGCCGCCAGCTTATACACCTGGAACTGCTGATCCTCCGTGGGCAGCTTTCCGGGAGACTCCATGTAGAGAAATTCGCTGCGGAAAAGACCGATACCGTTTGCGTCATTGCGCAGCACCCTCTCGATGTCCTCACGGCTCCCGATATTGGCACACACGTCAATTTTCTGGCCGCTCTGGGTAACATTCTCTTTTCCCTTCAGGCGCTCCAGCGTCTCCACTTTCTGGAGATTCTGCTGCTTTTTCTGCTTCATCTTCTCCATGGTGGTCTGGTCCGGCTCAATATACAGCTTTCCGTCAAACCCGTCTATAATGACCATTTTGCCCTCATAGTCTCTCTTAAGAGCCTCACCGATACCGATCACAGATGGAATGCCTTTTGTCCTGGCGAGCACCGCTGTGTGGGAGTTGATGGAGCCATACATTGTGACAAATCCCAGGACTTTTGTCTTGTCCAGCCTGGCAGCCTCGCTGGGATACAGATCTCTGGCCGCCATGATAAACGGCTCATCCATAAACATGCGGTCTTTCCGGCTCCTGGACAGTATACGCAGGACGCGGGACGCCACATCCTGTACATCCGCCTCATGTCCCCGCACATAACTCTCCGGTCTGGCGGAGAAAACTTTCAGGAAATCCTCGACAGACTCCTTCACCGCATACTCCGCATTCAGCTTCTGATCTGTGATGATGCGCACCACCCGGTTGACAAACTCCTCGTCGTCCAGGACCATCTGCTGCATCTCAAAGATTGTGGCGTTGGCCTCACCCAGCTCACTGGCCGACTCTTCATAGAGTTCACGGATCTCCGCCGCTGTCTTCTTTCTCGCCTTCTGAAATCTGACCAGCTCTTTCTCAGCGTCCTCCACATAAATCTTGCGGATCTCCCGCTCCCCTCTGTTAAAAAACACAAGCCGGCCGATTACGATTCCTTCTGATACCTTTTTCCCTGTCAATGTAATCATATGATACTTCCTGCCCCTTTTTTGTTCTGTATGTCTTTTACTTTACACGCTGGGGCAGATCCAGTCAAGTGCCAGCCGCACCTTACGCCCCCTTACTCTTCAAAGAGTGCTGTGGACAGGTATCGCTCACCTGTGTCCGGCAGAAGCGCCACAATGGTCTTGCCCTGGAACCGGTCCTGGCCGGCAAGCTGAAGTGCCGCGTGGAGAGCTGCGCCGGATGAAATTCCCACCAGTACACCCTGACGCTTAGCCAGCAGACGGGCCGCCTCGAAGGCCTCCTGTGTCTTCACTTTCATCACTTCACTGTAAACTTCCGTGTCCAGGATCTCCGGCACAAATCCTGCGCCGATCCCCTGGATCCCGTGGGGGCCCGGCCTGCCGCCTGAAAGCACCGGGGAATCCTCAGGCTCCACGGCAACGATGTGGATGTCCGGATTTTTCTCCTTCAAAAATCCGCCTGTCCCGGTAACCGTGCCTCCGGTTCCCACGCCTGCCACAAAGACATCTACTTTCCCATCTGTATCCTCCCAGATCTCTGGTCCGGTGGTCTCCCTGTGGGCTTTGGGATTGGCGGCATTTACGAACTGTCCCAGGACAACAGCTCCCTCCATGGACGCTGCCAGCTCCTCCGCCTTTGCGATGGCGCCTGACATGCCTTTTGCCCCCTCTGTCAGTACGATCTGTGCTCCGTAACTCTTAAGCAGCTTCCTTCTCTCCACGCTCATTGTTTCCGGCATGGTAAAGATCACACGATAGCCCCGGGATGCCGCCACAGAGGCAAGCCCGATCCCTGTGTTTCCGCTGGTTGGCTCAATGAGCGTATCCCCCGGGCGGATCAGTCCTCTCTCCTCCGCATCCCGGATCATAAAGAGGGCTGCCCTGTCTTTTACGCTCCCTGCCGGATTGTAGGACTCCAGCTTTACAAGTACTCTGGCCTTAAGTCCTTTCTCACGCTCCAGATTTACCACCTCCAGGAGGGGAGTCCTGCCGATCAGTTCCTCTACACTTTTATATACCTTTCCCATTGTCTGTTTCTCTCCTTTCTTGTCTCTTTGCACGTTTCTGCACCCTGTTTGCCAGCCCTCTTTCAACTGCCGTTCCGGGCACTGCCTTTCAAAATATAATATATTACTTTAGTAGGAATTTGTCCTAAAAAGAAAATTGACTTACTAGCCATCTATCTCTGCACGGGCCTCTTTTCCTTCTTTATCAGGATCAGCCCCCTTCCTGATCAGATCAGCCAGTGTCTTCTCCTCCAGAAGACAGGCTATCTGGCGGTCAATCTCTTCCCACAGAAGGGTGCGGACTGCTCCGCTGATCTTGTCATCCCTGCTGCCCTGATCCGCATTTGTAATGCAAAAAGGTCCCTCCAGCACTTCCAGTATTTCTCTGACTGTGATGCAGGACGGGTCCCGGGAAAGACTGTAGCCGCCCCCGGCCCCCTTTGTACTTTGGAGTATGCCACACCGGCGGAGCTGGCCAAACACCTGCTCCAGATAATTCACAGACATTCTCTGTCTCGCGGCAATCGCTGTCAGAGGAACCGGCTGTTCCCTGACATTGGACGCCAGATCCACCAACGCCCTGAGGCCATATCTCCCTTTTGTGGATATTTTCATCTCCTGCACCGCCTTATGATCTGATTTTTATTTCCTACCAAGTCAATAAGTATTATATGGGTCTAGTTATACTATATCTGCGCTGTCCTGTCAATCCCTCTTTTTTCTTTCCGCTTTGTCTCCTCAAGAATATGAGCAACCGTCACCTGATCCGCCGCATCCAGAATGCAGTCCCACATTTCCTGCCACAGAGGTCTGGTAGGGCAGACATCGCAGTCCATCTGACAGTCTGTCTCCCCTGTCAGGCAGCCCACGGGAGCAAGCGGGCCTTCCACAGCCTGCAGCACCATTCTCGCCGTCATGCAATTTCAATGACTGGCGGTATGGAGAGCAAA